>Ga0207421_10004173_pt1 | contig 16839 bp, 16 predicted proteins | sample SodLakKL_010_SED_4_FD_187542 | JGI IMG/M metagenome (GOLD analysis project Ga0207421, IMG submission 187542) | Alkaline sediment microbial communities from Lake Tanatar, Kulunda Steppe, Russia - 8KL_010_SED (SPAdes) (version 2) | ecosystem: Environmental > Aquatic > Non-marine Saline and... | reverse complement strand
CAACCTGGAATGCGAGTTCGTGACCCAGAGCTGGGACGGCATTATCCCGGCCCTTCTGGCCAGGGACTACGACGCCATCATAGCCTCCATGAGCATTACCGAGGAGCGCAAAAGAAGGGTGGACTTCACCGAGAAATACTACCAGACCCCGGCCAGGTTCGTTAAGCACAAGGACCGGGATATAGAGATCAGCAAGGATGACCTAGCAGGCCTGTCAGTTGGGGTTCAAAGAGCCACAGTCAGCGCCAACTTCATCAATGACAATTTTGATGATGTCTTGAATATCCGCTCCTACGCCACCCAGGAGGAAGCCAACATGGATATGGTGTCCGGACGGGTGGATCTGCTCTTTGCCGATGCTGTTGTGCTGCAGACCGGATTTCTGGATTCCGAGGCAGGTCAGAATTACGAGTTTGTCGGACCCAGCTACACAGATGAGGAGTGGTTCGGAGAAGGCATCGGTATAGCGCTGCGCCAGGGAGATGATGATCTGCGTGAGACCTTCAACCAGGCCATCCAGGATATCCGTGCAGACGGTACCTACCAGGAAATAAACGACAGCTACTTTGATTTCGATGTTTACGGTGACGAATAACCCCTCAACATGAGCAGACCGGGCCGGCACCAGAGCTGGTTAATCTGGGGGCCGGCCTGTTTTTTTCAGGAATCCAGCTTATATGTCTTTTTTTGACCTGCAGGGTTACGGCTGGCTTTTGCTCCAGGGGGCAAAACTGACCCTTTACGTGGGGATCTGCTCCATGGTGCTGGCCATGGGGCTTGGGCTTTTAGGGGTGCTGTGCAAGTTTTCACGGTCCTCTCTGGTGCGCTTCGCGGCTGATACTTACACCACTGTTATCCGCGGGATCCCGGAACTTATCCTTATCCTTCTGGTCTATTACGGTGTGCCCACCCTGATCCAGGATGTAACCGCCAAGTTCGGCCAGCCGGTTTACGTCTCCTTTGATCCCTTTGTGGCGGGGGTGGCCACCATCGGGTTCATTTACGGGGCTTTTTCCACCGAGGTCTTTCGCGGCGCCTACCTGGCCGTGCCCAGGGGGCAGGTGGAGGCTGCCCGGGCCTGCGGCATGAGCAGGGCCCTGACCTTCAGGCGGGTGATCCTTCCCCAGATGATGCGTTTTGCCCTGCCGGGCCTGGGCAACGTATGGATGGTGCTGATAAAGGCCACGGCCCTTATTTCCGTTATCCAGCTGCCGGAGCTCATGCGCAATGCAGACATCGCAGCCCGGGCCACCCGGGAACCTTTTACCTTCTTTTTCGCGGCTTCTCTTATTTACCTTCTTATTACCATCGGCTCCAACCTGGTCCAGCAATGGGCTGAAAAACGCGCCAGCCGCGGTATAATCACCGATTGAGGCAGACATGGAAATAATCATTGAAAGTCTGCCCAGGCTCCTTGGCGGTGCCGTGATAACCCTGGAGATCACTTTCTTAAGTGTTCTGCTGGGATTCGTCCTGGCCATCCCCCTGGCGGTGATGCGCGTCTCCAGGCTGCGCTGTCTGTGGATGCCGGTGTATGCCTTTACCTTTTATTTCAGAGGAACCCCTCTTCTGGTGCAGATTTTTCTCATCTATTATGGAAGCGGGCAGTTTCAGGTCTTTCTGGATTCGGTGGGGCTGTGGCATTTTTTTAAAAGCCCCTGGTTCTGCGCTGTGCTGGCTCTTACCCTGAATACTGCAGCCTATTCTGCGGAGATTTTCCGCGGCGGAATCCAGGGAGTCCCCCGCGGCGAGGTGGAAGCAGCCCAGGCCTGCGGCATGTCCGGCCTTCTGCTCTATCGCCGCATTGTCATCCCCAAGGCCCTGCGCATCGCCTGGCCGGCCTACACCAACGAGGTCATTTTTCTGCTGCAGGCCTCCTCCCTGGTATCCATCATCACGGTCATGGACATTACCGGCGTGGCCAGGGAAATCTCCGCACGTAGTTTTGCCTTTTACGAACTCTTCCTGGCTGCTGCGGCAATATATCTGGTCCTGGTCTACGGTATCCTGTGGATCTTCAAGAGAATCGAAAACCGCATAAACGCCTACCTGCAAGTGGGGCAGCATTAGCCCATGTCCTGGAAAAGCCACCTCCGGGGCGATCTGCTGCTCCTTTTGACAGCCCTGATCTGGGGCTCCGCTTTTGTGGCCCAGAAGGTGGGCATGGACCACATGGGTCCTTTCATGTACACGGGCATCCGTTTTGCCCTGGGGGCACTGGTCCTTACTCCGCTGATTTTTTATTTCGGAAGTCTCAGGCCGCCGTCCGCGGCCGGGGCAAAGAGTCCTTCCATTCTGCTTGCCGGACTTTTATCCGGGACAATTTTATTCGTGGCCAGCATACTGCAGCAGGTGGGCATAATCTACACCACTGCGGGAAAGGCCGGGTTCATCACCGGGCTTTACGTGGTCATAGTCCCCCTGATAGGCTGTCTTTGGGGGTTCAGACCGGGAGCCGGAGCCGCGGCAGGGGCGCTTCTGGCTGTCACCGGGCTTTATCTTCTGACCATTACCGACGGTTTTATCATCAGCCTGGGAGACAGCCTGGTTCTGGCCTGTGCTTTCATGTACGCCCTGCACGTTCTGGCCATAGGCTGGATGGCTCCCAGAATGGATGTCCTGCGCCTGGCGGCCCTGCAGTTCTGGGTCTGTGCTGCTCTCAGTCTTCTGGTGGGCATGGCCCTGGAAGAGCTTACCTGGAGCATGGTAAAAGATGCGGCGGTGCCTATCCTTTACGGCGGCGTGCTTTCTGTAGGGGTGGCCTTTACCCTGCAGGTGGTGGCCCAGAAAAGGTCTCCGCCTACGCATGCCGCGGTGATTTTAAGCCTGGAGACAGTTTTTGCCGTGCTTACCGGAATGATCATCCTGGGAGAGGCCTTGAGCCCCAGGGGATGGGCCGGCTGCGCCCTGATGCTGGCCGGGATGCTTGCAGCCCAGCTGGATTCTGTATATCCTGTCAAAAAAGTACTGATAGACAGGATACGCAGGTTCTTAAGCAAGGGAGATTAAGAGGAATGGATATGCACGAACAATATCCCAGTGTGCGCAAGGGACTTTTGCAGCTCATTTTTTCCGGGTCTTTCATGAAACGCTGGAACGACAAGCTGCGCCCCGTGGAACTGGTGGAGGTGGACAAGCAGGCGCACAAGATGTTTGTGGCTTACATTCTTTATCTGCTTAATTCCAGGGACATGCCTGCTGATGAAAGGATTCGCCTGGGCGAGGAGGTGATCCAGGGCGGGGTTTACGAATATCTATACCGTCTGGTGATTACCGACATAAAGCCCCCGATTTTTTACCGCATAAAATCCAATCCCGAGCATTATAAGCAGCTGACAGAATGGGTCCTGGAGCAGCTCCAGCCCCGTGTTCAGCCTTTGGGTGCCCATTTCTGGCAGGGGCTTTGTGCATACCTGCAAAATCCCGACGACACCGGTCTGGCGGGCAAGATCCTGAATGCCGCCCATATTTTTGCCAGCAGCTGGGAGTTCGGTCTTATCAAGGGGGTCAACCCGGGTGATGATGAGCTGAAGGACATAGAGGCCAATTTCGAAGAGCTGTTAAAAGAGCACTATGATCTCGCAGGCATGCGCGAAATTGCAGGAGGTTCAAGAAACGGTCTGGGAGGACTGGTGAATCTTTGCGGGCGACTGCGATTTCAGAAGAGATGGTCCCAGACTCCGCGCATCCCGGAGACGTCGGTGCTTGGACATATGTTCATCGTGGCCTGTCTGGCCTATTTTTTCAGCCTGTCCGTAGGTGCCTGTTCCAGCCGCAGGCAGAACAATTTTTATGCAGGGCTCATTCATGACCTGCCGGAACTCTTGACCCGGGATATCATTTCTCCCGTTAAGCAGTCGGTGCAGAGGATCAAGGACCTTATCCGGGAGTACGAGCAAAGGGAACTGGAGCAGAGAGTCTTCAGCCTCCTGGATGAGCCGCGCTACAGCGAGCTCACCGGCAGGCTGCGCTACTACCTCGGGGGTAAGGATCATTCGGAATTCGACAACACGGTAGTAAAGAACGGCAGAGTGCTCAGTCTTGGTGCAGAAGAGCTGCACCAGAGCTACAACCGGGACGAGTATGATCCCAGGGACGGACATCTGCTGAAGGTATGCGATAACCTGGCGGCCTTTATCGAGGCCTATACCGCCACCAGAAACGGCATTACCAATGAGCAGCTGCAGCAGGCTCAGTGGAAGATCCGCAACCGCTACCAGCGGGAAAATCTACTGGGCCAGGTACACATCGGCGCCCTGCTGGCGGACTTTGATTGATACCCGCCAGCCAGGGCACTGGGTCCGGCTTGCTAATCCCTGGCTATATCCAGTATAGGCCAGATCTGGTCCATATTTTCCACGGTCTTGACCTGGATATTTTTCCTGAGCTCCGGAGGGATTTCATTGAAATCGCGCTTGTTGGAGTCCGGAATGATCACGGTCTTGACCCCTGAAGCCACTGCAGCCAGGATTTTTTCCTTGATGCCGCCCACAGGCAGCACCCTGCCGCGAAGAGTGATCTCTCCGGTCATGCCGATATCGCGGGGCAAGGGCCTGTCCAGCAAAGCTGAAACCAGTGCGGAAACCATGGTCAGCCCGGCTGATGGACCATCCTTGGGTGTGGCCCCGGCCGGCACGTGGATGTGTATGTCGCGCTTGTCCAGAAGATCTTCGTCCAGGCCAAGTGTTTTGGCCCGGCTGCGGGCATAGCTTAGAGCCGCCTGGGCGCTTTCCTTCATGACCTCGCCCATCTGGCCGGTGAGTATGAGTTTGCCCTTGCCCGGCATAAGGCTTACCTCCACGTGCAGGATCTCCCCGCCGTAAGCGGTCCAGGCCAGTCCTATGGCCACGCCTGCGGGCAGATCCTTTTCCCGGTCCTCGGGCATAAACTTGGGTACGCCCAAAAGTTTGCCCACCTTTTTTCTGGTGATGCGGAAAGGACCCTTCTTGCCTTCGGCTACCTGTCTGGCAAGCTTGCGGCATACTGCTCCTATTTCGCGCTCCAGGTTCCTGAGACCCGCCTCCCGGGTATAATTGCGGATAATCTCTTTTAAGACACCATCGCTTAAGGAGACGTCCTTTTCCTTGAGCCCGCTTTCCTTGATCTGCCTGGGCAGGAGGTATTTACGGGCGATATGCACCTTTTCCTGTTCGGTATAGCCGGGGATGCGGATAACCTCCATGCGGTCCAGCAGAGCCGAGGGTATGGTGTCCAGGATATTGGAGGTGCAGATGAACATGGTCTTGGAGAGGTCATAGGGAACGTTCAGGTAATGGTCGGTAAAGGAGTGGTTCTGCTCCGGGTCCAGAACTTCCAGAAGGGCCGAAGAGGGATCACCCCTGAAATCAGCGCCCACCTTGTCGATTTCGTCCAGCATAAAGACCGGATTGACTGATCCGGCTTCCTTCATGCTCTGGATGATACGACCGGGCATGGAGCCGATGTAAGTCCTGCGGTGTCCCCGTATTTCAGCCTCGTCGCGCATTCCGCCCAGAGACATGCGCACGAACCTGCGGTTCAGGGACCTGGCAATGGACTGGCCAAGGGAGGTCTTGCCCACGCCCGGGGGACCCACAAAGCAGAGGATGGGACCCTTCATCCTGGGGTTCAGCTTGCGTACGCTCAGGTATTCCAGAATCCTTTCCTTGACCTTTTCCAGGTCGTAGTGATCGTCGTTTAAGATCTTCTGGGCTTCCTTTATGTCCAGACGGTCCTTGGTCTTCTTTTTCCAGGGGATTTCCACCAGCCATTCCAGGTAAGTCCTGGCCACCGTGGATTCGGCTGAATCGGGGTGCATGTTTTCCAGCCTCTGGAGCTGTTTTTCGGCTTCTTTCATCACTTTGGCCGGGAGTCTGGCCTTTTTCAGGGATTCCCGCAGCTGTTCCAGATCGTCACCGCTTTCGGTGACATCGCCCAGTTCCTTGCGGATGGCCTTGAGCTGCTCACGCAGGAAATATTCGCGCTGGGCCTTGTCCATGCCCTCCTTGGCCATATTCTGGATCTTGGCCTGCATTGAGGCCACCTCCACCTCCCGCACAAGTTGCTCGTTGACCATCTTCAGGCGCTGCAGGGGATCATCGCACTCCAGGATCTGCTGGGCTTCGGCCGGCTTCATTCTCAGGTTGGAGGCCACCAGATCGGCCAGACGGCCCGGGTCGTCCACGCTGTTCAAAACAGCCATGATCTCGGAGGCATCCACCCCTCGAAGACCCAGGAGCTTTTCGCTTTGTTCCCGTGCAGCTCTCAAAAGGGCTTCGGACTCTGAAGTGGGGTCGGTAAATTCCTTGTCCTTGATCACGTCTATTTCCACCATGTCCATGGGATCCGTCTGGACGAACCTGCGGACTCTGGCCTTGTTGATGCCCTGAACCAGGACCTTGAGGCGTCCGTCGGGCATTTTCAGCATACGCATGATCATGACCACGGTACCGGTCTGATACAGGTCGTCCGGTCCCGGGTTTTCCACCTGTTCATCCTTCTGGGTGCAGATAAGCAGGTAACGGTTGTTGTTCAGGGCGTGGTCGATGGCCTGGATGCTTTTGTCCCTTCCCACGAAAAGTGGAAGAATCATGTAATTGAACACCACAATATCCCGTACCGGCAGAAGCGGCAGGCTGGAGGGTATCTCCAGGTCTGACTCCTGACCCGGGCTTTCGGACTTCGTGGTGTCTTCCGCGGGATTTACTATCTCCCCGGGTTCGGCAAAAAATATTTTATCATCGCTCATGGCAAGTATTCTCCTGACAAAATGTATATACCGGAATATGTCCGGTTTCTGGACGCAAATATCTGTAATCAGGCCCTGCAGGCTTTACACAGGACCCGATGTTCAATTGTAAACCGTATCCGGCAATAGTCAAGCAGGGCGGAATAAATATCCCACTGGACCTTATTTCAAGCCGGATTAACTGTTTTCGGCCTCAAGGAGGGTACAGACTTACCTGATCTCGAACTTGGAATAGGTTTTGTCGTACTCCATGTCCTCGCACTTGATGTCTTTTACTTCGCTCATGGAAGAGCCCTGGATCAGCCTCTTCTTGAACTCGGCCAGGGCCTGCTCATCGCCCTGGGCCAGCACTTCAACCCGGCCGTCGTGCAGGTTTCTGACCCAGCCTTTTACTCCCAGGCTTTGAGCCTGCTCCTGGGTCCAGGATCTGAAAAAAACGCCTTGAACCTTGCCGCTGAGTATACAATGCATGGAATTCATAGACCTTCTCCTGTTGGTTTTTGGCGTTGGACAAATTGACGGGCCTGCAGCAGTTTGCCGCCCGGCCCGGGATATGTTGAATTATTACAAAAATCCGTGTTCCTGAAAACTGAAAAAACTGTCTTCGGAAATGATCACATGATCCAGAAGCCTGACTCCCAAAGCTGTTGAGACTTCCTTGATTTTTCTGGTCAGTTCCCGGTCTTGAAAAGAAGGATGCGGGTCGCCGCCAGGGTGATTATGCAGCAGAATCAAACCGCTGGCCCTTTTTTCCAGGGCAACGGTCAGGATCTCCCTGGGGAAGACCGGGGCCTGATCCACTGTTCCCCGGCTCATTTTTTCAAAATCAAGCAGCCGGTTTTTGTTGTCCACCATGATGGCCCAGAATTCTTCTATGGGCTTGAATTGGAGCCTGGATCTGGCAAGACGGACCACCTTTTCCGGGGAATCCAGGGTGCTTTTGGAACTCAGGCCGGACTGTTCGGTCCTGGCCCAGAATTCCCCCCACAGTTTAAGAAAAGTAATAATACCCGGACCGATGCCGTCAATAGCCTGAAGGTCTCCGGGTCTTGCAGCCAGCAGATCCTTGAAGGTGGGATACTTGTGCACAAGGGTCTTGGCCAGGGGCTTGGTGTCCTTTCTGGGCAGGGCGTACCCCAGGACCAGTTCCAGGATCTCATAATCCTGAAGACTGGAAGGATCGCTGTCGAGACGCTGTTTCAGTCTCTGACGATGACCTGTGTAATGCGGCTTCCGGGAATCCATGGTCGTTTTCTGCTAATGTGCCAGGCCTTATCAGACCTGTCTGAACATCCGGTAGAGATCTGCACTCAACTTTTCCAGGGCCTGATCCTGCAGGATTGTGCCCGATTTTACTCCTGCCTCGGCATCAAGGATCATGTCCCAGAGCCGGGCGATATTCCGGGGGCCAAGCTGCCTGGCCAGCCGGATTTTTTCCTTTTTCGTCCTGGGGTACAAATAGACCTTGTCCTCTTCCCCGGCAGCCAGATGCCACAGGATGCGGGCTTCACGCAATAAAAGTCCCAGAAACGGAAAAAGGCCTTCCTGGCCGGATTGCTGATCTTTGAAGAATTTCTGCCATACCCGGGCAAAGTTTTTACCCTGCTGGATGCTCTGCATCTGGGCGAAAATGTCCAGGTCAGCCCTGGGCTCGACTATGTCCAGGTGCTTTGCTTCAACTTTTCCCTGGTCCTGAGCCAAAAGAAGAAGTTTTTCCAGTTCCTGGTCCACCCCAAGGCTGTGCAGAGGCAGTATGTCCAGCAGTTGCTCCTGTACACCGGGGGCAAATACAAGTCCGGTTTCCCGGGCTCTTTTTTCCAGGTACATGGGCAGGTTCTGCCTGGTTATTCCAGGGAATTGCCAGAGCCAGCCCCTTTCCCGGGCGATCTTGAAAAATTTCTGCTTTTCCAGGAAGGCGGGAATTTTGGGCTGTTGTTTATCCCACTGGCTTTCAAGGCAAAAAAAGGGCCAGATTCCGGACTTGAATCCCTTGAGAGCCGGAGCCAGGGCTTTCCACTGGGCTTCTTTGAACACCTGGCAGTTGCGGACTACAACCGCTCTGGAAGGGCCCATCATGTTGGCCATGTTCAAGGCTTTCCACAGTTTCTGATCCAGATCTGGGTCATCGCTCCAGAGGGTGTTTATTTCCCAGGAATCCGCGTCGTACGGTTCAAGGATTTTGTGGATCCGTCTTTTGAGAAGGCCCGAATCCGGGCAGAAACAGAAATAAAAGCCGGGTCTGGACATGGCGCAAACCAGGCTTAAAATTCCGTGCCCAGCCGATCCGTGGCCAGGCGCAGGGCTTCTTCAACTGCTTCCTGTGCAGCCTGCCTTTCCCCAGGGGTGCTCTCCCCCGGAACCGGGGCATGATCCTGGGCCAGGTAATAAGAGCTGCTCCCGCGGACGCTTCCCGAAGACCACAACAGCTCATCCTTCTGGGAATGGTACATGTTCACCTCCAGATCCAGCCTGACATCAGAGCGCACCGTCCTGTCCCCGGCTCCGGTGAGATCGTCCGAAACCCGGTAGTTTTTGATGTCTATCTCTATATAGGCCTGGGACTGCTCCCGGTCCACCCAGGATATATCCGCCCGTCTGGAGAACTCATCGCGGAAGTTGGAGCGTACGTAAGGCTCAAGCCACGCCTCCTGGGTGGGATTGTGTACCCGGTCCAGGTACAGGCGGCTTACTCCCTCCGGCATATCCACCGGGGTCATTCCGGCGAAGTTGTATCCGCATCCAGCGCAAAGAGACAGACAGATAAAAAGTACTGCTGCAAGACGCATATTCAGCGCACCACTATGTTCACCAGCTTTTGAGGCACAGCGATCATCTTGACCACTTTTTTGCCCTGGATATGCTTTTTGACTTTTTCATCATTAAGACACATGGATTTAAGCTCTTCCTGGTCCATGTCCACTGGAACACTTATGCTGGAACGCAGCTTGCCGTTGACCTGGATGACCACGGTGGTCTCCTGGCGCACCAGAGCCCGGGGGTCATAATCAGGCCACCTGCTCCAGGCCAGGCTCTGCTTGTATCCCATGTGCGCCCACAGCTCCTCGCAGATATGCGGGGTGATGGGGGCCAGCACGGTCAGAACCGTGGACAGGGCGGATGAGAGTACCTGCGGTCCGCTGGGGCTTGCCTTGAGAGACTGCCGCTGCTGGCCGATGGTGTTTAAAAGCTCCATGCAGGCGGCAATAGCTGTATTGAACTGAAACTTGTCCAACATGTCCCGTGTGGCGCGGCGCAGAGCTTCGTGTTCGGCAGCCCGAAGGTCTTTTTCTTCCGGGGTCAGACTGTGTTCTTCCATGGAGATGCAGGGTCCCACAGGAGATATAACTCCAGACAGTTCGTGCACCAGCCTCCAGAGGCGGTTTAAAAATCTGTAGGAGCCTTCAATGGCGGAGTCGCTCCATTCCAGGTCCTTTTCCGGGGGGGAGGCGAACAGGCAGTAGAGCCGGACGGTGTCGGCTCCGAAGCGCCTTATCATTTCATCCGGGTCCACAACATTGCCCTTGGATTTGGACATTTTGGCCCCGTCTTTGAGGACCATGCCCTGGGTCAGAAGATTGGCAAAGGGCTCATTCAGGTCCCAGTATCCAATATCCCGCAGGGCCTTGACAAAGAAGCGGGCATAAAGAAGATGCAGAATGGCGTGTTCAATTCCGCCTATGTACTGGTCCACAGGCAGCCAGTACTGTACGGCCTCTGAATCAAAGGCCCCGTCTTCCTTTCTGGGCTGGGTAAACCTTGCGAAATACCAGGAGGACTCCACAAATGTATCCATGGTATCTGTTTCCCGTCTGGCCTTATTTCCGCATTCAGGGCAGTCCGTCTGAACAAAGCTTTCCAGGTCCGGCAAAGGAGAGCGTCCGTCCCTGGGCATCTCAGCGTCCTGGGGCAGAACAACAGGGAGGTCGCCGGCCGGTACGGGAACGATACCGCATTTGTCGCAGTAGATAACCGGAATGGGGGCCCCCCAGAAACGCTGCCTGGAGATGTTCCAGTCCCGCAGGCGATAGTTGACAGCCCTGCGTCCTGCCTGAAGATCCTCCAGATAGTCGGCAATCTCTTCTTGTACCTGCAGTGTGGGCTTGTTGTTGAACCGTCCCGAGTTGACCGCGAGCCCGGGTTCGGCAAAGGCCTTGTCCATATGCTCAGGCAAAGGTTCGTCCATCTCCAGGGGCCTGACCACCACCCGCACCGGGAGACTGTATTTGCGTGCGAATTCCAGATCCCTCTGGTCATGGGCAGGCACGGCCATGACCGCACCGGTGCCGTATTCGGCCAGGACGAAGTTGGCCAGGTAAATGGGCATTTTCTCCCCGGTGGCCGGGTTGAGGCAGTAGCTTCCGGTGAATATGCCTTCCTTTTCCGTGTCCTCGGCGGTACGTTCTTCGTGTTCCTGGGAGGTGGTCCTGGCAATGAAATCCCGGATTTCTTCCTGGTCCGGGTTGTCCCGGATGAGCCGGGGCACCATTTCATGCTCCGGGGCCAGGCTCATGAAGGTGGCCCCGAACAGCGTGTCGTGCCTGGTGGTAAAGACCGTGATTTTTTCATCCAGGCCCTGTACCGGAAAGTCTATCTCCATGCCGGTGCTTTTTCCGATCCAGTTCTTCTGCATGCTGATGACCCGCTCCGGCCAACCGCCAGAGAGTTTGTCCAGATCCTTAAGCAGCTCTTCTGCGTAATCAGTTATGCGCAGAAACCACTGAGAAAGTTCGCGCTTTTCCACCATGGCGTCACAGCGCCAGCATTGTCCGGCCTCCACCTGTTCGTTGGCCAGGACAGTGACGCAGGTGGGGCACCAGTTGACCGGGGCCTTCTTGCGGTAGACCAGGCCCTTTTCGTAGAATTTGAGGAAAAACAGCTGCTCCCACTGGTAATATCCAGGATGGCAGGTGGCCAGTTCCCTGTTCCAGTCGTAGGAGTAGCCGAGTCTTTTGAGTTCATCGCGCATGTAGTCGATGTTGTGGTAGGTCCAGTGGGCTGGATGAGTGTTGTTCTTTATGGCGGCGTTTTCAGCGGGCATGCCGAAAGCGTCCCAGCCCATGGGATGCAGGACGTTGTACCCCTGCATCATCTTCATCCTGGCCACCACGTCTCCTATGGAATAGTTGCGCACATGGCCCATGTGGATACGCCCGGAGGGATAGGGAAACATTTCCAGCACGTAGTATTTGGGCCTGTCAGTACTCTTATGAGTGACTTCAAAAGTTTTCTGATCCTCCCATATCTGCTGCCACTTTTTTTCTATCTCCTCGGGACTGTACCTGCGTTCCTGCATTTAGCGCCTTCCTTTTATATCAACTTTTGACTCCGAGCCTGTGCCACAGGCTCCAGTGTATTTCTTGCGGCTTGTCCTGTACAGGCGCCTTTGTGTCCTGAAGCGTAAAATCATAGTGGCTGCGCAGGCAGATGTTTGTTTCCCTGCGATGCCACATTTCCAGGACTTCCCGGACAAGATTTATATCCTCTCCGGCAGAAAAGATGAATACCGAGTCCATCCTGAACCTGGGCCAGAAAAGTTCCCCCCACCTGGACAGGGCTTTGTCCAGGGGAAGGCTGAAGATCTGCACCAGGTCATATGTGTTGACGCACCACCTGGCCTGGCCCAGGCCTTTGAGGCATGCGGCAAGCTCCTGGACCCATGCGGCATGGTCCTGGTCTTTTTGTACGGGGAAGAACAGTTCCCATGCCCGGCCCTGCTGGCTGGGCCAGGACCTTAAAAGCGGACCCCGGGCAGCTTCATCGGCCGGCTGAGTAAAGCCGAGCCTGGAAAAAAGGATGGGGCAGGCATCAAGATCCCGCGACAGTCCCAGGTTCACCATGTCTTATATCCCTGGCAACGGCGTCGAGGATGCCGTTGACAAAATTGCGCGAGTTGTTGTCCCCAAAGGTCTTGGCCAGTTCAATGGCCTCGTTGATGGCCACTTTAACCGGGATGTCCTCCCTGTGCGTCATTTCGTAGACAGCAAGGCGCATTATGGTCAGCTCCACCATGGCGATGCGCTTGACCTTCCAGTTCTGGGAATATCTGCTGATTGCGGCATCGAGTTCATCAAGATTGTCCCGGACACCGTTGACCAGCTGCAATGCATAAGACATTTCCTGCTGGGATGCGGTGTCCTGGTCATTTTTAAAGTGATCGAAGGTGCTGAGCAGCCAGCTGCCTGTTTGATCAAAGTTCAGGGAGTAAAGGATCTGAAAGGCGAATACTCTTTGGGCGTGCCTTGAATGTGTTCGCCTGATTCCGTGTGTTTTTTTGGACATTTGCTCTCAGACAGGATTAATCCACCTGCTCCATGACCCGGATAAGTTCCAGAACAGCTGCTGCTGCTTCAACCCCCTTGTTTCCGGCCTTGCTCCCGGCTCTTTCAATGGCCTGCTCCAGGCTGTCCGTGGTCAGCAGGCCGAAACCCACAGGCATTCCACTGTCAATGGAACTCTGGGCAATGCCTTTTGTAGCCTCGGAAGCGACATAGTCGAAATGCGGGGTTGCCCCGCGGATAACCGCACCCAGGCAGACTATCCCGTCCAGGTCTTTTTTGCCGGCCAGTCGCTTGACCAGAACAGGCATCTCAAAGGCCCCGGGCACCCGGTACAGGGTCAGGTTTTCCTTTGCCATTCCGTGGCGCACCAGGTAATCCACGGCCCCGCCGATGAGCTTGTCCACAATAAAGTCGTTGAACCTGCAGGCCACCAGGGCAATTTTCAGCCCTTTGGCATCCAGTCTGCCTTCTATGGTTTTGATGTGCAGCATTTTTATCTCTCCAATGTTCCTTGTTTACTGTTTTCCGGAAATACTCAGGAGGTGCCCCATTTTTTCCTTCTTGGTAAGCAGGTAGCACTGGTTCTGCTCGCAGGCAGGGACTTCAATGGACACCCTGTCCACCATCTCCAGGGCGAACCCTTCCAGGCCGATTATTTTCTTGGGATTGTTGGTCATAAGACGCATTTTGGTAATGCCCAGGTCCACCAGTATCTGAGCCCCTATGCCGTAACTGCGCAGATCGGGAGCGAATCCCAGTTCTTCGTTGGCCTCCACCGTGTCCCGGCCCTGATCCTGAAGGGCATAGGCCTTAAGCTTGTTGGCCAGGCCTATCCCCCGGCCTTCCTGGCTCATGTACAGTATTACGCCCTTTCCGGCCTGGTCCACCATGCGCATGGCGGCCTTGAGCTGGTTGCCGCAGTCGCAGCGAAGCGAGCTGAAAACGTCTCCGGTCAGGCACTGGCTGTGCACCCGCACCAGGACAGGTTCATTCTTTTTGATTTTTCCTTTTACCAGGGCTACATGGGTGTGGTCATCCACCTTGTTCTCATAGGCTATGGCCCGGAAATTGCCGCAGTCAGTTGGAAGATCGGCTTCAGCCACCCTCTTGACCATGGAGTCGAACCTGGAGCGGTAGCGGATAAGATCCTCGATAGTGCAGATCTTGATTTCGTGTTTTCTGGCGAATTCGATGAGATCGGGCATGCGGGCCATTTCACCGTCGTCGCGCATTATTTCGCAGATAACAGCGGCGGGTTTGAGGCCTGCCAGGCGTGCAAGGTCCATGCTTCCTTCGGTCTGCCCGGCCCGGACCAGTACCCCGCCTTTTTTGGCCCGCAGGGGAAATATATGCCCGGGAGTTGCGATATCTTCCGGGACCACGTTGTCCTGGATGGCGGTAAGAATGGTGGTGGAGCGGTCATAGGCCGAGATGCCGGTGGTCACTCCTTTGGCCGCTTCTATGGATACGGTGAATGCGGTTTCAAATCTGGAAGTGTTTTTGGGAGCCATCATGGGCAGACCAAGTCTGTCCACCCATTCAGGGTCCAGGGCCAGGCATATAAGCCCGCGGCCGTACTTGGCCATGAAATTTATGGCCTCGGGAGTGATGTGTTCGGCGGCGATGGTCAGGTCGCCCTCGTTTTCCCGGTCCTCGTCATCCACCAGGATGACCATTTTGCCCCGCCGGATGTCTTCAATTGCTTCTTCGATGCTGCTGACGGACATTTTTAGCCTCGCGTTTATTTATTTCCCCGAAGGGTTGATTAAGATTCAAAACCCATGCTGTCTCAAGAAGTCCATGTCGATTCTGCCGCTTTGGTCCTGCATTTTGTCTGCAAGCCAGGGACCCAGCATGTTCTGGACGTATTTGCCGATGATATCGGTCTCCATGTTGACCTGGGCACCTTTTTTCCATTGGGCTATGGTGGTTTCCTTCCAGGTTGCCGGGATTATATTCACCTGCAGCCAGCCAGGGCCACATCCGGTTATGGTCAGGCTTACCCCATCCAGGGCCACGGAACCCCTGTTTATAACCTGGGGACTTAACTCTTCAGGGAAAACAAGGGTGATCTGCCTGGACTCGCCGGCCGCCTGGATATCCTCCACCCCGGCCAGGCAGTCCACGTGCCCGGACACCAGGTGTCCCCCGAGCCTTTCTCCCAGGGCCAGGGCTCTTTCCAGATTTACATGACTTCCAGTGCTCAGGTCTTTTAAGTTTGTAACCGACATGGTCTGGGCAGAGGCATACACATGAAATGCGCCCCGGCTGAAGTGTTCCGCAGTAAGGCATACTCCGTTGACAGCAATGCTCTCCCCGGGACGGTGATCGTGCATGACAAAGCCGGGCCTTACCGTGAACCTGGTTTCCAGGCCTTTTTTCTCCACGGCGGCAACTCTGCCTGTCCCCTGTATAAGGCCGGTAAACATAACCTGTAATATTCTCCCATTATACTAAAATGGTCAATGGATTATTCCCTGCTCAGGGGAAAGAGTTTCAACAGGACCTCAGGGCCCAGGTTCAAAATATCTCCCGGGCGAAAGTTCAGGGTCTGGTCCATATGCTCCACTTCTCTGCCGCTGGTGACCGGTACCGCCTGTAGATCACCAAGTATTTTCAGGGCGACAAAGGCCCAGGTTTCATCAGCCAGACCCTGCTCCAAAAGACAGGCAGCCAGCTGTCCGCCACCTTCGCATAAAACGTAAAATATTTCCAGTTCCTGTCTGAGCATTTGCAAACCCTGCTCCAGGTCCAGGCCAGCTCCTTTTGCGTCCAGGCCTATAACCCTGCATCCCAGGGCTTCCAGGCGGCCTGCTTTTGGAGATCCGGCAGAGACCCGGTCGGTCCAGAATATCGTCCGGGAGGCTCTTTTCTGCAACAGGTAAAAATCATCACCGGGATCAGGCAGCCTGGAGGTAAGAACCACTGCCCAGGGCTGGTCCTTTATTTCCAGGCTGCGGCAGGTAAGGGCCGGGTTGTCCTGGTAAAAGGTGTTTCCTCCCACCAGAACAGCGCCCACAGTGGATCTTAGCCAGTGGACCATCTGTCTGGCATTTGCCGATGTAACCCACCTGGAATGCCCGGTGCGGGTGGCTATCCGGCCGTCAAGGGTGGAAGCGGTCTTGAGGTAGACATATGGCCGGCTTGAATTTTGCCACAAACAAAAATCGGCTATAAGATCCCGGCATTTTTGTTCTTCTACACCCACGGTGACCCGTACTCCGCTGTTTTTTAAAAATTCGACTCCTCCGCCCTGGACCTGGGAATTGGGGTCTCTGGTTCCTATGATTATTTCCGGTATGCCGGCCTGGAGCACGGCAGCGGTGCAGGGAGGGGTCCTGCCGTGGTGACTGCATGGCTCCAGAGTGACGTACATGGTGCAGGAGGAAAGATCTGCAGCATTTTCCCGGGCGTTTTTTATGGCCTCCACTTCGGCATGGTTTTCACCACAGGCCCTGTGCCATCCTCTGCCCATGATCCTGTCCCCGGAAGTCACCAGGGCTCCCACGCAAGGATTGGGAGCGGTATAGCCCTTGGCCTGCTTCGCCAGACCAAGGGCTTCCAGCATAAATTCGCTCTGGTTCATGGATTTGTTCCCGGATACGGTCAGTCCTCGATTATCGGCAGAAGCTCGAATTCTACTCCGGCTCTGGTCAGCATTTCCTGGGCCAATGAGTCAGGATATCCCTGACTGAAAAAGATTTTTTTTATTCCGCAGTTGATGAGCATCTTGGAGCATATCAGGCAGGGCTGGGTGGTGCAGTAAATAAAGGAGCCGGTTATGCTCACCCCGTGAATTGCGGCCTGGATTATCACGTTTTGCTCAGCGTGCAG
>Ga0207421_10004172_pt1 | contig 16840 bp, 6 predicted proteins | sample SodLakKL_010_SED_4_FD_187542 | JGI IMG/M metagenome (GOLD analysis project Ga0207421, IMG submission 187542) | Alkaline sediment microbial communities from Lake Tanatar, Kulunda Steppe, Russia - 8KL_010_SED (SPAdes) (version 2) | ecosystem: Environmental > Aquatic > Non-marine Saline and... | reverse complement strand
CCCGCCGATCTGTTTCGAGAGCAGAGTGACGAGTTGCATCCCGAGGCTTGCCGGATTCTCCAGATCTACCGACTCCGGAATCGGGGGGCCATTATTAGAAAGCACGAGAGCGTAGTCCTGATTGCTCTCCTTAGTCGACAAGCTCGCCCGAAAGCATGCCTCTTTCGGCGGGTCGTGACCCTCGAAGGCGTGCTTAACCGCGTTTGTTGCGATTTCGTTAACGATAAGCCCGAGCGGAACCGCCAGCTTCGGCGGCACCTGTACACTCTCGATCTCTGCCTCGAGCTTCACGCTACAGCGGCTCAATGAAGCAAACACCGTCGTCAACAGGTCGTTCAGGTAGTCGTGCAGATTCACCGCACTCACCTCCTCGGCGCGCTGCAGCTTGTCGTACACTAAACGAACCGTATCGATTCTGTTGCGCAGATCGGACAGATCAACCCGCCCGCCGAGCGCGTCTTCCTTGGTGTAGATCAAAGCGCTTACAAGCGAGAGATTGTTCTTGACTCGATGGTTGAGCTCCTGCAGGAGATACTGTTTCTCCTGTACCGAGCGCTCGAGAGCCTGCTCGCCGTCGATACGGTCGCTGACATCGCGCGTGTTGAACACTGCAATCTCCCTGCCGGTTTCGATAACACGTCTCTGCCCTACCGTCTCGAACCAACGATAGCTTCCATCGCGCCGTTGATGCCGCGCCACAAACCGCACCCGTCCGGTGTCGGGTAGAGTACCGTTCCATGTCTCGTATGCGGTGCCGGCTTGCTCAAGCGTGCCGCGCACATACTCACGATCCTCGGGGTGCGCGGTTGCAACCAAGCCAAGTTCCCGAAACTCCGCGGCCGAGTACCCAAGCAGCGCCTCAACCGACGGGCTGATGTAGCTCATCGCGTCGTCTTGGACCTCTACAATGAGGTCACCACTGGTGTCTGCGATGAGGCGGTATTTCTCCTCGGCCTCTATTCGCGCGGTGATGTCACGGAGCATCGCCAGCCATGCCGGCTTGTCTTGCCACACCGTCTCGGTAGCAGTCAACTCAACCGTTCGAGGAGGCTTCTTTTTAGGGTGGATCTCGAGCACCGTTTCTTCGTCCGCTCCGGCGTCCGCGGCGTTGCTCAGAGGCAGTCCAAGATCGCCCCCGAGAAGCTCATCTTGCTCACGCCCAAATAACTCAGTCGCGGCAGGGTTTACGTACAGCACACGGCCTGCCAAGTCGAGGATAACGATACCGTCGCGGCTGTTCTGCAACAGCGCGAATAACGGTTGGCGCTCTACGCCGTCAAACGTCGACTCATCCATGGTTCTCATCCATCGGCAAACATGTCCTTGAGGCGTTCTTCCTCGAGCGCGGAGACGTGCTGCGGATTGCCGGATAGTATCCCGGCAATATTCTTGAATGCCTTGCCGATATGCATCCCGCTCGCGTCGATCCGAAACTCGCGGATCTGCTTCTCGTGCATTGAACCGCGCATTTTGAGCACCGTGATACCGCGCCGCATCTCGCCGTACATCTCGACGTAGCGCAGCAAAATGATTGAGTCGGTAAGCGTGGAGATATGCGTCTCGGTCACCGAGCTGCTACCGGTAAGGGTTGGGGTCGTCGAGGTGAACAAGCCCGCGACCTCGCGATGCTTGATGAACGAAGTTACGCTGATGATAAACTCGCGAAAGCCTTTCGCGGTAGAGATGCGCTCGAGCGCGCTCAGGCTGTCGACCGCAACTCTCTGTGGATTGAACGCGTCGACGGCGTCCTTGATCTCGATAAGATGGTCCTCGAGACTCGCAACCTCGGGGTACACACACACCACCTTGAGTTTACCTTCGTCTTCCCATTTGTTGTAATCGACGCCCCAGCCGATGGCGTTCCGTACCAGTTGCTCGCGACTCTCCTCGAACGCGAACAGCAGGCAGCGCTCGCCGTTTTTCGCGCCGCCGGCCATAAACTCGGTGGTCATTAGGGTTTTGCCGGTACCGGTGGCACCGGAGACGAGTACGATGCTGTCGCGGTAGAAGCCGCCCCCACACATCGCGTCTATCTGCTGGTTTCCGGAGGATATCCGCACATTCGAGGACGATTGTCGCAACTCAAGCGCCGAGAGCGGGATTATCACGATACCACGGCCCGGAACGATCGAAAACGGGAACTCACCTTTCTGGTGCGAGGTACCGCGGAACTTCAAAATCTCGATCGTGCGGCGCCGTTTTTCGTCTTCGAGAACGTTTCGGAGCACGATCACGTTGTCGGCGACGTACTCCTCGACGCCGAAGCGCGCGATTGCGCCGTACTCCGCGTCACGTTCGGCTGTGATGACACTGGTTACACCGAGCCGCTTGAGCGAGGTTACCATCCGTAACAGCTCGCCACGAACCGCGCTGATATTGCCGAAGGTTCCAAATATTGCACCGATTGCGTCTACGCTGACACGCGTAGCACCGGTCTTTTTGACGGCGTGTTCTATACGCGCAAGGAGACCGCCGAGATCGAAGTTGCTGCTCAACACAATTTCCTGATCGGTGCTCGGCGTTGCGTCTACAAAACTCCAAAGCCCGTTATGTTCCCACTCGGTGATCTCCCAACCCATAGAGCGGAAGTTGGCCCGCATGTCCTCGGGGGACTCCTCGAACGTAACAAACACGCCGTGCTCGCCATGCTTGATACCCTCTGCGAGAAACTGCGCGCCGAACAGCGTTTTGGCGCTTCCGGAGGTGCCGGCCACAAGCGTTACGCGCCGTTCCGGAATGCCCCCGTACGAGATTATGTCGAACCCTTCAAACCCTACCTCGACTTTTTCAACGCCTGAAGCGCTACCCTTGATCGCCATCTTGGCCCTCCGCGGAATCAACATTTTTCGATTTGCTTGCGTTCCATCCGGCGCCCGCTGCGTACGCCGTGGTTGTCGACAGGCCGAGCAGTTGCATCACCCGAGCGCTCTCGGAGAAATCGCCCACGACTCGAACCGCCCCGTAGGGGCCGGTTTGCAGCAGCGTCGGCGTTGCGAGTATCTTGTCGGCCTCGGCTTGCTCGGGGTTTTCGAGCACGTCTATCACGACAAGATCGTACATCTCGGGACCGTAGGTCTCAACAAGCGTCCTCAGATTGTGCACCGCTTCCTGTGCCCTCCTGGTTCGCCCCGTGATGTACAACTTCAGCAGTTGCCGGCTCATTCGCACCCCCCGTTGTGATCCACCACCTTGTTGCGGTACTCGGTAACGAGATACCCCATGAGCTCAAGCGCGATCAAGCGCGCCTCGTCGTTCAAGGCTTGTGACCGCGCGCTCGAAGCTCCTGCCGTCATCCCTTTCAAGACCTTTACATGTAGCTCAACGACATCGCGCGGCCCGGCGCTGAGCCGACCCAAGCACTGCGCCAGGGACTGCAGCCGAGGCCGTATGTCGTAATCAACCTTGTACATCCGTTGCTCGAGCGCATCGGTGAGAATGCCTTTGTAGGTCGCGAGCATATCGCCGAACTCGTCGGGACATCCTTCGCGGACCGAACCTTGGCGGTATAACCCTCCGGTTACCGCGGTGGGCGTGTCGCCTGCGTAGGCACCGAGGCGCACGAGTTCCGCCTCGAGGTGTTCGATACGTTCGCGCTTGCTGCGCTCACGCTCGGTTATGTCGATACCGGTGGCGATTACGCCGGTGAGTCGCGCGTCTTCGCAAATGGCCGTGTTACTCCAGGCGATAAGACGCCGTTCCCCGGTCTTGGTAATCCAGTGGTTTTCGTGCGTGTTGGGGTGGTTTCCGTCGAGGAGCTCGGCAACCACACGCCGCACCCCGGCTTGCTCTTCAGCCGGTATGAAGTGGTAGATAGAGCCGCCGACGAGCTCGCTCTCGGTGTAGCCGCTGATCTCACGGCAGGCGCGGTTCACGCGAACTATACAGCCATCGGTATCAAGAAATACAACCAGCGCGCCGGAAGTCTCAAGCAAAGCCTCGGCAAGACGGCGCTCATACGCCAGCGCTGCATCCGCCTCGGCTCGCTTCTCTAGATTCGCAATCCAGTTCTCCAACTCGGCGGCGGCCGGGTCGACCCCAAGCAGGTCTTCCGGCGGCAAGAAATAGAAGTTCTCGAACACCCGAGTACCGATAATGGCGTACGGGTGCGTGCGTAGAATATCGAGCAGTACCTCCGGCGAGAACGCCTTGCGGTCGTATTGGCATATCGCGAGGCACGCATTAGCCGGCATGAACTCGTTCAGGCGGTTCTCGTACTCAATGAGCCGTTCGGTTCCCGGGAGATCCGAGAGCGCCCAGGTCATCTCTCCGGTTACGCGTAGCGCTTCGTAGCCCTCGCTCAGGGCGTCGCTCGTACGGAGGCGCAGCGACTCTACCATGGCATCGGGGTCAAAGGCTCCGCCCCGCGTGTAGGTTTCCCGCGAGGTAAGAAGCTCGATCTGACCGCTTTCGATAGCAAGGGTAGGATCGAGATCGGCTTGCTTGAGCGAATGAGTTATGGTCTCGGCGCTGTGCGCGTCGAGTATGTAGAGGATCTTGTGATTTGCTTGCAGCCCGGCCCGTACAAACGCCGACACTACCTGACGATGCTCGGCCTCGGTGCGGTATATGCAACAGAGATGGTCACCCGTGGTCAAGTTATCGATAAACTCAAAAGCCGAAACCGACACGAAGCAAAATTACCACAGTCACCCTGCGCTGTCCACTCATAGATTAGGACGGTCAGTGCTCGATGGTACCGATACCCGGGAGCAGTCGCTCGAACTCGTCCCTGACCACCTGGTAGCACTCGCAGACTCGCGCTTCGAGGCCCGGGCGATCAAGTACCGAGATGCGTCCGCGACTGTAGTGGATGAGACCGGCGCGCTGCAGCTTGCCGGCCGCCTCGGTAACACCTTCGCGCCGTACCCCGAGCATGTTGGCGATCAGCTCCTGCGTCATGCTCAGTTCGTTCGTCGGTAAACGGTCGAGACTAAGCAAGAGCCAGCGGCACAACTGTTGATCTACGCTATGGTGCCGGTTGCAGACGGCGGTTTGCGCCATCTGCGTAAGGATAGCGAGCGTGTAAAGCAGAAGACGATGATGTAGCGCTCCGGAGCGGTTGAACTCCTGCGTGAGCATCTGCTGGGGGAGCCGGTATGCATGGCCCGCACTTTGTACCACCGCGCGGTTCGGCATGGTGTGCCCGCCCATAAACACCGCGATCCCGACGATCCCCTCATTGCCGACTACGGCTATCTCGGCCGAGGCACCGCTCTCCATAACGTACAGAAGCGACACTATTGCGTCGGTCGGGAAATAGACGCAGTCGAGCTGCCCCCCCGACTCGTACAGCACCTCCCCGAGCGGCAGCGGAACCGCCTCCAGGCGCGGAGCTATGCGTTGGTAATCGGGTTCCGGCAGTGCCGCGAGCAGGCCGTTATGGCGAGGATGCCGTTCACTCGTCGCACTCGACACGATTCAACACCCTCCATCGGCATAAAGGTACTCATGCTAAAATGGAGGCGTCAAGCATTTCGGAGATTGAGATTGAGTACTGAGATTGCCGACGGTCCAGAACTGTGCGCTGTCCGGCTGCGTGGTACTTGCCGGAGCACCGGCGTCCGCGGCAGCGACACGCACCGGTTGTGTCGTGTGTCGTATACAGGACGAACCCCTCCGCTGTATAATAAAGTTATATCCCGGCGCGATTACGCCGGGTGCGCGCTTCGCTGATTGCGGAGTAGAGGCCGGACCCGCCGGCGGAAGGAACGGTATGAAGCAAAAGGCATCCGATAAAAGGCTGACCTCACCGCCCAACAGCGACAAAAACGGCGACAAAAACGCCGTCACCGAGACGGCGGGAACGCAGAACAGCTCCGATTCCACCGTTTCGGAGTTTCCCGTTGTCGGCATCGGCGCCTCGGCCGGAGGCCTTGCGGCCTTCGAAGCGTTTTTTTCCGGGATGCCCGCCGACGGCGAGCCGGGAATGGCTTTTGTGCTGGTGCAGCACCTCGCTCCGGACCACAAAAGCGTTCTTTCAGAGCTAGTGGGGCGGTATACCCGCATGCGGGTGCTTGAAGTTGAACACGGTATCTCGGTGACACCGAACTGCGCTTACATTATCCCGCCGGGATACAACATGGGGTTATACGACGGGACCCTGCAGTTGTTCCGGTTCTCGGAGCCTCGCGGCCGGCGACTGCCGATCGACTTTTTCTTCCGTACCCTGGCCGAAGACCGGCAGGAAAACGCCATCGGCATCGTGCTTTCCGGAACCGGGGCCGACGGTACCCAGGGAGTTCGCGCCATTAAGGGCCACGGCGGGATGATCATGTCGCAGACGCCGCCTTCCGCCGAGTACGACGGGATGCCGCGCAGCGTAATCGCTACCGGTTTGGTCGATTACGAACTGCCGCCGAACGAAATGGGCGAGGCGCTGATCGCTTACGCCACCCACATCCAAACGGTGCCGCCTTCCGAGAGAACCGTGCCGACCCCCAAGATTCAAGACAGCCTGAAGAAGGTGTTTGCCGTGGTGCGTTCCCGCTGCGGACACGATTTCTCACATTACAAGACAAATACCATTGTGCGGCGCATAGAGCGCCGTATGGCCGTTACCAACTTCGACACGATGGATAGCTACGTCAAGCACTTGCAAGATTCTTCTACGGAAGCCGAACTTTTGTTCCGGGATCTTCTGATCGGCGTGACCAGCTTTTTCCGCGATCCTGAGGCGTTCGCAGCCCTCGAGAACATCGCTATTCCGAGACTCTTCGCCGACAAGAGCGCGAGCGACACGATACGCGTCTGGTCGCCGGCCTGCGCTACCGGTGAGGAGGCGTACTCCGTCGCAATGCTCCTACACGAGCACATGGATGCCCTGAAGCTGAGCCACACGCTACAGGTGTTCGCTACCGATATCGACGTTCAGTCGATCACCACGGCTCGCTCCGGAAGGTATCCGGCAAGTATTGCCGGTGATATTACCCCCGAGCGGCTCGAGCGCTTCTTCACCGTAGAAAGCACCGACACCGAGGGCGCGCCGCTCTCGTACCGCGTCAACAAGAAGCTCCGTGATAGCTTGATCTTCTCCGAACAGGACGCGATCTCGGACCCGCCGTTCTCTAAGCTTGATCTCATCACCTGCCGCAACCTTATGATCTATCTCACCGGAGATGCGCAGAAGCGGATCATACCGCTCTTCCACTACGCGCTCAACCCGGGTGGTATGCTGTTTCTCGGTACATCGGAGAGCGTCGGCGAGCACGCAGACTTGTTTGATGTGCTAAACCAAAAAGCAAAGCTCTATCAGCGCAAGGAAGCTATCGTGCCCGGTGCCCGCATGAACGCGGCTCGATTCCTTCCGTCTCGGGACTCACGGTCACAAGCTGCTGCCGACCGACCGGCTGAAACCACGAAGGCTCCGCTACGCGAGGTCGCCGAACAGACGATGCTACGTCACCTGGCTCCGGCCGGCGCGCTGGTCGACAGCAAGGGCGACATCCTCTATCTTCACGGGCGGACCGGACGCTATTTGGAACCGGTTGTCGGTAAAGTCGAAACTTATAACATCGTGAAGATGGCTCGCGAAGGCTTGCAGCCCGATCTCGCGACGGTTCTGCGCGACGTTGTACAGACCGGCGAAACGGTTCGGCGCCGCGGTTTACGCGTGAAGACCAACGGTGATTATGCAACGGTTAACCTTAGCATCTGCCCGGCCGAGGGCGCTTTCGCCGGCGAGGAGTCCGCTCCCCCCCTCTACCTCGTAGTGCTGGAAGAACTCCAAGACGCCGACCTCGAAACGCATCACGCCCGCGCCGATGCGAGCTCTCCGAACGGCGATGACCCGAGTCTTGCCGAGGCCGACCCCGAAGCCGTTATCGCCTCACTGAGAAAGGAACTGCAGGTCAAGGAGGAATACCTCCGCACCGTGAACGAAGAGCTCGAGGCTTCGAACTCGGACCTTGAAACGTTCGTCGAGGAAATGCAGTCGATGAATGAGGAAATGCAGTCCACCAACGAAGAACTCGAGACGTCCAAGGAAGAGCTGCAATCAACCAACGAAGAACTGGCGACGGTAAACGCCGAGCTACAAGCAAAGGTCTCCGACCTGTCTCGCGCTAACGACGACATGAATAACCTGCTGGCAGGCACCGGCATCGCCACCGTGTTTCTCGACAACCAGCTGCGTATTCTGCGTTTTACTCCCGCCGCAGCCAAGCTGATAAACTTGATCGAAGGCGACATCGGGCGTCCGGTTGCTCACATCCTTACCAATCTGGTTGACTACGAGGACATGATGTCGGATATCCAACAGGTGGTGAACACGCTCGTCACTAAGAACCTGGAGGTGCAAGACGCAACCGGCACGTGGTTCAGTCTGCGCATCCTGCCGTACCGCACGGTCGACAATGTAATCGAGGGAGTGGTGATGAACTTCGTGGACATCAGTGACCGCAAGTACGCTGAGGACGAGATCAAGCGCCAACTCTCGGAGAAAGAGATGCTGCTGAAAGAGGTCCACCACCGGATACGAAACAGCTTTGCCTCGATTGCTAGTCTATTGTCGACGCAGGCCGACGAGAAGGGTAGCCCCGAGGCACGGGAGGCGCTCAACGAGGCCGGTAGCCGCATCAACTGCCTGAGTGTACTGTACGATAAGTTGCTGATCAGTGATCAATACGTAGCGAGCTCAGTGAAGAGCTATATTGAAAGCCTGCTCGATTCGATTTTGGCGCTGTTTCCGAACGGCGACAGTGTCACCGTCAGGACGCAGATTGCCGACTTTGCGCTCGCCCCTGCGCGGCTATTTCCGCTCGGACTCATTATCAATGAGCTTGTTACCAACATCATGAAGTATGCGTTCGTCGGGGGCAACGCGAACTCGGGGGTCATTACCGTCACACTGAACCGAGTCGGTAACCATGCGGTGCTCACGATAGAGGATAACGGCATCGGATTACCCGAAGGCTTCGATCTCACCGCCTCTCAGGGATTCGGCTTTACCCTCGTAAGAATGCTCAGCGAGCAGCTCGGCGGAAGCTATACCGTTGAGTCCGAGGAGGGAACGCGAAGCGTACTCGAGTTCAATGTCTGAAATCCTTACCACGTCGCCTGGAAATACGCGTTTCTTGGCAGGTTTCTCGGCACAGTCTATGTGCGCCGGCGCACAGACAGCTAAGATCAAGACGGATACCTTGAATTCGTGGTTGGAGGTGAAGAAATGCGTAACGTCAAGCTGGGTGTGATCATAACCCTTAGTATCGTTCTGATGCTTATTATTGTGCAGAACACGACTCCGGTTCCGGGTCGATTTCTCTGGTTCTCGGGACAGCTTCCCGCGATTGTGCTGCTGTTTATCACAACCACGGGCGGTTTTGTTACCGGCCTGCTCGTCGGCCTGTTTCATAGGCAAGCGAACAAAGAGAAGCGTGTGCCGTACAGCCAGTACACCGAAACCACCTACAGAATGTGACCGAGTTGCAGCGAACAACACGCCGCGTGGACGCACAGCGAGCGCAAACAGGCCAACCGCCCCGGCGCCGTCAAGCGATCGGACGGCGTTTGGCTACGGCCGGTCGGCTGGTGCGCCCATGCGCACCACTACGCGGTGCTTGACGCGAGTGCGATCAAGCGGGATCAAACCTTCCGCGGTCCTTCGGCCGTTGAGCTCAATCCAATCTACGCCGTGCTCGCGGTGTTCGGGGTTCACAACCTCTATCTCGTACACCGCTTCGCCGTGGCGATAGCTCATTCGAAAACCGTCCCACCACGCCGGAATTACCGGTGAAATTTGCATTGTCTCGGCACGCACCGTGAGACCAAGAACTTCTTCCACCCAGGCCCGATACATCCATGCCGCCGAACCGGTGTACCACGACCACCCGCCCTGCCCGACGCGACCGGGCAGGCGGTACACGTCGGCCGATACCACATAAGGCTCGGTTCCGTAGCGCCAGACCGCCTCAGGGTCGCGCGCGTGCTCAATAGGGTTGAGCATGCGCAGCAGCTGCGCCGCACGCGCTCCGTCGCCCGATCGCGCCATCGCCATCGCCAGCCAGATCGCGGCGTGGGTATACTGCCCCCCGTTTTCACGCACTCCCGGCGGATAGCCCTTGATGTAACCCGGCGAAGGTTCGGACCTGTCGAACGGGGGATCAAAGAGCTGCACCAGCCCTTCATCGACGCGAACGAGGTGGTCCCAGGCCGACTGCAACGCGGTCGCAGCTCTACTCGGCTCGGCAGCACCGCTCAACCACGCCCACGACTGCGGGAGCGAATCGATGCGGGCTTCGCTGTTCGCGGCGGACCCCAAAAGCGAACCATCGTCAAACGTGGCGCGCAGATACCACTCCCCGTCCCAGGCAAAATCTTCGATGCGCTCTATAAGCGCTTTTCGTTCACGCTCATAGCCCCACGCCTGCTCGGTCTCGCCGAGCAGATTCGACAGCTCGGCCATGTCGGCAGTCACCACTACCATGAACCACGCCAGCCAAACGCTCTCGCCACGACCCTCGCCCCCTACCAGGTTCATCCCGTCGTTCCAGTCTCCGCCGCCGATCAGCGGCAGACCGTGCTCGCCGTAACGTCGGCTTCGCGCGAGCGCGCGCCGACAGTGTTCGTAGACCGTAGCGCGCTCCGACGATACCTCCGGCAACTGGAAGCTTTCATGGGTATCGTCGTCAAGAAGCGGCGCGTCAAGGAACGCAACAGTTTCGTGCAGCACGCTGTCGTCCCCGGTGACCCTCACGTACTGCGCCACCACGTACGGCAGCCAGAGCAGATCGTCGGAGATGCGGGATCGAATCCCTGCCCCGCCCGGCGGGTGCCACCAGTGTTGAACGTCGCCCTCCTTGAACTGCCGCGCCGCAGCGCAGAGAATGTGCTCGCGCGCGAGCCGGGGGTCGGCGTACAGTAACGCCGTCACGTCCTGTAGTTGGTCGCGAAATCCGAAAGCGCCGCCGGATTGGTAGAAACCGGAACGGCCCCAAACCCGACAACTGATACTCTGGTAGAGTAACCAGCGATTCACCATGAAGTCGGTGGCGGCCTCGGGGGTCTGCACCTGAATAACGCCGAGCCTCTTGTCCCACCAAGCGCGTGTCTCCGCGAGTGCATCCTCGGCTGCGGTAGGATCGCGATAGCGCGCGACCAGCGTGTGCGCGTACTCCCGCGACCGGGCTTGTCCGAGCACGCAGGTAAGCTGTACGCGCTCGCCGGCATCCAGCTTCACCGTGGTCTGCAGCGCCGAACACGGGTCGAGCCCTGCACCGGTGCGACGCGACAGCCCGGTGCGGCTCAAGGCCGCCGGATGCTCCATCGAGCCGTTGCGCCCCAGAAACTCGCTGCGGTCGGCAGTATACGACGAGACCCACGCGCTCACAGCCGCAAACGCCACACGCTCACCGTAATCGGGATGGTAATGATTGTAAGCAAGCATGGCTTCCCGCTCGTCGTCCCACGAGGTCACTACCTGCGTCTGCGAGGCCTCTCGCGATTCTCCGAGCGACCATTCCACGTAGAAGCACAGCGACAGGGTGCGCGGGCGGTCTGAATCATTGAACAGCGTAAGCTGTTGCAGCTTCACCGGTTCGCCGCCGCTTTCATTCATCGGAACGAAAACCGTAAGCTCCTGCTCTATGCCGTGGCTATTGTGCTCGAACACGGTGTATCCCGCCCCGTGGCGCGTACGGTACGGATTCTGCTCACGGATTGGGGCGGCGGTCGGGCACCAGTAGACTCCGGTATCCTCGTCGCGAATATAGATCGCCTCGGACGGCGGATCCAAGGCTGCGTCGTTGGACCACGAGGTCAGACGGTTGCGCTGGCTGTTTCCTTGCCACGTAAACCCACTACCGGTTTCGCTCACAAGGGTCCCGAACTCGGGGTTGGCGATAACGTTGGTCCAGGGGGCCGGAGTGTGCATGTCCGGTCCGAGATAGATTACGTACTCGCGCCCGTCGGGGGTGAAGCCGCCCAGACTGTTGAAAAAGGGAAGTTCCATAAACGCGAGCGCCGCAGAAGGGTCCCGAGGCTCTCTCTTTACGGCGATCGGCTCCGGCAGAGGGGGCCCTTCCGGTCTGGAAACGGCGAGTTGCTGCGCCAGACCGCCACGCGCGGCCACCAGCGCCACACCGGCTACCGCGCGCAACAGCGTGAGATCGGGGGCCGGGATCGCTTCGGCGTTGCGCAGAAAGATCCCTCCGGGTTGATCTACCCCGGTGTGCTCACTATTGGTCTGAATGAGATGCTCGAGCTCGTCACGCAACGGCCGTGTGTATCCGTCGGTCTCCTCATTCAGGATTACAAGGTCGGCCACGAGCCCGTGCAGACGCCAGTAGGCGTGCGCTCGCAGCATCTGCCGCACCAGCGCAGTATCGCGAATGTCCGCGATTATGACCAGCGCGATCGGAAGATCACCCGAAATCCCGTAGGCCCACAATCCCGACTGGCCTCTGCGATTAGCCGAGATCTGTTTCGGCGCCGAACGCAGCAGGAGATTCGGGTACAGCAAATGGCTCGCCAGTTGTTGAAAACGGCGCGCCTCATCCGGCTGAAGGCGTAGCAGCCGCATCTCAAGCTGTGCTGCGGTCCAGGCGGACTCCATCGCGCGGTCTATCGCGGCCGGCTCCGCGTACTTCCGCAGCAGCTCTACCACGTGCTCAGCCGACGCACCGGCCCCCAGAATCATCGAGATCTGCCGGCGGTCGCCGGGAGCAAGGGTGAGACTCTGTCGAAGGCTGAGGACAGGGTCGAGCACGAACCCCCGGCCGCCGGTCGGTTCGAACAACGCTCCCATCGGGCGCCCGAGAGTACGGCCTCTCCCGATGAAGCGCTTGCGGTCGGTCTCAAAGCGTAGCGCCGCGTCGGCGGGTTGTTCCGTGTTGCGCGCTTCCGCCGGGTTACGTTCGCGCTCGTGTTGCGTAGTCAAGCGATGCCCCACGTAGACCGGCGCGTCGTTGGTACTACGAAGCCGCCGCCACGCCAACAATGCCTTCTCATCGGGTAGCGCCTCGGTTTGAATGAAAAGCTTGTTGAAGGCCGGGTGCTGACGGTCGGCGACGTGCGGCGCCATCACCGGCTCGGCATAGCTTGTCAGCTCCAACCGCCGCGTACGCGCGCCACGATTGATCAGCGTCACGCGCCGAATCTCTACGTCGTCTTCGGGCGCTACGATGATCTCGGTTTCGGTCTCGATGTCATAGTCGAGACGACGGAACACCGCGCGGTCCGGCGTGAAGCTGACGCTGAACTGCGCAGGCTCTCCGCAAGTGGGCTGATAAGTGCTCGACCACAGTTGCCCGGAATCCGTGTCGTACAGATAACAGAAGGTGCCCCAAGCATCCGCCGTCACGTCTGAGCGCCAGCGAGTGAGCTCGATATCTCCCCATCGACTATATCCACCGCCGGCACTGGAGATCATTACAGCGTAGCGACCGTTGGAAAGCAGTTGGGTCTTAGGGGTGGCGCTGTGCGGAGTTTCAAACCGACTGGCTGAGCCGCCCGGTTCGCCGACGGCCGCCACGGAAGCAACCCGTTCGCGAGTTGTAATGTGGTGCAACGGGGGGACGCGCGGAATCCGCTCATGCAGCAACGGCTCGACAGCCCGCACGCGAGGGTCGGAATGGAAACGAAGACGCAGCCAATCGTTGTGCAGGAAATTGGTCAACGCCAACAAACTCATCCCATGGTGGTGCGCCATGTAGGCGCGCACCACAACGCCCGACGCGGCACCGTGACTCGGCCGTCGACTGAAATCGAGCGCTTCATAGTAGCCGTACTCACTCAACAAGCCGAGCTCGGCCAAGCGCTTCAAGTTCCGAACCGTCTCGCGCGGTGCGATGCTCACCGCCAACAAAGAAGCATACGGCGCGACCACGATCTTCTCGGCCAACCCCCGCTTCAGACCAAGTTCCGGAACTCCGAACGCGTGATACTGGTAGGTCTTCTGAAGGTCCAGATCCGCGTAGGCACTCTCGGAGATACCCCACGGCACCTGGTGCTTGCGACCGTAGGCAATCTGTATCGCGACCGACTCACGTGCGGCCTTATCCAACAGAGCGTTATCGTATGAGCGCTGAAACAATAGCGGCATCAGATACTCAAACATCGTTCCGCTCCAACTGAGCAGCACGCGCCGCCGACCGATCAAACCGTACGGTCGGTTCATAGCAAACCAGTGCTCAACCGGAACGTCTCCGCGGGCGATCGCGACAAAGCTTCCCAAGCGAGCCTCGCTCGCAAGGAGGTCGTAGTAGGCATGGTCCAGGCGGCCTTCCGAAACACTGAACCCCACCGAAAAGAGCCGTCTCTCGCTGTTATAGAGAAAGCGCATCTTCATTGAACCTGCGAGTTCCTCGACCCGGCATGAGAGATGATCTGCGTCGGATAGAACCTCCCCCGCCAACCATTGCGCGCGTTCAAAGGCCGCCCGCACACGGTCTACCCAGTCGAGTACCGCACGATCGTCCGCGTCGGTGCGTGCCCGGATCTGCTCCAGAGCCGTGATACCGTCGACCTTACCGCCGGCGAGCTCTTGGAGCGACGGGGCGCGGAGTGCAGCCCGGCGGAACGCCGGTAACGCATCGGGAGCAAGGGCGGCGATCTCGTCCTCGGTCTTCTCGGCCAGAATCTCAGTCCACGTGAGGTACCGGTCGGCGATCTGCAACCAAGCCGCAAGCTGCCGTTGCACCTCGCCCGTCCAGTATTCAACATCGCCGGAGGATTGATCGGAGCGATGACGTGAACTGCGTTTCAACACACCGCCAGTGGTGTCTCCAAACCGCCGTAGTGCGCCGAGAAGCTCCGCGGCTGTGTGGGGCGGGGATGCGCATTCTCGTAACAAACTATCGAGAACCGAGGGGGCGGGTTCGGGCAAGCCGGCTTCTTCCATGACGCGCCGCAGCGTATCGGCAGCGTCGTGCAGCCCGTGCAAGGCGCGCTCGTCAAACACGGGAGCAGTGATCAGCGCCGCAAGGCCGCGTTCCACGCCCCATAACGCGCCGAGCAGGTTTCCGCTATCGACCGTAGAGACGTAGCGCGGGTTGAGCGGCTCGAGGCTCTCGAGATCGTACCAGTTAAGCAAGTGCCCTTCGTGCCGCTCCAGTTTCCCGATGGTTTCCATGGTTCGCTTCAGGCTCCCCACCACCTCGTCGCCGTTGAGATACCCGAACTCGTGGGCCGCGAGCGCGCTCATCATGTAAAGCCCGATGTTGGTTGGGCTTGTGCGCGCCGCAATACCCCTGTTATGGGAAACCTGATAGTTGTCGGGAGGGAGCCAGGAGCTGTCTTCGTTCACGAACTCGGCGAAATAGCGCCAGGTTCGCCGAGCAACGCTCTGCAAGAACAGTCGGTCTTTGTCGCTAACGCGACTTTGGGCGGTCTTCGCCGGCGGGCGCCGGCAGAACACCCCGGCGATAGCCGGAGAAACCAACCAGAGGAGCAACCACGGTGCTGCGAAACCGAGGGCAGCCGGTTGCAGATAAGCCGTTCCGGCCCCGGCGAGTAGACTAAACACGCTCACGCCCCCGACCGACGCCACAAACATAGAGAGTCTTCTCCGAGCCACGTTGGGGGTGTCTCGAGACGAGCTCCATTCCAGCAAGCCCCTGTGCGCCCCCCTTCTATACCACACCTTGAAGGCCGCATCGAGTGCAAGCCACGCGTGATACGGTAACAATGCCGCCTCAAACAGCACGCGCGAGAGATCGCGAACAACTCCGGCCGGCGAGATGTCTTTCAGCGCCCCTCGCGCAGTGAGCCAGGCGAACGGCAGCACCAGCGAGTGAAACAGAAGCTGCGCACCTACCACGGCGCCGCCGAGCAAGGCAGCGCGCGGAGATATCAGCCACGCGACCACGAGCAACGCCATGCTCGCAACCGGCAACGCGCTGCGACGCAGGTTGTCGAACACCTTCCAGCGGTTGAACCATGAAAGCGGGTTGGGAGCCGAGCCGCCCCCGGCTCGCGGCACACGCGACAGCACCCAGTCGGCGATCTGCCAATCGCCGCGAATCCAGCGATGCAGCCGCCTGACGTAGCTCAGATAGTCCTGAGGGAACTCGTCATACAGTTCGATATCACTCGCGAGGCCCACCCGCACGTACGCGCCTTCGAGCAGGTCGTGACTGAGCAGATGCTCATCCGGGAAGCGTCCCGATAGAACCCGATTGAAGGTACGCACGTCGTAAATGCCCTTGCCATGATAAGACCCGGCACCGACGAGGTCCTGGTACGCATCGGACACCGTGTTGGTGTAGGGATCGATCCCCACCGCATCGGCAAACAGCCGACTGAACGGAGAACCGTTCGCGCTCGGAAGAGAAGGGCCGACGCGCGGCTGGATGATGGTGTACCCCGAGCGAACGACTCCATCATCGTCCACGCGAGCTTGATTGAGCGGGTGCGCCAAGGTCTCAACCATCCGGCGCGCCGTCATGACAGGCAGTTGCGTGTCGCTGTCAAGCGTGATCACAAAGCGCACCTCCGAAAGCCTGTCCTCGTCACCCACCTTCACCAGACGCTCCGCGTCACGGGCTCGCGTACCCGAGAGCAGCTCGTTGAGCTCCTCGAGCTTGCCGCGCTTGCGCTCCCACCCGATAAACTTCTGCTCCGAGTCGCTCCATGCTCGGCTTCTATGAAGAAGAAAAAAGCGTTCGCCGCCGTAGTGTGCGCCGTAGCGTTCGTTGAGGTTCGTTATACAGTTTTCAGCGATCCGCAGTAGCGCATCATCGGTATCACAGACAGCGGTGTCCGCATCGTGGTAATCCGCGTAGAGCGCAAACAGCAGATTAGAATCAGTATTCGAGAGGTACCGAACCTCGAGTTTCTCCGCCTCCGCGCTGATTGCGTCTTCATCGCCGAGCATCATCGGGACAACGACCAAAGTCCGATACGCGTC
>Ga0207421_10004171_pt1 | contig 16843 bp, 16 predicted proteins | sample SodLakKL_010_SED_4_FD_187542 | JGI IMG/M metagenome (GOLD analysis project Ga0207421, IMG submission 187542) | Alkaline sediment microbial communities from Lake Tanatar, Kulunda Steppe, Russia - 8KL_010_SED (SPAdes) (version 2) | ecosystem: Environmental > Aquatic > Non-marine Saline and... | reverse complement strand
CCTGTTCACTTCACGGAAAATCACTTTTAAGGGAAAAACTTGAATGAGGAAATTGACGACGAAAAGGCCGATTATGAAGCGGAACAGGAAGGAAAACGAAGAAATGCAAACACCCCAGTTAACAATACTTCCTGATATAAAATAGGACACTATTGATTACTAAATCTTAACGTCGAAAGTTATTTGATCCTTCTGAAACTCAATTTATGTCTCTAAATCGTTTTATTTTCTCATAAGAGCATCAAGTGTTGGTAAAACTTTTTTCAGATTCAAAAGGTTAATTAAAAGTCTTTTAGAATAATTTCACATCAAAATTCTTCTCGACCTATAGAAATATTCATTATCCCTTTATTCTTTGGTACTTTGTATGACATATATTGAGGCAAGGTAAGCAAATTTGATGAGAATTGCCAGAGACATCCTCTATCTTGTGGATTTTTCTTTTATTTCCACATAATTCGCATGACAAGTTTTTCACCCCCCTTTTCTTTTATTAATATTTGAATAAGAAAAAGTTTATCCTCAGATTATTGTAAAAGTTCGGAATAAATGCTTTGATTATTACGGTTTAGTAATTCTGTTTTTGAAATGAGGATAATCCAATTTTTATACTTCTTTCCAATTTCCGAGTGACCAGGTAACTACCTCCGAAAGGGAGGGGTGAATATGGATAGAGTCATAGAGGGGATCTATCGACCTATCCCCGGCGTACATGAGGTTGACGATTTCGTGAATAATGACGGATGCGTGTGGTCCTATTATGTGTGCACCTAGGATTTTCCCGTCCCTTCGATCGACGATAATTTTACAAAAACCGTCTACATTCCCCATCGCATAACCTCTAGCAGTATTTTTGTATTCCCCTTCCGTTACCAAAATATCGTGATCCTTTTTGGCCTCTTCAGTATTCATACCAACCCCGCCGATTTGGGGATGGGTAAACACTGCATACGGCACGGCGTGGTAATCAACTTCGATATCATGGTCTTCGAAGGCGTTATGCTTGGCGACTGAAGCCTCATAATTCGCTATATGTCTGAACATATGTTTCCCTATAGCATCTCCTCCAGCCCAAATGTCCTTCTTGCTGGTCTCCAACTTTTCGTCGACTTTAATCCAACCTTTTTCGTCCGTCTCCACGCCCGTGTTTTCCACCTCTAACAGATCGGCTGTCGATTCCCTTCCAACTGCAACTAGAAGGGATTCCCCATTTAATTTCGTTTTCTGACCAGTTTCCATGTCTTCCGATATTGCGAACTTAAGACCGCTTTCCTCTCCAACTTCGATGACTTTATTGTTCGTCAGAATCTTTATTCGGTCGGATAACTTTTTTTCAAGCAGGTTGGTAATCTTTCTATCCATGCCTGGAAGGAGACCGTCCGTTAATTCCACTAATTTGACTTCTGTCCCTACCGCGGAGAAAAAATGGGCGAATTCTACTCCGATATAACCCCCACCAATTATGATCAGGCTCTCAGGTTTTTCGTCTATATCGAAGATGTTCCGGTTTGTCAAATAATCTATATCATCAATCCCTTCGATCGGCGGGATCGACGGACGAGACCCCGAGAAAAGAAATACTTTGTCCGCCTCCACGGTCTCTCCGGAGACCTCCATTTTATAGTCGTCGACGAACTTTCCTCGATCGTCGAAAAAGGTAAGATTTTCGGTGTTTTCAACGCTTTTCTTGATCTCCTCACGGGTAGGTAGAAAGCTTTCGCGTGTTCTTTTCATAATTTTCTGGAAATCAATATCCGGCTGTGAGAAGTTTAAGCCTAATTTTTCGGCTTCTTTTGCCTGCTGTATTACGTCGGCCGGAAAAATCATCGTCTTTGACGGTACACAACCCCTGTTCAGACAAGTTCCGCCAATAGGGTCCTTATCAACTAACGCTACTTCCAAACCGTTTTCAACTGCTTTCGAAGCAATACTCATCCCTGCGCCGGATCCTACCACTAGAACGTCATAATTAGCTATTCCACTCACCAATTAATGTAAAAAGAGTCATCTTAGTAAAGTTTTGGTCGTTTCTGAGAGTTAAAGTGGAGATGTATCGGGCAGCTAAGATATTTAGCCCAGTTTGGGTTTTTGTCTTGAAACGACTTGACTACCCGAACTTCCACAGCGAAAGATCCGTGACATTATCGTGCTTTCTCTCCACTTTCGGACCGTCAACGACTTGCACGTGAATCTCGGACGCAAAAACTCGGCCAGCGTTCAGATGCCCGGCAACCGTTTCACCATCTTCGTAGGACAAAACGGCGTGAGAGTGAACGAATGGTTCTCCCTCTAGAATGGAGATATTGCCTACACAACTAGCTATCTCGCAATGTTCATCTATCTTTAACTCTTGATACTCATGAACTTCCTGATCATAATATCCAAGTCTGGCGTTCTTCAAAGCCCCCATTGCAGTAAAGATACCTGCTTCTATCTCTTCGGTCTTAGCGAGATCAGTAATAAACTCCACTATATCTGCATCGTGATCCGCTCGAGCCATTATTACTTTTTCAATCTCAAATTCGGCAAACTCTATAAAAATCACCTCCCGATTTGGTACCTTAATTGTGGGTTATCATGAATTAATATACGGGATGCTTCTATTTTCCTCGAGCTTCTCCAATATATACAAATCAAATCTATTCATTTTCTTACTTCTCTCCCCCTCCTAAAGTTCCGAATTGGTTAAAAAATGGAGTTTGGCTACCAGTATAAATACGACATTAACGAGTGAAGAAATGTCGGATAAAAATGTCGCTCGATTTGATTTTTTTGTCAATTAGGTAAGCATTTGTAGAGAAATTTTCATATCACCGTAAGTAGACTTATCAAAATAACTGAACCTCTCTAGCCATCAAATTTTCCAGTCTTCCATTTCGTAGGACATTTCCCAGAACATGTATTCGTATCGTAGGCTCTTCTCGAAAATATTGTTTATTTCTTTGATTTTCTCCTCGTTCATCCGTTCTAGGTGCCAGTCGAGATCGCTTTTAAGTTTATTAATTAAGTCTTCGAACTCCTCTGATTTGTACATCAGTATCCATTCCCTGTACACCTCTTTAGTTCCACTTGGATCTATTTTTTCTCCCATATCCAGATATACCCAAAAACAGGGAAGTATTACTGCAATTATCTCTGGCACGGACTCGGAATAAGCTGTCTTTAACAAGTATTGAGTATAAGCAGCGGTCGTAGGGGTCATTTCTACATCTTCCAGATTATCTACACCGATTTTTCTACAGTATTCCTTGTGGTGATCCAGTTCGATGTTTATCGTCTTGTAGAGCACCTCGGTATAATCAATCATACCTTTCTCCGATTCCGACTTCGCTATTAAAAGAGCAAGTGCTTTACAATATTCCAAAAGATAAAGGTAATCCTGTTCCATGTAAAATTTAAAATTTTTCAACGGAAGAGTACCGCTCTCTATCTCCTTCAGAAAGGGGTGTTCCAAACTCTTCTCCCATAAATCTAAATGTTTTTCTTTCAAATCTTGAGATTCCATCTCGGATCACCTTTCGTTTTGTTTGAATTCTTCTAAAAGTTTGCTAATAAGTAATCGGCTCTATGTATTCTAAATGTATCTTATTTACGAACTTAGTGTACGATGTACGCCTATTTAGAAACTAACATACTCATTACTATCCGTCAACTGTTATTGTAAAGCCTTTCTATATTTCACTGAGGCGAACTCCGTTGATCATGTTTTTCTTTTCACTATCCAGGTTATTGAAGATCTTCTTACCTCTGACTTTTAACAATCGTCTCTCGAACCGTCTTACCTAAAATCTCCCAGGGATTAACCTCATATCTCTCTTTTCCAGTTAAAAACAAATTTTCCCCATTGAATACTACCTTACATTTGATTCCCTTTCTATTGTTTTGTACGAACAGATCGAAGGAGAAAAGTATTATAGTTACCTAGACTGAACACGCTAAAGTCTGCTAAATAGAATTTTTGTACTAATTAACCGGGCCTATTTTAGTAAAAAACCGCTTTAAGAAAGGTTTTTACGTTCGAAAATGGATCACCCCTCATCGATTTTTTTCTACATTCAATAACATTACCACCTATTGAACAGGTAAATCCCACTTCAAGAAAAAAAGTCCAACAGATTTACTTAAAAAAGGAGGATTTTCAATTCTAATTCCTACATAAATGGATATCTATTTTCGATAAAAAAAATTTCGACCCTTACTTCCCCCTCAAAAAAGGTAAAAACAATTAAACTATTAAATTTTATTTTGATCCTGAATATTTTTTCTGAATCCTTTTTATAAACCCAACTTTTCGATAACTATAATTATCACAAAGCTAATTTGGTTTAAAGGTCGACGATATTTATAAGTATAAAAAAATATACCCTTTTAATAAAGGTATAATCTAATGAAATATTTAGTTAAATATATTCTACTAATTTATTTTAGGTTTAATAAATTCTACTAATATAGAAAATAACCATGTTTTCGATTAAACATAGGTATAAATATTTATACCTAAAAGGGGGGGGTTTATGAGTTGGGAACAAATTGTAAGTAAGCGATTAATTCTCTTTTTCGCCTTTTTAAAATCAAGAAATTACCCAATTAACAGGCTAATTACGAAAATTTTTCTGAATTTAATTAATTAAGCTTGTAAGTGTTGATCAAATAGAGTCTTATTTAATATTTCCACTGGATCTGTGTAAATAGTTTGATGATTAATCTTCTTCCCTTAAGCCGACCCTTGTAGACGATAATAAAATCCCTTATTAATTAATAATAAGTTTCTCTCAATGCAATTTTTTCGTCAATTAAGCAAGCATATTTGGTTAAAAACTCGTCGGAAATGAAATTATTTCTTGAATTTTTGAAATCTACGTATTTAATCGAGGGGAGAAAAACTATAGGAAATAATCAATCTTTTAGACCACTTTAACTAATAGTTTTTATGAAATCTCCTCTTTCCTGTTTCTCTGAATATTAAATCAATGGATTTTTCATCCAACCGAAGGCAACAGTATTTATTTTAGATAATGAAGAAATATTATTTAGAGGGATTATTTGTCTGAAGCAATTATATTAATAAATACCGAAACTGGATTACAAACTATTGAAGATGTTTACAAAAAAGTGAAAAATCTGAAAGAAATAAGCTTGGCAGCCATGCTTCTAGGACCATACGATGTTATAGCTTGGGCAAAGGCTGATAATATATCCGATATAAATAATGTCCTCTTGGATGAAATTCGTAACATCGATGGTGTCAAAAGTACCCTTACAAGCACTGTGGTTGAAGCATCGAAAAGAAGAATGTGATCAAACATACATAAAAATCTCAAGAGGTAAGCCAACGGTCCGTCGAAAATTGGCATACAGATATGAAATTCCATAAAGTTGTCAAGACCGGAAAATTGGTAAATTAGGCCTGCCAATTAGTGTAAAATTGTAAATGAAATTCAAGATATTAATTGACGAGTTAATAATAATTCAATTGTTATGACTTTAATCGAACTTTTTCCGAACCGTTCGCTTTTTACGGGTAAAACCATATTATTTGAACGCTAATAGAGTCGAGAGGTAAAAATGGCTAAATGTGATTACTGTGAAGCGGAAGTTACAATGCCCTATTCCTGCGGTTATTGTGGGGATTCTTTCTGCCCTAAACATAGGCTTCCCGAAAATCACAACTGTAAAGGTTTGGACAAGTTATCCGAAGAATCCCGGAGGAAGGGGCGCATTTATCGAGGTACCAGCGGAAAGTTAGACGATGATCCGGATGAAAAACCTCAGGAAGATTTTAGAAGATTTCAAATTGATTTAGATAGAAAAAGATCAGAAAGGGAAAGAGATTTCGGAGATGGGTTTTTAAAATCTCCATCATTTTTGGGGATCATCAAGAACTTTATTTTTAGCAATACGACCAGTATTCTTATATTCGCGATGGTCCTTGTTTATATATCGCAGTTGATCGTGAGAGGAATTTTAGGACTTAATTTTTACCGTGAGTCGTTTATCACGCTTTTAGCACCGAGCCTAAATACAGTTCTTTACAGGCCTTGGACTTTGTTAACCTCCATTTTCGCTCATGGTAATACTATGCATCTTTTCTTGAATGGGTTGGTTTTGTTTTTCATCGGTCCGCCGTTAGAAAGGAGAATAGGTCGGAAAAAATTTGTGTATATCTTTCTGGCATCGGGGGCCATTGCTAGTTTAGCGCAAATTCTTGTTACCGATCCACAAGTGATAGTTCTCGGTGCGAGCGGATCAATTTTCGGTATCTTAGGGACTCTAACCGTTTTAGCTCCGAAGATGCCTATATTATTGTTTTTCTTCCTTCCAATGCAACTTTGGATGCTCACCCTTGGTTACGGTATTGTGGAAACGATTTTAGCTCTCCAATCAGCCGGTAGTCAAATAGGACATATGGCTCACGTTTCGGGACTAGCAGTTGGACTTATTTATGGTTATAAACTCCGTAGAGAAGGATTAGGTAGGTACGAATCGTCTATAGAAGATTTATTTAAACGATTTGGTATATGAATGCTGTCAATAATCGATATAATTAATGTATATCCAACGACCTTTATTTGATGAATGGACAATAAATTCCTTAAACGATCTCTAAGGAAATAATTTTTTAAAAATAAGTCGATATATCTCCAACTTGAGGTGTTAAAATGGCAGATGAGAGAAGGTTTCCCTCAATTTTTGACGAAATTATCGAGAGGATGCGTCGGGAAATGCGTCAAGGATTCCCCTTCTACTCCGGAGGGAAAGAAGAAGATTACAGAGATCCACTCGGAGATATAACGAGGATCTTTGATGAAGATTTTTCGGAAAACTTCGAAAAGTTCGTGAAAGAAGACGAGACCCCCTCGGGAAAGGTAAAGAAATTTGGCCCTATCGTTTACGGATTTTCTTACTCTAAAAAACCCGGCGAAGAGCCAGAAATTCAAGAGTTCGGCAATGTTAGGCCTACGGGTCGAGGGAAATTGAGTCCCTCTCCAGAGGGGGAGCGGGAACCATTAATTGAAGTCGTAGACTTGAACGGCAAATATGAGGTAACAGTCGAGATGCCCGGAGTCGAGAAGGACGAAATAGATCTTTCAGTGAGTAAAGAGAAGATGAGTGTAAAAACCACAGGCGATCGCAAGTATCGAAAAAACATAAAATTTGAAAAACCGGTAAAACCAGAAAAAGTCGAGGCGACATTCAGAAACGGTATATTGACCTTGGAAATCGAAAAGGAAGAAAAGGATGAGAAAAAAGGAAGAAAAATCGATATAAAGTAGAGTAATTTTTTAATTTTTATTATTAATTTTTATCTTTTAACAGAACAGTTTTGAGATACTATTCCCTCAACTATTTAGATTCTAAATAACTTAAAGATAGATCGGTATATCTAATTAAAAATTCAGAACCAATGAGAGGTTCACCCCTGCACATATCGGTAGGGAAATTTCTAGTTTTCCATTTTAGGTAATAAAAAGCACAGGAAAAGGTTTAAATATCAATTATTATATAGAATTCCAATCCAAACACCTGGGAGTAGATTAAAATGAAGTTCTGTCCTGAATGTGGGACTATGTTGGTTCCCCAATCAAAGGAGAATGAGAAATTAACCTGTTCCGAATGTGGTAAGGAAGAGGTTTTAGGTAGCGAGAAGGAATACAGATTTGAGGAGAAGAAGAAAGATAGAAAAGCACCGGGAGTACCAGTGGTCGAGGAAGAGAAGAAGAAAGTCGAAGTGCCGGATTATGACATCGATACAGACGTAAGAGAAGAAGTTTTCAAGGAGACTTATTAAGGTCTCACATTCTTAAATTTTTCAAGCTTTTCCAGATCTACAGGGAGTAATTACCCTCTAAAAAAGTTTCAAGTACTAAAGGTTACTCTCGAAGAAAAATAGATGGACAAAAAATAAAAGATAACTTAAATTCAAAATTGAGAAAGAGGAAATCATGATTGATTCCTACTCTTTCGGAAAAATAGTAATCGATGGTCAAAAATATACAAACGACGTTATAATTTTTCCCGATCGAATAAAGGATAATTGGTGGAGGGAGGAAGGCCACATCCTGAAAACGGGAGATGTGGAGAGAGTCATCGAAGAATCCCCGGATTTATTAATCGTAGGTACCGGATCCAACGGGAGACTTTCTATACCGGAAGAGACGAGAGAATATATAAAATCTGGGGGGATAAAGCTTATCGATAAAAAATCAGGTGAAGCTTGTGAGTTATACAATAAATTGAAGGATAAAAAAGAAGTCGTCGCCGCTCTCCACCTGACATGCTAGTCCTCAAATAGGTCTTCCTGCGGTATTCCCGGAATATGTTCTCCCTGTAATGTAACATTCACGAGGTTCGCTTCAAACTCCTCGGCCAGCCAAGATAGTAATTTCCTACTAATCTCCAACTTAATCAATTTGATTTTTTTGTCCGTTTTCCCCGTGTACTTCCCAATCTTTCTTCCCAGATCCATTCCAGCTAATATGATCCTTGAGGCGCCTAACTCGTTTGCCAAAAAAGCGGCTCTATCTCCGTCCGTAAAACCGCCGAAATTATATATTTTTCCAGTCGCAACAACTTGAGTCGTTCCAACTATCCGATCCGTCACCTTTGGGACGACCCGTTTGATCTCCTTTATGTTATCCCCATGACCGTGGACTACCATCCAGGATCCTCTTCGCCACGCTAGGAGCTGGTCGGATGTCTCTCCATCCAAATCCGTCACTATTACGTCCGGAACGCAGTATTCCTTAACACAAGAAGTTGCGCCATCTGCCGAGATCACCGTCTTGTCCAACCATCCAGCTTCCTTCAGTCTTTTCAAATCATTTTCTAGAGAAGGTCCTGCTCCGAAAATAATGCACTCTCTGCCCTTGATTAGGTTGATTAGTCCGGATAGGTCCGATCCATTTATCAAATCACTTAATACTTTCGCCGCTAACCTATCTCTCTCCCGGTCGAGACCTAATTTATCGACTATCCATTCGTACTTTTCCTTCCATTCATTCCATTTCACGAGAACACCAAGTGAAGGGTTTTTATTGTATTTTGAAATCCTCCGAAAACTCCTCGGATACTCTCTCCTTAGGTTCCGTTTCGATAACTTCCATCTTGATTTCCCTACCTCGGGAATCAAAAGCCTTCCAAGAATTTTCGTTGTAAGGACGAGTTACTATAAGATGAACCTCGCCAAAACTATTAAATAAATTTAAATCAGCCCTCGAAGGTTGTAAGCTACCGGAAGTATGACTGTGTACGGAGCCACAAGCATTGGAAGAAATAGGCAACATATTCAACTTCATTAAGACGGATCGTTCGGAGGAAAATGTACCTGGAAGAATCAGGACTTCGGTGATCCTCCCCTCATCAGCTCTTAGGATCCCACCAAACTCTTCAGGATGAGATGATCTGCACGCATGAAGAATAAGATCTAAAGCTCCCTTCTCGACTTTATCCACACTCAAAATACCACCGATCTAATAATCTTCAATTCTTTCCCTTCCATATTTAGCCGCAAAAACAATTCTCTTTAGCTTTCCTATAGTCTCTTTCTTTGTTCTAGTCTTAAGTCCACAGTCGGGATCTATCCAGATCTGATCGGGTCGCAAAACCTGTAAAGCTCTTTTTACTCTGTCTTTTACGACTTTTTCATCCTCTACTTTGTGGTCATGGACGTCCACTGTTCCGAAGGAAATATCCTTCGTAAAGGGATATTTCTCGAACAGTTTTGTCAAGTTAAGACCGCTATTCGACATCTCAAGGTCGAAATTGTCTACCGGGAAATCCAACATTTCTGGATATATGAATTTGAAAGCTCCGTAACAGATGTGAGTAATAAAGTAAGCCTCCAAACCTTCCGTCATTATCTCCAAAGCCCTTCTTGCGAAACTTGAAAGTTCTTCTGGCCGGGCGGAAAGGGCCGGTTCATCGATTTGAATTATTTTTGCACCTTCCTCAATAAGCGATTCGACTTCTCTTCTAAGGTTTCGAGCGAGTGCTAAGCAAGCTTCCTTCCGCCCCTCGTAAAATTCGTTAAAGGACCAGTCCATCATCGTATAAGGGCCGGTAACTATACCCTTTACCGGTCTTTCAGTTAAATTTTGGGCGAATCTCCAATACTCTACGGTTGCAGGTTTTATCCATTGAACTTCGTCTTTGATTATAGGCTTTCTGTAGTACCTGTTCCCGTAAGACCTGACCAAACCGCTCATTTCGAATCCATCTAACTTTCTGGCAAAGTATGCAGTCATATCACCCCTGTACATTTCTCCGTCCACCACCACGTCAAGCCCAACTTCCTCCTGTATCCTTATCCATTCACGAGTGGCCATTTCTTCGAGAGGCCGCAGATCCTCTTCAGTCAAATATCCTTTCAGATACTTAATTCTCGCCTGCTTCAATTCATCCGGCTTCGGATAACTTCCGACAGCGGTGGTTGGCAGAATCGGAAGATCTAGGTCCAAATCACTGAGTTTATCTCTCATTTTAAAATCCCCTCAGCCTTTTCAGCTATCTCGGAAATTTTCTTTAATTTTTCGAACGCCTTGTTCCGCGGTAAAAATTCTACTCCGCATGAGGGCTGTAGATAAATTTTTTCACAATCGAGATTGATTGTTATTTCTCTGATCTTTGTCAGTACGTCATCCGTCTTCTCAATCTTAGTGTTTCGGGCGTTTATCAATCCCAGGGCCAAATCTTTTTCGGATCCTAATTTTCCAATCATCTCTCCAAGACTTTCGTTGTAGGTGAAATCGAACGCTAAGATATCCGTCGGAAGATTTTGAAAATCCTCGTACAGCGGAGCGGGATCTCCGAAGTATAGAGCAAGACATAGTTGAGAATCGCCCTTGAAACTTGCTAACCTCCGAAAAGCTTCAGAGAAAATGGATAATTCGTCGTAATTGCTTAAGATTGAAGGTTCGTTTATCTGTATTACTTCTGCTCCAGCTTTCGATAATTTTTTAACCTCTTTTCCAAGCACATTTGCCAAATTAAAAGCGATTTCGGAAAAATCTTCATAAAAATTATCAATTGAGTGTTTAGCTAAGGTGTACGGTCCCGTAACGACCGGTTTTAGGATTGAAGAAGTAAATTTCTTGGCGGAAAGAAATTCATCACTTACAATTTGTCCTTTTCTTTCAATATCTTTCTTTATTATTGGCTGTCTGAAGTAAAAATTGGTATCGAAGTATCTCAACAATCCATCAATTTCATAGCCATCAATAGCTTTGGCGAAATGGGAAATTGGATCGTACCATCTAAGTTGACCGTCAGTTACTATCTTCAACCCGGCGCTCTCCTGTTCCTCGATAACTTCTCTGGTATAATCTCGATAAATTTCTTCCATGTCGTCATCTGTAATCTCCCCCATTTCCCATTTTTGATATGCTTCACGTAATCTCATCTGATTTGGTTTATCCCCTACTCTAGGATAAGAACCAAAATTCGCTGGTACTATATTCATATCAGGAAAAAATTAACGCCTGCCCCCTTAAAATTTAGCGTTTTTTCCAAGGAAGGATGTAACCGTAAAAAATTTTAGTTTCTACAAAATCTCGTGATTTCTCCGACAATACTATTAAATAAAATCCAATAATTCTCATTATCCCTACATTATTGAAAGATAAATTTAGAAGATTTATCCACGGTATTACACTTACTAGACTGGGGATCATGTGGCAAAAAATACAATTAACCGCAAAAGGATCGAATCAAGTAAAAAAAGTAGTGAAGAAGATATTTTGTGCTGCCATTTAGAGGTTGGGGAAGCTCTTAGTAGATGGACTCTTTTCACAGTGGACTACAAATTTGAAAAATTTCAATTGATTTCCGAGATCGAATTACCCCCACAACAACTCATCGAACAAAATTCAGGCGGAATCAAAGTTAGCTCCAAAGAGAAAAGATTCACTAATATAAACAAAATATCAGAGCAGATTTTAGCCCATATTAATAATGATTCAAATCTGAATATAAGAAATATCAAATATATAACCGCTGATTCGGATTTTTACTCTGAGTTAACGTCTCCTGAGGATATACAAGAACTTGTAAAAGAAATTTTAGACTCTTACACAAAGTGTGCTAGTTACAATTTTGATAGAATCACACCGGAAAAACCAATGATAGCCGGAAACGAAATAAGGTCAAAGGCGATCTCTAGAGGAGCCAAAAGAATAATTTCCGGTAAGAAAGCTTCTTTGCTTTTACCTCACGCATTTTTAGATTTATCAACTTATACTTCAGGACTCACTCACTCGAATACGGGATCTGGAAAACTTACCGGACTCATTTCCGGATTGGGAATGAATATTTTTGATGCTATCGCTCGAGCGCATGGGGATCTGGATCCAATATCTGGAACGAATCTCCAGTTGCCCGAAGGTAACGGCGAAGTTTACGAAAAAGAAGTTGATAAATGTGTCTCGGAAATTTCAAATTTGATAAATCTCCGAAGAATTCCATCGGGAACTGACCGCGTCGGGAAGATACCCGTTAATGTAGATAAATCATATGAAGAGAAGATAAAACTAATTGGATGTGACATCGGCAAAAACGGAAGCGATCTCGACAAAATCACAAAAATTGGGCGGAGAGCCGCATCCTTCGGAACCGCTACCCTTAATGAATTAGTTAATAAATCGATATCACTATTAATTGGAAAGATAATCAGTATTTTGTACAATGAAGAGCTCATAAATTCTGAATCGAAGATTTGTATCTCCGGGAGGGAATCCTTTTCCGAGTATGTAATTGGGGAAATTAAAAGGCAACTTAAAAATATGGGCTTTGATCAAATTGGAGAAAAAATAATTTTTATTGAAAATCCGTCCAGTTTTGGATTTATCAAAAAAGAAAAGGTTAGCTGTCCGGATATATAGTAATCTCTCCGCCATTCTGAGATATTTGGACTGATTCTACGCCTTCTTCTCTCGCGATTTGAGCACAGGCGCTTAACTTATCCTCGCCTCCATGTGCCGGTATTACGACTTCTGGATCAAGCATACGCATCATTTCTCTATGACCTTCCGCTGTAGCGTGGCCATGGGAGTGTATGTCGACTTCAAGATTTGCGCCTTCCTGTCTCAACCTGTTTTTCAGGTATTCTCTGTTCAATTCATTTACAGGCGTGGGTATAGCAACGCTCGAAAATATTACGAGATCTCTATCTCCAATTTTGTAGGGATACTCTCCATTTGCAATCCGTGACAACATAGCATTGGGCTCTCCTTGGTTCCCGGTCGTTATCAGGAGGTAATTCGATTTATCTCTGGAAACTTCATTGAGGACGTTTTCCACCTCTTCTCTATAGCTCGCTACCTCTATTCCGGAAAGATCTATCAACCCATTATTTTCTGCATCTTCAGTATATTCCTTAAGGGACCTCCCCAACAAGATTATTTCCCTTTCTCCATCATTAGCTGCAAAGATGTTCCTTAACCTTGCTATATGTGAAGAAAAGGTGGTAACTATCAATCCTTCTCTATTCCTATTCGCATCCGAAATAATTCTTTTCAACTCTCTTTTAGTCTCTATCTCCGATCTAGTCTTGCCGGGCTCATCGGCTCTCGTGCAATCTACTATATACACTTTGACTCCTTCTTCCCCTACCCTTCTCAATTTTTCATAGTTTACAGGATCTCCTAATGTAGGCTCCTCATCTAATTTAAAGTCGAGGGAATACACCAAATTTCCTTCGCTCGTCCTCAGAAGCGTCAACGCCGAGTGAGGGATACTGTGGGTTATAGGGACTAGTTCCAATTCAATATCATTTGAAACCTGAAAAACATTCCCAGGCTCCATACGAATTATCTCGTTTGAAACGTTCTCTCTGTCATTTTCGATAAATCTTTCTAAAATATCGGCAGTTAGGGGAGATGCAATTATCGGACAATTATAAGCTCCCGCAAGTTTTGGAATACCTCTGCAGTGATCCTGGTGACCATGTCCAACGATTATAGCTACGACGTCTTCTCTTCTTTCTTTAATTCTGAAATCATCCGGGACGACGTTTGATTCTATAGCTTCCACGGTCTTCATTTCCTCTATGTTCTCGCCGATACTAACTATCTGTTCGATATCAGCACCCATGTCTAACAATACAATCTCGCCGTCGACTTCGACTGCGGTCATGTTTCCTCCAACTTTTTCGTAACCGCCTATTGTATGTACTTTCATTTTATCAGTCTCCTTCTAACAAACTTAACACAATCTTCAATGGTTAAGCTAGGTATATGTTGCTTACTTTTGACTTTAAACTTAATTAGGTTTTCATTCCGCTAGAAGAAAACTTAAAAAAATCGAGCTATAAAAACGTTGACATTTTCTTACCAATTTCTATGAAATCGCAGAGAGACTATTAGATAAGATAAAATTGCACTTAAAATTGGGATAAATATCAAAGTAGAAATGAAAACTGGAAGGATTAAGAGGATTGGACTTTTCTATAAATTTTTAATTGTCCACAGTCAAGTTCTCAGTACCATGGAGATTTTTTAGTCAATAAAAATATGGGTAAGCGTTTCGCCAACGCCATCGATGTTTCTAATTTGATTAGTGAGGGTTTCCGTAATGTTCGAAAGTTTATCGGATTCCGCTATGATCATTATATCATAAGGTCCCGCCATCATTTTTGTCTCTCTGACCATATCGAGATTTTCGACATCTTCGTAGACATCCCTCATAGATCCTGCTTCGGAAATAATTAAGATTAGGGCACCTGCCAAGCTCATACCTCCCTCTTACTTTCAACTTCCTATCGGATAAATTATGTGCTTAAGCAGGAAAAATCTTCTTTTAAAGCAGGTGAATGAAAAAGAAAAACCCCGTCAGATGAAAAACCGATACTAATTTATCGGAGATATCAGTAGAAATTATAGAAACATCGAGCCTAATGGAAGTTGAGATTACCTTCAGGATCGCCTCTTCATGGAAATCGAGGCTTATTGGAAATCCAGTTTCTTTGAAATTATGAAACTATGATTCCTTATCTGACGGGGTGTATTTATAATTCTCTTGGTCTTATTTTATAAATATTTGTAAAATAGCTCGATTACTGATAGAAAGTTACAGTACCACCAATTGAAGTAAAACAAACATTCTATTTCTGCTCACTTGTTTTTTTAAACACCCGTAAAAACTAGGCAATCATATCTAGAAAACCGGGAAATAAGAATTAACTGGATTGTCCCAAATGAAAAAGAACTATTTATTTACCCACTTAATATCTTAAAAAGGGGAACAATGAAATTATATAGAGGATTTTTTCCTCGTACTAGAAGTAGGGGTTTGTTCAGCCTCCTCGTAATAATTGTTTTGATATTTGGACTTTTTGTCGTTCCTAGTGTGAATTCCCAAAGTGAAGATGTAGTTTATACTGTGATTGTTGAAGAACGGATTGATGAGGGTACATCGAGGTATGTTAGAAGAGCTATTTCCAGAGCAGAGGAAGATGATAATCCACTAATAATCAAGTTAAATACTCCAGGTGGACTTGTTGGACCTACAAGAGATTTAGTCGATGACATCCTAGATTCTGAAATTACTGTAGTCTGTTGGATTACTCCACCTGGTGCATGGGGTTTTTCTGCCGGTTCTTTTATTTTAGTCTCCGCCGATGTGGCTGCCATGAATACGGGTACTAGTATTGGGGCTGCTAGGCCACAACCTGACGATAACAAAACAGTTCAAGCTTTGGCTACGTGGATCGAAAGCATTTCGAATGAGCAAGGAAGGCCGGGGGATGTAGCAAGGAGTTGGGTTACTGAAGATAAAACGGAAACAGAGGATACTGCTTTTGAAAAAGGTGTTATCGATTTGATTGCAAAAGAGCAGTCCGATATCTTAGATTTCTTAGATTTGTCCGAAGCTCGTTTGGTAAATTTTGATAAGGGTTTTGTAGATGAGTTTTTGAGCGTGTTGTCCCATCCTACCGTCGTAATGATTTTGCTCATTGGGGGATTGCTTGGGGTAGTTATGGAAGTGATCACACCAGGTATTGAAGTTCCAGGGATTATAGGAGGTATTATGCTATTATTGTCCTTTTTCGGATTGAGAATTTTGTCCTTAAACGCTTTAGGAATAGTTTTGTTGGTATTGGGGGTTGTTTTGTTAGCTGCAGAGTTTTTTGAACCCGGTTTTGGAATATTTGGTTTAGGTGGGGGTTTTTCGATATTGTTAGGAATATTTTTTGTAGGTGATGAACCTTGGGCAGAGATAGCCAGCGTTGCTATTTACGGTGTCGTTATCGTTTTGATTATATCGTTTAGCTTTCTGATCTTTCTTGTCAGAAAATCTCAAACAAAGGAGCCAGAAACTGGAATTGGCAAGATCATCGGTAAGAGGGGCAGAGTGACCAAAAGCTTAGAACCTAGAGGTGCTGTAAAAGTGAGTGGTGAAAGATGGGCAGCGGTATCCGGTACACATGAAAAAATAAAAGAAGGTGAGAGAATCGTCGTTCGAGAAATCACTGAGAGAGATGGACAAACTACTCTAGTTGTAGATAGGATTTCTGAAAGCTAGTCCTTTTCCTCTTTCTTCCGTTTCTGTAATGCGCTGGTCAGTCCTACTACCTCTCCCATTCCCTGCCCGAGTTTAGAGGGAGTTACCACTACAAGATTCTCTTCCGTTGCTATTTCCACTAGCGTTTGTAGCTCTCTTAGGCGCATTGCTCCTTCGCTGTCACCGTAGATTCGCGCCGCCTCCGCCATTTTCTCCGCCGCTTCCTGTTCCCCCTGGGCTTTCTTGATTCGCGCGCGACGATTTCTTTCTGCTTCTGCTTGGCTTGCAATCGCTCTTACCATATCTTTTGGTAGATTAACGTCCCTTATCGTTAGATTTGTTACCTTCA
>Ga0207421_10004170_pt1 | contig 16845 bp, 14 predicted proteins | sample SodLakKL_010_SED_4_FD_187542 | JGI IMG/M metagenome (GOLD analysis project Ga0207421, IMG submission 187542) | Alkaline sediment microbial communities from Lake Tanatar, Kulunda Steppe, Russia - 8KL_010_SED (SPAdes) (version 2) | ecosystem: Environmental > Aquatic > Non-marine Saline and... | reverse complement strand
GTCGGGAAGTTACCCATAGTATTTTCAGGGATATGCCTATTACAATTAGGGTGAAATGTTAAGAAATTATGAAAGTGTCATTCAGGACCATCAATGGCATGAATATGAAGCGCAATCATTTTGCTAATCAAGTACTTCAAACTTTTATAATAACATAATTTCTTTACAACCATGAAAAAATTTCAACTCCTGTTACTTGGTGTGTTTTTTGCCGTTTCCGGTGCCAATGCACAATCCCTGGAACCGCTGCAGTTCTATGTTCCCAACGATCAAAGCGGTTTGAATCAATTTGAATCACCAAAAACGACCGATGTGGAATTTGACGGAATCCGGATCAGAGTCGGCGGTTCCAATACCCTTCAATTTCAGGGTATCTCACAAAGCGGCGCGTCGGATGAATTGAATGACCTGGCACCCAACTTCAACCTTGCAACCTCCAATCTTGATCTGGATGTTCAGCTTCACAACGGCCTGCGTATGCACCTGCGGACCTACCTCTCTTCCCGTCACCATGCTGAAGCCTGGGTGAAAGGCGGTTATATGCAGGTTGACCGGCTCGATTTTATTCAGGAAGGGTTTCTGTCCGATATTATGGACCGTGTAACCATTAAGGTCGGCCATATGGAGGTCAACTACGGGGATGCTCATTTCCGCAGATCCGATAACGGCATGGCCATGCATAACCCGTTTGTTGGCAATTATATCATGGATTCTTTCACCACTGAAGTGGCCGGTGAAGTCTACTACCAGCACAATGGCCTTCTTGCCATGGTTGGAGTAACCAATGGAAAACTGAACCAAAGTACGGTAAAGACCGATGTCATGACCAAACCGTCTCTTGTTGGTAAACTTGGTTTTGATCGTCAGCTCAACCCGGATCTTAGATTTCGTTTAACCGGTTCGGTATACAGAGCGTCTCAAACACCCTCCGCCTATCTTTACACAGGCGATCGTGCAGGAGCCCGGTACTACGATATTTTTGAAGATAACCGTATGAGTGGCCGTTTTGCTCCCGATTTCACCCCGCGTGGTGTTGGAGGTGAGATTACATCATTCATGATAAACCCGTTTATCAAATTTGGTGGGGTTGAATTCTTTGGTGTTATTGAAAATACCTCCGGAAAAGCAATCAATGCCGAAGACACCCGTTCATTTCAGCAGTATGGAGCAGAATTGCTCTACAGGTTTGGTGCAAATGAAGACTTTTATGTCGGCGGCCGGTATAATCTGGTAACCGGAGAGCAGGCAGGGGGAAATGAAATCGACATCACCCGAATTAATATCGGCGGCGGTTGGTTCCTTACAAATAACGTAATGACCAAAATCGAGTACGTAAATCAGCAGTATGACGGATTTGCTTCTGGTGACCTCCGGGAAGATGGCGAATTCAGCGGTTTCATGCTGGAAGCAGTTATCAGCTTCTAAGCGTAATAACAGAATTGCGATCAATAAGAATGTGGCAGGGTACCATTAGGGCCCTGCCATTCCAATAAAAAAATGACTATGAATACTAAAAGAATCATCCCCATAATTTTAGCCGGACTATTTCTCATTACCGGCTTTTCGGTAACAGCAACGGCACAATCGTTTACCATTTCAGATGCATCAACCATGACCTTGTTCGGTTCTGCAAATGTCACCGATTGGGATGCTGAAATAAAGACCATCCGGGGTGAAATTGTCATCAACAAACCGGATCAGGCCGAATGGGCCGATGCAGAAATTTCCTGGTTTGAGCGGGTTGAGATCACTATCCCTGTTGAAGATATCGATGCCGATTCACGAAGGATGAATAATAATATGCACGAATATCTGAAAGAAAACGATTATCCGGAAATCACGTATGAAATGGTGGAAGCCCAGAGTCTGGCTGCCATGGACAATCCGGGACTTGTGATGACCGTTCGCGGTATTGTAACGGCAGCAGGGGAACCGGTGGAGATAACCCATGATGTGACCATCACAGAAAATGGATCCGGAAACATCGTAATCTCCGGTTCAAAAGATCTGAAAATGACCGATTTTGGTATTGACCCCCCAACGGCCATGCTTGGATCTGTTCGTGCGCGTGATGATATGACCATCGAGTTTGAACTCATACTTGAATAACATTATTCATACGAATGGCCATGCGGCACTTCGACACACCCATATCATCCCTGAAACAAATCCCGGGCTTGTTGCTTCTGCTGATATTACCAGCAGCGGTATCGGCCCAGATCTATTTTGACACCCATCCAGACAGCAAACTATGGCTGGAAGGATCATCGACCGTTCACAGGTTTGACTGTGTCGCGCGCTCCATTGAGGGAACGGCATACTTTGATGAGCGCCTTATACAAAAAACGAATCAATCTGCAGCCACTGGTGGAAATGCCTCAGGCCACGATATGCCGGATTACAATAACTCCAACCTGACAATCAATTCGGGAGATATCCGGGATGAGGAAGCACCCGATTCAATGGATGAAAATGGAATGGACTCGGGATTGTATGTAAACCTGAAAATTCCCATTCAGAGTTTTGATTGCGGCCGGTCCCGGATGAACCGGGATATGTACGAAGCGCTGAAATCGGATACATACGATTATATCACATTCGAGTTTGAAAATGCGAAACCCGTAGTTGATCGTGGCGCAATGGCCGACTCTCTCAGGAATTCAAGTTATGACCCGTACATGATTGAAGGTGTTTTGAATGTGGCTGGTGTTGATCGGGTGGTATCGCTGATCCTCCAGGGTCGTGCCGAAGGTGATCGGCAATATCGAATTAAAGGACACAAGGAGATCTCCATGAAGGATTTTGATATTGAGCCACCCACAGCGTTACGCGGGTTGATACGCGCGCATGACGAACTAACGGTCTTTTTCGACATTCTGGTCAACGAAAAACGGGAAGATTCATAAGATCCTAACAAATTTATAGTAGATTTTTTTCTGCTGTACCAAGACCACACAAACAACATTTTTTAGCCTGCCGGCAAGATAGATATGAATAGTGAAATCACACGTATACTGGATGAGGCACGACGTGCTCCGTCCGTTCTGAACTCCCAGCCGTGGAAGTTCCGGGTGTGTGGTAATACCATTGAAGTCTATTTGAAACGGCAGCCTGAGCTGGAGACAATCGATCCGCATGGCCGTTTACAGCTCGCCAGTTGCGGGACGCTGGTTGCCTATCTGTCGAATGCCATCAGACAGGCCGGCTGGACACCCAGGGTTAACTATTTTCCCCGATTTGAAGAGGAAGATCTCGTCGCTTTTGTAGAAATCAAGGATTCGGAACAGAAGATCCCTCGCGAATCAAAGAGTACGTTACAGGCTCAAACGGTAACAGAATCGAAACATGTGACTGCGGAGGTGCTTCAGGAAGGATTGGCCGGCATCGCATCACAGAAAGCGGCAACTCTTCAGGTACATGAGGATGGATCAGACCAAAAGCTCCGCTCATATTTCCGGGAACAATGTGGGCAAATGATGGATAATGACTCCTTCCGGAAAAGCCTCAACATGTTCCTGCGTCCGGGCCAATCCGACCACTCCACTTCGTATGCTGATGAAGCCCTGTTGTCTGACCGCTTTTTTGAGAGCAATGAGCAGCATCATGGTGAGGAGAACATGAAATCGCTCCCTGCAGCCCGTTTCCTCATTTTACTAACAGATACCGATAACCGGTATGCCTGGATCCGGTCCGGTGAAGTTCTGGGTGATTCCCTGATGTATCTCAAAGAAGCGGGTCCGTTCGGTCTGATGGCCCTGCCGATTATCATTAATGACTGTTGCCGGACCTGGCTGCAAAAAGAACTGGGGTTCACCGGTTTCCCCCAGTTTGTGTTTACCATGAAGCATACCCATCAACAGGATCACATTCGTAAACGCCCCTTAAACGAACTGTTGAAATACGGGATTTAATACTTCCGTTTTGTATGCTCACAGCAGGTTGCGCCCCATAACCTGCTCATATGGCCGGTTTACCATTGGAACGGAACCCGAATCAGGTTGCTGAATTTCGGGATTTTGTCCATTTTGGCAGTATGGATTCAGAGTCCACCTGCCCGATTACACAGGCAGAGATCATACAAGGAAAAGCAGGAACTTTCGCGCTTGACATATAGTTATTTATATATGTATATTGTCAATGAACTACAACTGACGTAATAGTACGTGTCAATGATCACCCTAAAAAAGTTTACCTATGTTTGACTGGTTAACACAACCCTGGCCCTGGTATGTGGCCGGCCCAATAATCGGGCTGATCATACCCCTGCTGCTCTATATGGGCAACAAACAGTTCGGCATTTCGTCGAGTCTGCGGCACACCTGTGCCGCATGTATGCCAGGTAACATTCCATTCTTCCAGTATGACTGGAAATCGGAAGGCATGTGGAACCTGATTTTTGTTCTGGGAGTCCTGATCGGAGGTTTTCTTGGCGGTTACATTTTTCAAAACCCCGAACCGATCGCTTTGTCGGCAGCAACCATTGCCGACCTGCAGGGTCTGGGGCTCACTGATTTTTCGGGACTGGTGCCGTCCGAAGTTTTTTCCTGGAGTAATCTCGGCTCCGCTCAGGGATTACTTGTGATGGTATTGGGAGGTTTTCTCGTTGGATTCGGAGCCCGATATGCGGGAGGATGCACTTCCGGACATGCTATCAGTGGAATCTCGAATTTGCAACTGGCTTCTGTTACGGCTGCTGTCAGCTTTTTTATCGGTGGCCTGATTGTAACCCACCTGATATTTCCGCTCATTTTTTAACCCGAACACAAAGGCATTCCTAATATGAATTATATCAAATATTTAATGACCGGTGTCTTGTTCGGTTTCGTACTGACCAAGGCCGAAGTAATCTCCTGGTTTCGTATCCAGGAGATGTTCCGATTCCAGGATATCCATATGTATGGTGTGATTGGATCCGCCGTGCTGGTAGGCATGATCTCCATTCAGATTATCAAACGGTTTAAACTGAAGGATAAGGAGGGCAATCCAATCTCGATTCCACCAAAAGATTTCACCACGAAGAAGCGGTACATCATCGGCGGGATTCTGTTTGGATTCGGATGGGCGTTTACAGGCGCTTGCCCCGGCCCGCTCTTCGCGCTGTTAGGCAGCGGACTGACCATTTTTGTTGTACCCATTCTGGCAGCACTTGCCGGAACATGGGTCTATGGCGCGACACGCGAAAGTCTGCCGCACTGACAATACAGATTTTAATAAAAACCACAACTAAAAAAGGAGAGCATTATGTTTTTCCGTCAAATCTTTGACCCAAAACTTGCACAATACTCATATATGGTCGGTTGTCAGAAAACCGGCGAAACGGTTGTTATCGATCCGATGAGGGATGTCCAGCAGTATTATGATATCGCCGAACAGGAGAAGCTAACGATTACCGCCGGGGCCGACACGCATATACATGCAGACTACATTTCCGGTCTCCGTGAGCTGGCCGAACGGGGTGTAAAAGTCTATGCATCCGATGAAGGTGATGCCGATTGGAAGTATGAATGGCTGTTGAACAGCAAATATAAATATGAGCTGCTCAAAGATGGTTCCACCTTTATGATCGGAAACATTGAACTGAAAGCAATCCACACTCCGGGTCATACGCCCGAACACCTCATTTTCTCCGTTACCGACAGAGGAGGAGGTGCTGATAAGCCGATGGGAATTGCAACCGGCGACTTTGTCTTTGTTGGGGATGTCGGCCGGCCCGATCTGCTGGAATCGGCGGCAGGCATGAAAGATGTCATGAAGCCATCTGCCCGGACACTCTATAAATCACTGGAGAAGTTTAAATCCCTACCCGAATACATGCAGGTATGGCCGGGACACGGAGCAGGCAGCGCTTGCGGAAAGGCCCTGGGTGCTGTTCCGAAAAGTACGGTAGGTTATGAGTTGAACTTTAACGCCTCTCTGAAGGAAGCATCATCCGAGGAGAATTTTGTCAATTTCATATTGGAGGGTCAGCCTGAACCGCCGCTTTACTTCAAGCAGATGAAGCGCGACAATAAAATGGGCCCTCCGGTACTCGGCGGGCTTCCCGTTCCGGAAAGGACCGATACGTCCCGACTCCGGGATTTCGAAAACAACCGGGAAGTGGCACTGATCGATACCCGAGGCCGCGAAGCATTCATGAACGGCCATCTGAAAGGTGCCATCTTTTCACCACTCGACAAACAGTTCAATACGATTGCAGGATCCTACATCACCGAAGAACAACCGATCTACCTGGTAATTGATGAGGAAAACCTGGTAGAGGCGGTTCGTGACCTGATTAACGTCGGACTGGACAACATAAAGGGGTATATTCCAGTGGCCGAATACGAAAAATGGCTGGCGGAAAATAACGCGGCTGTTTCTATTCCGCATCTCCATTTCGAGCAGGATGGCGACAAACTTTTGTCGGATGATATCCATGTGCTGGATGTCCGTAAAGCATCCGAGTTTTCCGAGGGACACCTTGAAGGCGCCCAGAACATTCCGCATACAAGACTGCTGGAGCGCATCAACGAGGTTGATTCCGGTGGAAAAACGGTTTATGTCCACTGCTCCGCTGGTGGGCGTTCGGCTGTGGCCGCCGCACTTGTTCAGCGATTTGGTCACGATGTGGCCTACGTTGACGGTGAATTCGATGAATGGTTCAAAGACAAACAAACCTCTGTCGCCGGCTGATACGTCGATGACATACGTTACTGGGCTCCGGACTAGTTCCCGGAGCCCTAATACTATCAAACACGGTGAAACGATTTTTCCCCATACTAACGTGGCTATCCGGGTATCATTCCGGGATGTTCAAGGGTGATCTGGCTGCCGGCCTGACGGTCGGAGTGATGCTGATTCCCCAGGCGATGGCTTATGCGTTTATCGCCGGTTTGCCACCGGTTTATGGCCTCTACGCTGCACTTGTTCCGTTGGTCATATACGGGGTAATGGGGACATCACGCCAGCTGGGCGTGGGTCCGGTTGCGGTAGTCGCACTGCTGGTATCAGCGGGTGTAACCGAACTGGCCGAACCCGGAAGTACCGAATATATCCAACTGGCAATCCTCCTTGCATTGATGGTGGGGGTTATCCAACTGGTAATGGGACTTTTGCGGATGGGGTTTCTGGTCAATTTCCTGTCACATCCCGTAATCACCGGATTCATCGCGGCAACAGCTCTCATCATCGCTTTCAGCCAAATACACCACTTATTGGGAATTCCGATTGAGAGTTCGAAGCACATACACCGGATTCTGCAACAGGTATTTGAGTTGCGTTCTGACATACATCCCGGGTCGGTCGCAATTGGGGGTGGTGCTATTGCCCTTATTTATGGAATAAAAAAGTGGAACCGGAAAATACCCGGTGCACTGGTTGTGGTGGTGACAGGAATTCTGCTGGTATCGCTAACCGGATGGGATCAGCATGGAATCCGGGTAATTGGTGAGGTCCCATCCGGCCTTCCGGCATTTGGTTTACCGGAGCTGTCGGTCGACGCCTTTTATTCTCTGCTGCCGATGGCTGCCGCTATTTCAATCATTGGTTTTATGGAGTCAATTGCAGTAGCCAAATCGTTGCATGCACGGCACCGTGACTATAAACTGGATGCCAATCAGGAGCTGGTGGCACTTGGCTCAGCCAATCTGGGTGGCTCGCTGTTCCAGGCATTTCCGGTCACCGGAGGTTTTTCCCGTTCGGCGGTCAACGATCAGGCCGGTGCAAAAACAGGAATGTCAAGTATCATCAGTGCGTCCCTGGTTGGTCTGACGCTGCTGTTTCTGACCTCCCTGTTCTATTATCTGCCCAACGCCGTGCTGGGTGCCATCATTATAACAGCGGTAATCGGGCTAATCGATGTGAAGGAGATCCGGTTTCTGTGGAAAACACAAAAAGTGGATTTTGCATTGATGTCGATTACGTTTTTTGTAACACTCTTGCTCGGTATTGAGGAGGGGATACTCACCGGAGTAGTGGCCTCACTGGGGGTGGTGATATACCACAACAGCAAGCCGCACATTGCCCGGCTCGGACAATTGCCGGGAACCCGGACTTATCGCAATCTCTCCCGATTCAGCGAGGCGAAAGACCGGGACGATGTACTGGTAATACGTTTTGATGCCCCGCTTATTTATACCAATGCTGAGTATTTAAAAGAGCAGATCAGGAGGTACGTTAAGCGTAAAGGAGACACCCTGAAACTGGTAATACTGGACGCTTCCGGTATCAATTCTGTTGATACCACCGGGATTCATGCACTTGCTGAGCTGGAAGAGGAGTTGACAGGGAGCGGGATTCAACTTCGGATGGCTTCGGTTCACGGCCCGGTTCGTGATCTGTTGCATAGCAGCGGGTTTATAAACAAGAGTGATACGGCAAGGCAGGAAGCAGAACGGATGCTGCACCATGAGGTGCAGGATGCCATAGATAGCTACGAGCAGGAGTCAGGCAGTAATGAGCTTTCACAATGACAGGTTCATACTGAACAGTTAATCGACCCGGGTATTTCGCAATGTGGGAGATCCGACAGGCCTTTGGGATGTCTGTTTTTTTGCATATATTTCATATTCATTATATATAGATACATTAATACAAAGAGGATAAGCCATGTTGGATGCAGACTCTGGAGTGCATAAACTGGAACACTGCGCGTCGGTTTTAAAAGCCATAGCGCATCCCCTCAGAATTGCTATTATTGAGCTGCTCGAAGAGCATGGAAAATTATCGGTATCAGAAATTCATGAGCAGCTGGATGTTGAGCAGGCGGTAGCGTCGCATCACCTGGGGATTCTGAAAAACAAAGGGGTGCTGATCTCAAACCGGGAAGGAAAGAATATGAGATATGAACTCAAACACCGCCAGATCACCAAGATCATTGAGATTATGGAGCGGTGCAGTACCGTATAAATGGTAGACCTGTTTGATGCAACGGACTCAGGAGACGGCCCGGGAGCGGGCAACCGGTCTCAGCCACTCGCGACCCGGATGCGGCCGGTGTCGGTGGATGAATATGCCGGTCAGACCCACCTGCTTGGAGAGGGAAAACTGCTGCGGCGAATGATTGAGAGCGGCCGGATTGGTTCAATGATTTTTTACGGTCCGCCAAGCAGCGGGAAAACGACCCTTGCTCATGTGATTTCCCGCGAAATCGATGCCCAATTTGTAATTCTCAATGCGGTATTGGACGGGGTCAAGGAGTTTCGTGAAGTCGTGCACTATGCCGGCGAACAGAAAAAATTGTATCACAAGAAGACCATTCTCTTTGTGGATGAGATACACCGGTGGAACAAAGCTCAGCAAGATGCGCTGCTTCCGCATATCGAATCCGGGCTGATTACCCTGATTGGTGCCACCACATTGAATCCGTTCTATTCACTGGTCGGGCCGTTGTTATCACGCTGCCAGCTTTTCGAACTTTTCCCGTTTGAATCAGACGATATTCGCACTCTGCTGCAGCGTGCCCTTGATGATGATGAACGTGGATTGGGCGCTTATAAGGTTACGGTTTCTGATGAGGCGATCGACTATTTTACCGAATATTCGGGCGGTGATATTCGTCACGCGCTCAACGCTTTGGAGATGGCGGTGCTCACAAGCCGCGAAGATGATGACGGGGTGAAACGGGTAGATGTGGATGTGGCTCGCGAATCGATTCAGAAACGTTATCTGCGGTACGACCGCACCGGTGATGAGCACTACCATTTTGCATCAGCGCTGATCAAATCCATGCGAGGATCGGATCCTGATGCTGCGCTCTACTGGCTGACAGCCATGCTGGAAGGGGGGGAGGATCCACATTTTGTGTTTCGCCGCCTTCTGATTTTTGCTTCCGAGGATGTCGGCCTCGCGGATCCCCACGCCCTTTCGGTTGTTAACAGTGCCCATGACGCGTTTGAAAAGTGCGGCATGCCTGAGGGATTGTACTTTCTGTCACATGCTTGTCTGCACCTGTCACTGGCTCCAAAAAGCAACAGCACGGGTGCGATATTTGGGGTGGCGCGTGAGCACAAGGAGAAAGGAACCAGGCCGGTTCCGGATCATCTGCGTGACAAGACCGCCAATACAAAAAAGTCACGCTATCTGGAGGTTGAAAATGCGTCAGACAGTTATAAATATCCCCACAGTTATCCCGATCATTGGGTTGATCAGCAATATTTGCCCGATACCCTAAAGGATAAGCGATGGTACGAGCCGGGAGACCAGGGCCTGGAAGCCCGTCGATGGGAACGGCTGCGTCAGATTAAAAAATAAGCCATCCCGTGGTCAGACGAGATGGCTTTTCTGTGAAGCATTATGTGTTGGTCAGGTTTTAGGTTGGATCCGATTTCGCACCTTTAAAGGTGGTGTCGATCATGGCAAAGTTGGGGTAAGCGCCAACACCATGTTCGGAAAGATCCAGTCCACGGGTTTCATACTCCTCGGTGACCCGAACGCCCATGATGGCATTTATGATACCAAAGACGGAAAAGGAAAAGAGTAACGTGAATCCGTAAATCGCAGCTACTCCAAGCAGCTGAATGCCAAAAGATCCAGCCGTGGAAAACAGTCCTACTGCAAGGGTTCCCCATATTCCTACGACGCCGTGAACCGAAATGGCTCCAACCGGATCATCGATTTTCAGATTATCAAACATAATGATGGATAAAACCACAAGGACACCACCAATGGCCCCAACTACGCAGGCCATGGACGGTGAAATCACATCAGCACCGGCTGTAATTGCGACAAGGCCCGCCAGAATGCCGTTCAGGGCCATGGCGGCATCCAGTTTTTTGATGACAATGCGAGCGGTAAGCATGGCGGCAAGTGCACCGGAAGCGGCTGCCAGGGCAGTGGTAACAAAGACATAAGAAACCTCCACCGGGTTGGCGCTCAGAACGGATCCGCCGTTAAAACCAAACCAGCCGAACCAGAGAAGGAATACACCGACGGTAGCAAGCGGGACACTGTGCCCGGGAATGGTATGGGAAGATCCGTTGATGAATTTCCCGATTCTTGGGCCGAGAATGATAACACAGGCCAGTCCGGCAGCCCCGCCGACACCATGAACCAGTGTGGATCCTGCGAAATCGTAGAATCCGAGACCGTCAAGCCATCCTCCACCCCAGACCCAGCTACCTGTAATCGGGTAGCTAAACGCCACCAACAGCACACCGAAGATCATGAAGGCGGAGATTCTGACCCGACCGGTGACACAGCCGGAAACAATGGTGGCAGCGGTAGCTGCGAACATGGCCTGAAAGATAAAGTCGGAGTAGATTGTCATTGCCTCCCCGTAGGCAGGGGTAAACATACCGACAGGATCCGACAGGTCAACGCCAATACCCAAACCTCCCGATCCAAGCACACCGTTAAAATCTCCCGGATACATCAGCTGAAAACCGATGACCGCGTAGCTCAGTATACCGGCAGTTAATATGAAAATATTTTTGTATATGACATTAATTGAGTTTTTACCCTGCGAAAACCCGCTTTCAACGGTGGCAAAGCCCAGGTGCATTATTAAGACCATGGCGGCAGCAATCAATATCCAGAGGTTGTCTATCACGAAAACCGCATATTCTGCAGATGATCGGAACGCTTCCATTGACTCATAAGAGGTTTCGGCAGCAAGACTTAACCCTGGAAGAAGCAACAAAGCTGAAAGTAACGCATAGCTTTTGGATGATCTTTTCAAGGATATCAGAGACATCATAGTGTTCTATTTGTTGGTGATTGTTGATTATACTCTAAGTTTTATGTAACAGCGTCTGAACGCATTAAAAAGTAAGTTAAAAAACTTAAAAATCAATATTAAATTATTGTTTAATACACTAATAATTAAATAATTAACTTTCTTGCTTTAAAAAAGCGCTTTTGTTGCAGTATTTTTTTTTGAGCCCGCAAGTGAATGATTCGTGTGAGATTATATGTTATGATGGCGTAAAAACATGGTATCGCTCTTCACAGGTACAGAATACCTGTAATCGGTGCTATATCGTTATAATTTGCACATAGGTAAGTAGTTATGAGTTCAATAGCCATTGTAAGCGGAACAGACCGGCCCGGTTCCAGGGCACTGAAAGTTTCTAAATACATCAAGACACTGTATGAAGAGCAGGGGGCAGAGGTAGAGCTTGTCAGCCTTGAGGATTTCCCAATCAGAGAGGCATATGGGGGAAATTACGGCAAATCACTGCCGGAAATCGAGGCATTCCGGAGCAGAGTGCTGAATGCAGATGGCATTGTAATGGTAGTTCCCGAGTATAACGGATCGTTTCCCGGAATTCTTAAATTATTTATCGACTATCTTCCGTTTCCGGAAGCGTTTGATAAGAAACCGATTGCATTTGTCGGAGAAGCGGCCGGCGCTTTTGGCGGATTACGGGCCGTGGAACAGTTGCAGTTGATCTGCTCATATCGAAACGCCCATATCTTCCCGGAACGTGTGTTTTTACAGCGCATTCAGAAGATATTCGATGAAAAGGAGGGGATCACCGATGAGACCATTGCGGAACTTCTGGACAGCCAGGTTCGGGGTTTTACGAATTTTGTTTCAACTTTAGCATATAACCAACCCCATGCATCGTAACCAGATAGCGGGGATCTTCGGGCTGCATCTCGATTTTGGTCCGAAGTTTTGAAATATGCACATCAACAGTTCGTGTGCTGGTGCTGTGCTCGTAGCGCCAGACGTGTTCAAGCAGTGCTTTTCTGGTTACCGGTTCGTTTGGAAAGCCGGAGAGAAACCGCAACACTTCCACCTCCCGGGTGGTGAGTTCAAATTCTCCATCAGGCCGAATAACAGTCGCTGTATCCAGGTTTAGCTGCACATCACCCAGGGTAATGGTTCCGGTATTGCCGTTATTGAATTCATCGCTGCGTCTCAGACGGGCCTTGATTCTTGCAAGGAGTTCCTTTACACCAAACGGTTTGGTGATATAATCATCTGCTCCGATGTTCAGGCCGGTCACCTTGTCAATCTCCTGATCCCGTGCTGTCAGAATAATTATCGGAAAATTGAGGTTTTGCTCCCGGATTTTTTGACACACATCAAACCCGCTCATCCCGGGCAGCATCACATCCAAAATCATAAGGTCAGGTGGCATCTCTTCAATGATACTCAACGCCTGATCGCCATTTTCTGCAACTCTGGTCTGGTATCCTTCGGTTTCAAGCGTATCACGCAATGTGAAAATGAGGCTCGGTTCGTCTTCAACGATGAGAATACTGTGATTGTTAAGAGACATGTGTTGGTTCCTGTTTATTGGAGATAATTTTTTTGTTAGGCGTTGATTCCGTTATTTCACCGTTTTCTGCAGCAACAGGGAATGTAATGATAAAAACGGATCCCTTTCCGGGTGTGCTGTTGACACGGATGGATCCTTCATTGCGCTGCACCAGATCTTTAACGATCGAGAGCCCCAGTCCGTGCCCTTTGGTCCGGGCCGTCAATGAATCTTCAACGCGGAAAAACTTGTTAAATATATATTTTTGATGTTTTTTTGGTATACCGATTCCATGGTCTTCCACTTCCAGTATAACGCTGTTTTTCCTTCTGAAGATACGGACGCCCAGATACTTTTCCTCAGGACTATATTTAATTGCATTTTCAATCAAATTGTTGATGGCGGAGTGAAGATCGTCAGGATCTGCCAGTATTCCCGGTATCGGCTCACGAGCATCAAAATGGAGGGTAATCTGCAGTGACTCAAACAAACTGCGTTTCTCATCAAGCAATTGCCGGATGAAATCCGGAAGATTAATCACTTTCCGTTGGGTTTTTACCTCTTTAGCATCAGACCTGGCAACATCCAGCAAGCGCTCGATCATGGTCCGAAGCCGAATCGATTCTTTATAAATATAAGATCCGTAGGATCGCAATCGATCCGGATCGGTTACCCGGCCGTCTGACAGGTTCTCACCTGCTGCAAGGATAACCGAAAGCGGTGTCTGCAGTTCATGGGTTACATTGGCAAGAAAAAGTGTCTGACGCTGTGCAAGGGCACGTTCCCGCTGTGCGGTATAAAGTATGAAGGTAAGCGCACTGAGAAGCAGCAGAACGGCACCACCCAGGACAAAGAGGTTTCTGGTGAGCGAGGCGCGGGAAGCGGCAATATCAGGATTGGTTGTAAATGCCGCTTTGAGGTTCCAGTCATTGAGCAGATCCGGAAAATTTTGAATAAAATCGACTTTTTGATAGCTGTACGTTAATTCGGGATCGGTAGTAGTCAGAACTTCATTTTTTGTCCAGTTGTGCAGCCAGATAATGATACCACTTTCCTCCCCGGTTCCGAATGTTTTGGTCAGTTTCGGTCCCATGTAACGGTTGATCAGATAGTCCTGATTGATTACAAAAATGATGTAACCGATAATCTGTTCTCTTTCAGGGTTAATCAACGCGATGGTCATACTGTTATGTGTATCAAAAATCACCCGGGTATTCCAGCGGTAATCACTGATCAGGGCATCCATGCGGGTTTCCGCTATTGCTATGCCATTCTCGACCAGACGGTCATAATTGCGGGCTTCTTCAAATTGTAAACTGCCACGGTTGAATACCCATATGTTCCCTTTTACCTGTGCACAGGCATCGCAATTTGCCGGAGAAAAATAGATCTCTGAAAACAGGGAATCTTTGCTGGCTTCGGTGATGGCCTGAACAAGGTCAACGGAAACATTGGATGGAGATGAGAGCGATTTACCTGCCTTTTGAACGTCCAACTGCCAGAGGTCACCAAGCGAACTGCGGAACCGGCTCCTGACCTGGTTGGTGTATTCCAGCATTTTGCGTTTTTGTTTTTCAACCGAGTTCTGCACCGTGTTATCATGCAGTGCATACAGGGAGTATACATTCATACCCGTAAGGCCTATTATTGCAATAAGGCCCATCACCAGAAAAATCCATCTCACATATCGATATTGCTTCATTGAGTTGGCGTTATAGGGATGATCTGCATGTTCCTGTTGCCGTGTTGAACCCTGGCTATCGTACTGATTTTGAAGAGAATATTAATTTTGCTGAACATATGTAAAATTATTCATAATTTACACTTCTGAAGCAGATAATGTACATGTATATTAGAAAAATCGAAACGTACGTTCTGTTTATGATGTTGGTGTAATGTCAATGCGGTAAATGGTTGTTAACGAGCAGAAATTGTGTTTCATTTATGGCGGTTATGATACAATTATCTGTTACAGGGTTTTTTAAAGGGTTTGTCAGTATGCCAGTAAAATATATGGTCCGGTTATTTTTATTACTATTGATTCTTTCGTGCAGCGGCCGCAATGAACAACCGGATGATCTCACCGGGGATATAACCGGACAATATGAAGAACTGGAGGATCTGGTCCAATCACTTGCGTTTGAAAAAGTTGATTCATTAGCATATCAAATAATAACAACGGCTGAAAAGAATAATAATTTCGATGCCCTTATTACTGCAAAAACCCAGCTTGCATCATCATATATAGATCGGGGTAATCCGGAAAAGGCGCTGGAATATTCGGAAAAAGCCCTTCAAATCGCCGATGAGCACGGTACACCAAAACAGCAGGCAAGAGCGCTTATACAACAAGCAAATGGTTATCACAGGATGAACCATTCCGTGGAAGCACTGGCATCTATTGAAGAGGCTAAAACGTATATATCTGATATTATCGATCCCGAAGTGGAAGCGATCATTTATGCCACTCATGCGAGTGTCATTTCATCGTATAATCCTGTCGATGCATTAAAACATAATTTTGAAGCGCTGCAACTCTTCCAACAGTCAGAAAACAAAGCGAATGAAGCGATCACCCGAAATAATATCGGCTTGATATATCATGATCAAGGTGATCATGAGGAAGCTCTTGAGGAGTTTGAACGTGCATTATTATTGAATCAAGAGGCAGGTGACGACGTGCAGCTGGCGATCATTTATAATAATATCGCCAATACCAAAAAAGCGATGGGGCATATTGACGAGTCTGTTGAGTCGTTGCTCAATGCCATCTCCCTGAACGAAAACCTGGGAAGGAGAACCAGTCTTATCCGTAATTATTATAACCTTGCGGAAACCTACCGGGAAATGGGAGAACATGACCTGGCCTATGCCTATTACTCAGAGGCTTATGAGATGAGTCATGAGCTGAATTTTGCTCCCGGAGTAATGTATCACTCCTCCGGCCTGGCAAAAACTCTCTATTCTCTGGGCCACTATGATGATGTAATGAGGTATATTGAGGAGTCCCGCCAGTTGGCCGAAGAGATGGAGAATCTGCCTATGATACTGCGGGGCTGGGATCTGCAGGCAACCCTGATGGCCGGCCTGGGTGAATACCAGGATGCGTTGCAGGCGGAACAACAGGTTCGGGTATATTCTGACAGTGCAAATCAGCAGCGTCGGGACCGTGAATTCGAAGAGGTCAGGGCTACTTATGATTTCGATCTGGCAATGGCTGAAAATGAATTGCTGCGTCAGGAGCTGGAGTACCAGGAGCGGCTGAGCCGCAATCAGCAATGGGTGCTCATTCTTTTGGCTGCCGGCGTTTTCACGACCGCCGGTTTCCTGGTTGTGCTATACCGGAATCAGAAAAAACTCCATGGAGCCTATTTCGATCTGGAGCAGAAAAACCAGCAGCTGACCGGTAAAAAAGAGCAGCTGGAAAACCTGAATCAGGAGCTGAAAAAACTTAACAGCGACAAAGACCGGCTTATCGATATCATTGTCCACGATCTGAGAAATCCGCTTTTTGGGGTGATTGGATTTCTGGAAGTAGTCCGGGAGACGGTCACCGATGAAACCGAGCTGCAGCATCTGGAAATGGCCCGGAATTCCGCCTATCGCCTGAATCACCTTATCAATAGTTTGCTGGAGGTCCATTCGCTGGAAAAACAGG
>Ga0207421_10004169_pt1 | contig 16846 bp, 17 predicted proteins | sample SodLakKL_010_SED_4_FD_187542 | JGI IMG/M metagenome (GOLD analysis project Ga0207421, IMG submission 187542) | Alkaline sediment microbial communities from Lake Tanatar, Kulunda Steppe, Russia - 8KL_010_SED (SPAdes) (version 2) | ecosystem: Environmental > Aquatic > Non-marine Saline and... | reverse complement strand
GTTCGGATTCTATCAGCCGCTGTTTTCCGATTTTTTCTGTGCTCGTCATCAGAATTTTAACGCCTGGAAATAGACTGAAGTGACCTTTTGGTATTTGTACCAACCACCTATTTTAGCGACTCTCTGGGCTTTATAGCAGCACTCCCGGCCTATTGATTCTTAGCTTTCTTTACTTATTGCGTTCATAAAAATTCATCCTGACAGCAGCCAACAGATAACTGTAAATTTGCCAAAGGCATGTGGGTTTTTATAACAGCTTCCCCGGTAATAGCAAAAAAACACTTTAGACGTCACTCCACTCAGAAAGCATATTGTGTCAATAAAACAATTGTCCAATTTTCTAAGAATTTGTGTAACTTTTTTGTATATTTTCACTTGACATAAATACCGGCATGTGCGATATTGTAACTATACGAAAACCAATATGGATACTCTAAAAAAATGACGGCTGGGCGGAATCTATCCGTAAGGACGATCAAAATCCAAGTTTATTGGTTTTCGTAACGCCCAGCCACCTTTATTGGAGGACTGTCACAATGGCACGTCAAGCAGTAACACTTGAAAAGCGTAAGGCCAAGCTCAAATCCGGCAAAGCCGAATACTGGTATATGCGGTGGTATAGCAGCGAAGGCAAGTATTGCAGTAAAAGTATTGGCCGAACGGATAAACTCAGCAAGCGTCAGGCTAGGAAAATCGCCCATGCCAAGCAACTGGAGTTCGAGACAGCGACAGTGCGACGAGACAAAACTAAAAACTACAGGCTATCGGAGTATGTCGAGCATTACTTCAAGGTCAGAGAACACGAGCTTGCTCTCAAGACTGTCCAGCTACACAGGCAGGCGGCAAGATACCTCGTGGAGTACTGCGGAAAAGACAAGCGACTCCAAAGCATAACCAGAGCCAACGCCAGAGCGTTTCAGGCAGCTATGGCAGCCAACAAGATAACCCCCAAAGGCCACTACAAGACAACCGTCGGGGCTACAACTGTCTATATGTATATGAAGGCTCTCAGGAAAATGTTTGGAATGGCCCTAGAGGATCACCTTATCACGGAAAACCCGTTTTCAAAAATCATTACAATGGCAGATACAGAAAGCCGATGGCACTATGTAACCCATGAGGAATACGCCCGAATGATGAACAGTGCCCCGTATCGGTTTAAACTGCTTATAAGTCTATGCAGACTGGCAGGGTTGCGAAAGGCTGAAGCTATAAACCTAGAATGGGCTGATATTGATTTCGAGACCAACCGCTTGTATGTAACCGCCAAAGACCACTGGAAACCAAAGACCAGAAAATCACTGCGGACTATACCAATATGCCCTGAACTTCAATCGGTGCTGCTTGAGGCCTATGGAGCCGCCCAGGATGGTCAGGAGCATATAGTTTTCGGCGACATGACTAATATCGACCGAGATATTAAAATAATCCGCAGAAAGGCCAAAGTCGAGCAATATGGCAAGCCATTGCACACCCTACGGAAAAGCTGTATAACTGATTGGGCTAAAAAGTTTCCTATGCATGTAGCTCAATATTGGGCAGGCCATACGAATATAACAACGACCGCAAAGTATTATTCACAGGTTCGAGAAGATGACTTCAAGATGGCCGCCGAAATGCGGCATTTTGAACAAGTTTATACACAAAATGATACACAATCAGGGAATGGCGGGGCTGGTTATGTTGGGAACAAAAACGATAAACCCCTTACTGACAAAGGTTTAAGCAAAAAAGCCACATAAGAAGCCAGCTAATGACTTGCCTCTAATCAGGAAGATTTTAGAAATGCCGACTACGCTTATATTCGACCTCGACGATACTCTCTATGATGAAATCGACTACTGCCGCAGTGGATTCGCCGCAGTTGCAGAGTATCTTAGCAGGAAAATCTCCGCAGGCGATTCTTTTGCTGTTTTCAATGCGTTATGGCAGGAATTTACGGAGGGAGATCGAAGCAGAGTATTTGATAAAGCACTGTCAAAGCTGGACTTACTGCCGAAAAACGGATGCGATGAGTTCATCAGGTCACTCGTGCAAGTCTATCGGAATCACCGGCCTGACATAAAATTGCCGCCGGACAGCGGTAAAATTTTGCAAAAGCTTAACGGCAGGTATCATCTGGCTATGCTGACTGACGGTTTTTTGCCTTCTCAAAGGCTGAAAGTCGAGGCGCTTGGCATCGAGCGTTATTTTGAGATCGTCATATATACTGAAGAGCTCGGCAGGGAAAACTGGAAGCCTTCAACAGCGGGCTTTGAAAAAATTATAGAGTACCTTGGCCAACCCGCCGGTCAGATGGCCTACATCGCTGATAATGAAGCCAAAGACTTCATCGCGCCGAACAAACTTGGTATGACAAGCATTAAAATTACTCGTCCTGCAGGCATTCATCGAGGCGGCTGGGACCATCCGCAGGCAAGGCCTAAATATCATATTACAAATATCAGCGAATTGCCCGCCCTACTGGCAAAAGTAAATCAATCTACCGAAAATACCGGTTAGGAGACTGCTCAAATGGCCGCAAGCCATACGAAAGCCCGCACCCAAAAAGCTCACCTTCCGCCCGGAACACTGATTTACACCGGCAGGCATCGAAGCTCGAAACAAAAAATCACAGTGTTTGATTATGATAGCGACGCTTTCGAGGAACTGACACTCGAAACCATTGGTCAATGCCAAAAATACAAAAGCTCCGGCAATGTTACCTGGATAAATATCGACGGCCTGGCAAATGTCGAAAGCATTGAAAAAATCGGAACAGATTTCGGTATGCACACACTCGTACTCGAAGATATCCTGAACACCGCACAGCGACCAAAATTTGAGGATTACGGCGAATACATTTTTATCGTGGTAAAAATGCTCGGCCTTGACGCCGACGAGGCGATAATGCATCGAATTCACTCAATGAAACGCCGGATGATCTCTTTGCGAAGATCAATATGGCCTTTGAGAGAGGTGGTAAGCGCTATGGAACGAAGCGAATCGCCGATAGTCGCAAAACGCACCCGCATTTATATACGCGATCTCTACGACCATACAATTCAGGTAATCGACACGGTGGAAAGCCTCCGCGACATCGCAAGTGGAATGCTTGATACATATCTATCGGCCATAAGTAACCGTATGAATTCGGTGATGAAAGTGCTGACCATAATAGCGACTATCTTCATACCACTGACATTTATTGCCGGGGTTTACGGAATGAACTTTGAGTATATGCCCGAGCTGGATTACCCTTGGGCATATCCGGCAGTGCTGCTGATAATGCTGGCGGTATCGCTGGGCATGCTGGTATTTTTCAAACGGAAAAAATGGATATAATGATACAGGAGCCGTTATGAATATTCTGCTGTTTATTGTGGTGGTGGCAGTTTCTTTTATTGTCGTCAGGATAGGGGCGATCGCCTTTCAGCTTACAGGGATTGAATGGTCGATGGCAAAATTTCAAGCTCTTTCGTGCTTTACTTCTACAGGATTCACCACCAGAGAAGCCGAGCTTGTCACCAGTGATCCTCGCCGTAGAAAAATCGCTTCAATACTCATAATCCTCGGAAACGCCGGGCTGGTTACTCTTGTCGCAACTTTCGCAAACTCACTTAGGCCGTGGAATGTCCTCGAGCAGCTTGAGATTCCTTTTATCTCACAATTTATCTTAAAAGGCGCGTCACTTTGGGTCAATCTGGCGATAATCGTACTTGCTGTTTATCTGCTCTACCGGGTATTTACCAGCGCCCAATTAACAAGGAAATTTACTGATTATCTGAGGAGCAAACTCGTGGAAAAGCATTTTGCTGATCAGGCCAGCCTTGAAGAGTTGCAGATAGCTCCCCAAGGTTATACCGTTTCAAAAATCCTGATTACCAGCGACAGCCCAATTGCAAACAGAAGGCTGCGGGACTTAGAACTGGATCTTCAGAACATAACAACTCTTGCCGTGATAAGAGCCGCGGCCACAATCGCCAACCCGTCTCCGAGAGAACGCATATTGCCCGGCGATGAGTTTGTATGTTTTGGGGTGTCCTCAACGATTCACAAAATATTACTACCGCAACAACAAAAGCCGCCTTCGCCACCCGATCAACAAAACAACCAAGATAAAGATACAACTTAATCTTGATCATAATTTCTAAATGATCACTCCGGAGATAAGGGGTTGAGGCGTTTATTTTTGCCTTGAATTACCCGGATTACTTTCTATAATTAATGTAAAATGCCAAACAGAGGAAAGGAATGTGCACCCCAACGCATCATAGCCAAAGCGACATATGGCTGGAACCACGGATTTTGAAAGAGCGAGGCTGATAATGAAAGCACAGTGCGAATACTGCAAAACCGTCAACAAAGTATCGGACACCTGTGCCGGTCAAAAAATAAAATGCTTCACTTGCAAAGAGCAGTTCACTGCGAAACCGTACACACCTTTTCATAAAATAGATATTGTTGCAGAGGCTCGAAAAGCAGGGATTGCGGCTATGAATCTCTCATCACAAGTTCAGATATTACTAATCGTCGCCGCTGTGATTTCGTCTATATTGATGATCGGACAAGGAATAGGCATCATTATTGCTGCAGCGATTATTTTTTTAATACCTGTACTGATATTGAAATTGCTCTCAGTAGTGATCTCCTTACTCATTGCACAACTCCATCAAAACGAACAAAACAAGCACAAGGAAATCCTCTGATCGGTGAGATATTTTCACCATGCTGAAAGATAGCTGAAAGCACCGAACAGTATTTTTGGCATAAATTTCGATTTCCTTAATTCACTGTAGGTCTGGGCGGCTCATCGGTAAGTTACGATCTTGACGAAAGTCTCTGCCAAAGGTATGCTTCTAACCTAATCATCTTCGGAGCCTTAATTGATGCCGTGTGTCGTAACTTTATTATATATAATAGTTGCTGTGTTCGTCCTGAAGCTGATATGGGCGGTTTTTCAGCAGATAGCGTATCGCCGTGAAGTCGATAAAATCATCCGCAACGGTGAAGGTTCGCCTGAAAGAATTGAATTTCTTATAGTCGTACTTGGCAGAAACCCGATGGTCAGCAAACGCGACCTTTATCGCATAGAAAAGTTGCGGTCAATCAGAAAAAATATGCGCCGTGGCGTAAAAAAAATCAGATCAAGGGTGGTCGATAACGAACGCGATAAAGCTGAGAGCTGAAACAATATCACAATAAAAAAGTTACATACCACAAAAACAGGGTAAAATTCCCACCGCCTGAAATAACCAAAAAACGCCCTTTATGGACAAATCAGGCACATTTGCGTAGGTCCTATAATGAATTTTCAAAAAATTTCAAAAAATTCCTCTTTGCTTGTTGACTTAGTGGTGGGAAGTGGTAACATTTCCCAGAGTAGATAAGACAAGTGGAGCCAAGGCCATGCTTTTATTAACAGGCGAATATCAACATACCATTGACTCGAAGAATCGAGTGCTTATCTCAAACAAGCTCCGAAACCAGATAGACGCCCAGAAACACGGCAGTGACTTTTATCTGGTGCTCGGCTCAAATGGTATTCTGTGCCTTTATCCTGAAAAATGCTTTGAGCAGATTGTCAAATCGGCGACTGACGCCGGCAGCGCACCGGATGAGGCTGTGGCGTTTGAACGGATGAGCTTCGCAATGGCGAGCAAAGTTGAGTTGGACAGCCAGGGACGGCTTCTGCTCAACGACAGGTTGCGAAAGCGAGCCAACCTCGAAGACCAGATAACTCTTGTGGGTGTGCGAGACCACATTGAACTTTGGAATTCGCAAAGCTGGGAGCAGTATCTTGAAGATCATATGGCCCAGTACCAAAAGCAAATGTCTCAGGCCCGCAAGGCTGTTCTTCAAAAAGAAAATCAACAAATGGATTGATAAAACGAGATAATGAATATATGCAGGAGTGTAAATGATGAAGTCTGATCTGGAAATTTTGGCCCGAAGTCTGGAAGACAACCATAACGCAGACAGCAGGACGCTGAATGCAGCCAACGCTTTGGCAGAAAAACTCCAGAGCCTCCGCGAGTCAAACCCTCTGTTTGAGAAAATCAGCTTTTCGCCTGCGGTCGAGCAAATGCTTGAAAGCCAGGCATTAGCGGTAGGCTGAAAGTTCGGCAAAATATACATTGGATAGCAGGCCTACAGAACATAAACCGGTTCTCGCGTCTGAACTGCTTGAACAGATAACTCTGCCGTCGGATGGGTTGATGGTCGATGCGACCATGGGACATGGAGGTCACAGTTATCTGTTCGGCAGTAAATTAGGCCCGTCCGGTCATATTGTCGGGCTGGACTTTGATGAAAATTCTATAAGGACGGCCAGAGAGAAGCTGGAAAAACTTGATTGCAAGGTAACACTGATTAAGGGAAATTTCGCAGAGATAGAAGAACACCTTGGCAATCTGAATATAGATAAGGTAGATTTCATTCTTGCTGATCTGGGCTTTTGCTCAGCACAGCTTGAGGATGAGCAGACGGGGCTTAGTTTTCAAAAGGACGCCCCTTTAGATATGCGGCTTGATAAAAGCCTGAAAATAACAGCGGCTGATATTGTTAACAGCTACAATGAAAAAAAACTTGCTGATTTAATATATCAATACGGCCAGGACAGAGCTTCTCGCCGAATAGCAAGGTTCATTGTAAGTCACCGGAGAAAACAGAAAATAACAACTACCGGTCAGCTTGCCGCGGTTGTGCGAAGGGCTCTGGGCCGACCTGGCGGCCCTCGAGGCAGGATACATCCGGCAACGCGAACCTTCCAGGCGCTGCGCATCGCGGTTAATAACGAGATGGAAAATCTTGAAAGCCTGCTTGAATCGGCACCGTCTCTGCTTACTGGCGGCGGTTATATCGCGATAATTAGTTTTCACAGCCTGGAGGACAGAAAAGTAAAATGGAATTTTCGTAGAAATGCCCGGACGGAAATTTATGAAATTGTAACAAAAAAGCCGATAACTGCTTCAAGGGACGAGATTAAAGAAAACAAGAGAGCAAGAAGCGCAAAGCTGCGGATAGCCAGAAGAACATAGACATTGGAAATGGAGTTTCAATTATGACCTCGGACGCGAAAATAGGGTTGCTTTTAGGCTTGGTATTTATATTCATCATTGCTTTTATTATCAATGGCCTGCCCAGCCTCGGACAAAACCAGAATCCCAACAAGCTTACGACCAATATGGTCAACTCTCAGAACGGAGATTCGGGCCCGCTGGCACACGGTGAAAGACAGGCACATCGCCGAATCATAAGTCAGCCTGAGGCCTCACCAGCGCAAACAACAACCAATACTGATAAACCCAACAGCACTTTGCGTCCTGCGAACATAGCCGCACGGCAAACTCCGCTCGAAAGCGAGGTTAGATTCAGGCTCCCCCTTGCGGATGATACGCAAATAGATCGAGCAAGCGAAATTGCTGTCCAGACAGAAGAACCAGCCCAACAAAATCAGGATTCAACGGCAGATTCTCACAGTGAATCCGAACAAAAAACTTATGTAGTAAGAAGCGGGGACAATCTTGCCAAAATCGCTCAAGCGGTTTACGGTCAAACAGAGGGAAACAGAAGAAAGAATATCGAGCGTATATTCCAGGCCAACAGTGATGAGCTAAATTCTCCAGACCAAATTGTCGTTGGCCAAGAGCTTGTGATTCCGCCGTTGGAGGGCGGTCAATTCGAGGTCGTATCATCAATTGGACGAAGACACTCATCTTCGTCAGGGCATCGTGAAACTACCAGCAAAACATATACGGTGCGTTCGGGAGACAGTTTATGGAGAATAGCCCAACAACAGCTTGGCGACGGAGACAGATATAAAGAAATCATCGATTTGAACGAACGCAAACTCTCCAATCCTAATAACTTAAAAGAAGGCGACCAAATAATTATACCTGGCAGTTAAGGATACGGAAGTTGGGCTTTGCGAATGTCTCGATTATGTGCAGTTCTTACTATATTCTGGCTTACGGCGGTGCTGGTTACGGCCGTGTATCTTCGCAGTGAACAGGACAGGCTTTTCTATAAACGCTGGTCAGTTCGGCGACAGCAAAGCCAGCTCAGACAGCAGCTCTGGCAACAGCAGCTTGTGCTGGAAGCTAAAATTAATCCCGCCTCTATATTGAGAATTATTGAATCACAGCAAGAAGAAAATGGCAGCCCATAATCCGTCACTACGAATCCAGCGATTTATGATCTTAACGATGATGCTGCTGATCGCGGCATTTGCGGCTTTGGTGTGGCGGTGTTTTAACCTGCAATATCATATGTCCGAACATTATATCGAATCAGCGCATCGTCAACAGCGCGGATTCGCTCCTCAGAGCCCGCAAAGAGGGGCTATCCTTGATCGTAACGGCCAGTTACTTGCTGCGAGCAACAGAAATCGGATAGTATTCGCTGAGCCGAGAATTATCGAAGACGCAAAAGACACGGCAGCGATATTGCAGGATATACTCGATATGTCCGGACATCTTATATGCCAGATGATACTGGAAAGCCGCAACCCCGGCTATGTTCGCCTTAAAGAGGATATTACATCCGAACAGGCCAGCCAGGCAACTCGGGTACGAGGCGTTGGGGTGCAATCCGTTTGGCAAAGAAGCTACCCGGCTGGGAATATATTTTCGCATGTTGTAGGTTTCACCAGCACTGATAATCGGGGTCTGGGCGGCGTGGAATATACTCACAACGAGATACTTACCGGCTCGGCAGGTGAAGACCGCTTCTACGCAGATGTGCGTCGCAGGCCCGTAAGACACAGAGACTCCGATGCGCAACTAACTGACGGCAAAGGGCTTATACTTACCGTTGATACGGCCGTTCAGGAATTCGCACGGTCGGCACTGCAACGAAGAATGGATGAATTTCAGGCAGAGGCCGCGACAGCGGTTGTAGCGGCGCCGGATACGGGGGAAATACTTGCTATGGTTTCTTTGCCGGATTTCGATCCAGGAAATTTATCCGGTGCCCAAGCTGATAATCTCCGTAACCGGGCGCTGACCGATCCCTTTGAGCCGGGAAGTATGTTAAAACCTATCGCCGCGGCTATCGCAATAGACGCCGATGTGATAAGCATCAATGATACAATTTACTGTGAACAGGGTATTTATCGAGCCAGGGGAATTGGCACAATTCGTGAATATGGACAGCGAGGATTCGGGGACATCAGTGTAACCGAGATACTCGTGGAATCGAGCAATATCGGTACTGCCAAAATCGGCCAAAAGATGGGTAACGAGATACTATACAACGGCCTGCGACGATTTGGATTTACGGATCGGACGGGAATAGATCTGCCCGGCGAAGGCAAGGGAGTGCTGCGAACTACTGATCATTGGACAGGCTATAGCACTACACGCATCCCTTTTGGGCAGGAAATTTCGGTAACGGCGATGCAAATGGTTCGGGCTTTCTGCATACTGGCCAATGGCGGCAGAGATGTCCGACCTAATCTTGTCCGAGCGGTTGTTTCGCGCGACGGGAGCGCGGAGCTTTACGAGCCTCCGCCGCCTGTGGGATATGTAATCAGCCCCGAGGCTGCAAAAGATGTAATTAACGCTCTTGCCGAAGCAGTTGAAAGAGGAACTGGAAGAAGAGCGAAGCTCGAGAATTATGCCGTCTTCGGAAAAACCGGAACCGGCCAGGTCGCTGCGTCCGACCGTCGCGGCTACAGCGATTCCGAATATGTCGCATCCTTTATAGCAGGAGCGCCTGCCGAAGAGCCGGAAATTGTAGTGCTGGTGTCAATACACAAACCGGATGTTAGCCTTGGAAAAGGATACACAGGCGGAACAGTGGCAGGGCCGGTCGTGGGTGAGATAATCCAGAAAACTCTGGATTATGTGAATCGAGATCGGTAAGGCTATTTACAAAGACTGCGCAATCTCGGTATCTTCCTGCTCTGGTTCTGGCATTTGTCCCAGATAGCCTCTTTCGATACAGAATTTTATAATCTCTCTTGCCAGTGGGCCGGCGTCGTTTGCTCCGCTTCTGCCTTGCTCTATGATTACAGCCACCGATACCGCCCTGCCGTCGCTGTCCTCTGCAAAGCCTTCGAACCAAGCGTTTGAAGGGGCCTGGGTTGTGCCCGTTTTGCCATAAACGGTTACATCGAGCTTACCAAAGTCAGTTTCCTCAAATACATTGAAAGCCGTTCCTCCGCGCTCATTTACTACCGCATATGTGCCATCCCGCACCACATCAACAGTCCTCGGTGACATATCGATACTCTGCCAGTTCGGCGGCTCATTGTCATCCTCTATAAAAAGTCTTGGCTGAGCGAACATTCCCCCCCGAGCCATAGTCGCGGTCGAAGTGACCACCTGAAGTGGAGTTACTCGCAGGTTTCCCTGACCTATGCCGAACCATCGCAGCTCATTGCGGCGTAACGGGCCGGGTCTGCCGTCCTGGCCGGGACCGGTGCTTATTATGCCGGGGGCGGTATGAAAATCGCGACGAGCCGTGCTGTTGCGAACACTTTGCGGAGCCAGTTCAAAGCGTCGGCCAAATCCGAAGTTCAATAGCCACTGCTGAAGCTCCTCCGGCTCAATCCGGGAGGCAAGCTGAGAAAAGTATATATTACAACTGCCCTTTAGAGCATTACGACCATTATTTTCCCATTGGTCGTCGTGGCCGAGCCAGCCGTAACGGTTGAATATCCAGCAATTAGGCCAACCCCTTGGAGCAGCTCTTGGCGGGCAGCTTATTACCTCGTCGGGCGTAACTTTTCCCGATTCCAGCCCGGCTATTAATATCAATTGCTTTATAATCGAGCCTGGCGGATACTGCTTATTTATCGCTTTATTAATCATCGGTTCGTTGGCATCTGATATAAGCTCGTTGTAGTCATGTCGCACACGATTCAAATCGTATGACGGCAGCGAAACCATAGCCAGAATTTCAGCAGTCTGCACATCCATCACCACCGCGGCCATTCGGTCGGAGCAGTTAGGGTCATGAGGCCAGTCCAGAAGTAAATTCTCGATATCGCTTTGAAGCTCAATGTCCAGCGTAAGCTTTATATCTTCTCCTAACTGAGGCTCAGTGCGTCTGATTAGCTGACGGTCAATATCATACACGACCATACCCCGCCGCCCACGCAACAAAGCCTCGCAAATATACTCCGCTCCGGGTCTGCGCCCGCACACATCGCCGGGCATATAGCTTTGCAGTTCGTCATCCCAGTCAAGCTCGAACGCTTCTGTCGCAGGCCCCACCCAGCCTATAGTTTGCGCCGCGGCTGAACCATATGGATAGTGCCTTTTTCCACGCGGCTTAATTTCGACCCCATCAATGTCAAGAAATTCAAGCTGGGCGGTAAAAGTGTCATCATCGGTTTCGAGGTCAAGCAAAGGCCAGTTATCGCGCATTTCGGGGATATCGCTTACAGCAGCAGTGAGAAGCAATTGTTGCTGCTCATCCGGAAACTGATCAGCAAATGCCGCCACTGCAACCGAAGCCGGGATGCTGCTTATGCTGCCGTGTGCCTGCAGCACTCTTTCATCCGGCTCGTTGCGTATCCAGGCGATAAACTGCCTTATATTCCACACCCTGTTATTTATGTCGTCTATGGTGTCAGCTATTTTTTCGTGTTCTGCGCCAAATTGTACACATTTTTCAATCACGGTCTGAAGTCGGCTTTGTCCCTCGGCAAAATCATTTTGAACCCCAGCTACTGCCGCCTGCGCATCAGGTCTGCGCCGGGCACGCAGAAGGGCCGCACGCTGTACACGCTCATCGGCGTATTGTGTTAGTTGATAATTTATGTGAAGTTGGAATTCCGGCTCATCAGTTGCCAGTATTCTGCCTTTGCGATCGACAATATTGCCTCGAACTGTCTGAAACTCATGCGTGCTTATTCGCTGAGCCTTTAATTGAGCAATTTTGTCGCGATAATATGAGCGCGATATAAGCTGCATTTGAGCCAGCCTTGCCAAACATGCAAGAGTAATCGCTGTCATTAAGAATATCGCTATTTTTATGCGTCTGGAATACATCTCTAATGTAAATTTTCGTCAATATCGCTTCATACGCCTAGTCTTTATCCCCATCCACCAGGCAGCGGGTAAAAATAAAAAAGGTCCTATAATTGCCGAATAAATCGGTGACCATATCAGCTCGGCAAGCAATCTATCACTTCCGGCGGGGGTGCGCAACATAATGAGTAGCTGGGTCAGGCCCGCTGTCATAAAACCCACGATCAGTATCACAATCCCCTGTTGAGGCATTTTCTCAAAAGCCGCGACTTTATGCAATTGAGAAAGACAACTGCCAAAAATGCCGTAGCTTATCATTCGAGCACCCATCGGCGAACCAATTGTTATAATGTCTGCGGCTAACCCTATCAAAAAAGATGTTGCTATGGCATTTCTGGTTCCGGATCTTATTGCAAAAAAAACAAGAAGGATCAGAAGCAGATCCGGCTTAATTGCATTATTAGATATGGCGATAACATCCACCAGTCCGGCCTGTGCAACTGAAAATATCATAACAATTACTGCGAACCGGAACCATCGCATAAGGCCTTCCTTTGCAGTTTAATTCTTCAGTATTATCACAGCCACATCGGACAGACTGTCAATGTCGGTCGCCGGCTCAACGGCTATATCCCAGACAAGCGGATTATCCTGATCGCGCTGGGCTTCGGTTACGACGGCGGTCACCATCGGGCTAGGTAGTCTGCCGCCGCGACGAGCGGCATATATTAAATCCCCGGCACGGACAGAAACTTTTGCAGGAATAAGAGGAATTTTCGCTCCATCGCCAGTGCCATGCATAAGTCCCTCAGCCTGATCCGGGCCAATCTCAATCGGCAGACGAGAAGCCGAATCCGTTATAAGCCGAACCCTCGAAGAATTTGACGAAACCTCACAAACCGTGCCGATGACACTGTTATCACCAATTACATAATGTCCTTCCTTCACTCCGTTATTACTGCCGCGATCGATAATAAGCTCTCGAGCGGCACCCTGACCGGATGTTGTAATAACGCCGCCAAGTTCAAGACCCACACCCTCCCAGGGAAGCTTTCCGCGAAGACCGGACAGCTTTTCCACCTGCTGCTGCATCTGGTTAAGCTGGCCGATTACATTGGCCAGGTGATTCTGAAGTTGAATGTATTGCTCTCTGCTTATGTCCCCCTCCAGCGAGCGTCGGGGCTGGACTGACAAGCGCATTGTGCGCCCAAAATTTAAAGGAAACCGAAACATTATCGCAAAAGCAAACTGGAATTGATTGGTAAAACTCTGAGGAGCAAGGAAGATTATAAGGCTGCTTAATAGGCACCAGGTAAAGAGCATTCGTTTTGATAATTTTATTTGCGTACCTGACATACTCTCGCTTACCTGTAGCTTTACGGTATTAACAGATTTTTCGGTATAAACATCCGGGTGCTATTCCCAGCCGTAGTCGCTATGATCCATCGTATCCTTCCAAATCTCAAGATTCTCAAGATAGACGCTCGTGCCGCGAGCTACCGAAGTAAGTGCATCCTCAACCTTGTGAACCGCAAGACCTGTGGCATTGCTTAGGACATTGTCCATCCCGCGAAGGATCGACCCTCCGCCGCAGATATGGATGCCGTTTTCTATAAGATCCGCCGCGAGTTCGGGCTCCGCTTTTTCGAGCGTGCCAGTTACCGCATCGATTATCGCCGCTACCGGTTCACGAAGCGATTCGCGAATCTCCTCACTGGTAATTACTATCTTACGAGGAAGGCCGGATATCGTATCACGACCGGCTATTTCCATAGTTTTTTCCTCAGCAAGAGGCGCTGCGCTTCCTATGGCTATTTTCACTTTTTCAGCGCGAGCTTCGCCTATAAGCAAATTATAGGTACGCTTGAGGTGGTTGATAATTGCCTCATCCATATCATCGCCGCCTACACGGATAGACTCGCAGGATGCAATATCAGCAAGGCTCATAATAGCAACTTCCGTAGTGCCGCCGCCGATGTCAACAATCATAGATGCCGTCGGATCGGTAATCGGAAGACCAGCCCCGATGCCCGCAGCCATTGGCTCATCAACAAGGTAAACTTTGCGCGCCCCCGCACGCTCTGCACTGTCAATAACAGCTCTGCGTTCAACAGCGGTGATTCCACTTGGCACGGCTATAACCACTCTGGGCCTGACAAGTCCGCCTCGGCCGTGGACCTTGCGGATAAAATAACTCAGCATGGCTTCTGTGATTTCAAAATCGCTAATCACGCCGTCTTTCAAAGGCCTGATAGCACTGATTGAACCCGGCGTTTTGCCCAGCATCTCTCTGGCGACCAAGCCGACTGCCTCGCCGTTGTTAAGGACAATGTTCGTTCCTCTGCGAACAGCCACTACTGAAGGCTCATTAAGGACTATTCCTTCATCGCGAACACATACGAGGGTGGAGCTTGTCCCCAGGTCGATGCCCATATCCATACTGAACCAACCTAGGATTGTGTCCAGTAGCACCTTAGAATCCCTTCGCTAAAACAAAAGTATGCTGCTGTTATATCGAAAAACCGGGCGTTGTCAATAACCAAAAGAGCGGCCAATCGCAAAAATTATTTCATATCGGGAATAACTCTGAAAAGCTACATAAGCCGCGGTAGCAAGCACCACCCCCACTGCCAAGGCGAGCACCACAGTGTAAATGTTATCGGCCGCTACTATTTTTTTGACTTTGTTGGCGCGATTATTCTGATTGGCCATACTTACCTCACTAAAACGAATTTTAGTCTCAAGTTCCTGATTTTTTTACCACAGGCGATGTCTGTTTGAAATCTTTCCGATTCGCAGGGCTGTCGTTCTAAAGATTCGTAGTAGCGGTATCACCTGATCCAGGCTGTTGCTGAACAAGCTCAAGAACACCCACAGCCTCTTCCGGCTCAACATCGGTTATTACAATATCGCAGATATAATCCTGGTCTCGAATCACATGGAAACGCATCCCCTTCTGAACACCATCGGCAGAACCAAGAGAAACAGTTGCCAGTGATTCATCAGGATCAACATCGAGGACAACGCCGGTAAGTGAGATTTCCTCGGCCAAATCAACATCTGTCCGCGGGGTTACCGGTTCAGCAACTCGGTCAACACGGGTAACAGGTTCCGGCGTAACTGCACGCTCACCTGTATCATACATAACCCTGCTAAGTCGCTGCTGCATCTCGGTTCGCTGTTCCTCTAATTGACGGTTTTCACTTCGCAGCGTTTCAATAATACCCATTCGCTGCACAAGTTCGTCGGCAGTTTGGTCAAGTTCTTTCTCGAGGTTGATGTTTCTGGCCTGAACCTCTTCCAGCTTGTTCTGGGTGCTTTCAAGCATTTGCTGCTGTTGGCGTGTGGTCTGATGGAAATCCTCTACGATGCTGGCCCAGTCAGCTACTTTTTGTGAGAGCAGAGTATTTTCGCGTTCCACGCTTCTCATTCGATTTATTGCTTCCTCTGCCTCATCCTGAACGCTTGCAAGCTCCTCCCTGAGCCTTTGCTGGCGCTGCTCGGCCTGCTCCAGCTCCTTGTTTAGCTGCTCCTGAAGCTGATTTGTTCTCTGTCGGGACGAGTCTCGTTCTGTCCGGGCTGTGTCGTACTGCTGTCGGTAATCATCAGCAGTGGAAACATATGTAACAACAATGCCTGATAGAAAAATAGCCGATAGCGACAGCACAATAATTAAGACTTTAGTCAGGGTACTCAATGTACGCTCCTTTCCTGATTTCGCTCTAAACCCGCCTTAAGCAACGAGTTAAGCAGTATATTCGCCAGCATTTATAAACACAGTGATTGTAAGCTTTTTCGGTATTTCGGTCAAGCTAAATTTAACCTAAGTTGTAAATTGGAATGCAGCAACGCATTTTACCTGCCATGGCACATCAGAGAAGCCTTGGCCGCGGAAAGCCGCACAAACTCACTTTCATCCCTTATAAGCCGATTAAGGTAGCCGCTGACATCCGGTGTGCATAAATTTCCGATAGCCATTGCCGCGAGCATCTTGATTCTTTCTGCTTCTTCAACATCACCGCGTGGAAGATTATTCATCGCATCAACAACCACCTGGCTGCCCTGATAGTTGTTAAGGGTAGCCAACTGTCCTGCCGCAATAAGGCGCACTTCTGTAACCGTATCAGTTAGCATACTGACCAGGGCACTCTCGGCGTCGATTGTTCCCAGTGCCGCCATCGCGTTGATACCCATAGCCCTGTCATCAGCAAACGCGCTTATCAGCATTGTCCAGAGCCTTTTGAATATTTGTTCATCGCCGAGTCTTGCGATTGCTTCGGCTGCCTGTAACCGCACCTGATCGGTGGAATCCCTCGAACGCATAGTGTCATAAAGCACCGGCAGTGCGTCGCTATTTTGTGTTTTACCAAGCAGAAAAACGGCATTTGACCGAACGGTCTGGTTACTTGATTTGGTAGCTTCGTAAAGCGTCTCCATCTGATTTTCATCGCCCAATCGGTATAAAGCAAAAGCAGCGGCGATTCTGACATCTTCTTCACGGTCACGGAGCAGTTGCCTGAGTGTCTGTTGGGCGGGGCTGTGCTGGGTCTGACCCATCGCTACTGCGGCAGAAAATCTTACGGGAACGAAATCGTCTGTCAGCAGGCTTCGCACCTTTGGGAAATATCGCGTAAGTTCAATATCAGCAACAACTTCTCCGATATCTGCCACAACCCTTACCAGGTCAAACGCTTTTCCCCTGTCGGGGTTATAACTCGCCCCTGCGCCTTGCTGCCAATGCGACATGATCTTTTCAGCCAGCGACTTCTGGTCCTTCAGTGGCGTTACAACATAAAATCTTTCGATATCGTACGTTTTCGCAGTCCTGGCAATATCATGAAGATCCAGATTGGTTATGGCGGAAGCAATGGTTTCTCCCTTTCTCC
>Ga0207421_10004168_pt1 | contig 16848 bp, 10 predicted proteins | sample SodLakKL_010_SED_4_FD_187542 | JGI IMG/M metagenome (GOLD analysis project Ga0207421, IMG submission 187542) | Alkaline sediment microbial communities from Lake Tanatar, Kulunda Steppe, Russia - 8KL_010_SED (SPAdes) (version 2) | ecosystem: Environmental > Aquatic > Non-marine Saline and... | reverse complement strand
TTAGTCCGTTTATGGATTGCACCCATGTTTTTCAGTGAGATAAATTTTTTATCCGACACATTTTCAACGAATTGCGGGCTATTTATATGAAAGCACATTGGCACATTACCAAATTATCACATTACCACATTATCCCATTATCCCATTATCCCATTGGCACATTGGCACATTATCAAATTAGCACATTAAATCAATGTTCAAGGATCTGGAAGAGCTCATCCAGTTCAGGGGTGAGGATGATCTCGGTGCGGCGGTTTTTGCGGCGTGCTTCGGGGGTGTCGTCGGGGTCGATGGGGTGGTGTTCGCCCCGGCCTGCAGCAATGAATCGTGCCGGGTCGATGTCGCCGTGCTCCAGCAGGATGCGCAACACGGCATTGGCCCGCAGCACGCTGAGCTCCCAGTTGTCTTTGATGGCGGCCCCCGGCCGGAAGGGCACGTCATCGGTGTGGCCTTCGATCATGATGCCGATGTCCGGGTTGACTTCCAGCACCTTGGCCAGCTGCTGCAGGGCATTCACGCCCTGAGTGTCGACGGTGGTGCTGCCGGTTTCAAACAGCAGGCTTTCTTCCATCGACACATATACCCGGCCACCCCGGATGTCAACGGTCAGCCCATCATCGAGGAAGCCGATCAGGGCCTCTGACAAGGTATGCCTGAGGTCCTGCACAATGGAATCCTGCCGGTGCAGGATCTCTTCCAGCTCGTCTACGCGCGCCTCTTTTTCCTGGACCTCTGCCATCAGCTTGCTGAGCTCCTGTTCTTTGGCCTCCATCTCGCGGGTGGCCACATCCAGCTCGTCTTCCCGGCGCTGCAGGTCCTCCTGGATCTCCTGCATGCGGGCAAGGATCTGACGGGTTTCTTCGGTTTTACCTTCCATCACGGCCTCTGCCTGGGCCACATATTCCTCATGGGTTTCACTGAGGCGGCGCAGCTGTCTTCCCAAATGTAAGGTGTCTTCTTCAAGCCGCTCCACGCGCGCCGAAAGGGTCGTTACCTCCTCCGCAAGCTGCGCATTCTGGTCACGGTAAGTGGTCAGGGTATCCGACAGCGCCTCTTTATCGGTCATCACCTGGTCGTGCTTTTCCTGCAACTCCTCAAGCTGCCGCTTGGGCACGCAGGCGCTAAAAACGAACAAAACAGCCAAAAAGGCCAGGGAAAGCATTTTCATGGGGTAATAATTTTTATATTTCGGTCACATGAAACGAGCACTTTGCGAGCTCGGCGAAGCCAAACTCGCCATGACATAATCATTCTCGTGTGTGTCAATTTAATTGGCATGGCTCGGTTCATGGGTTTGAATTTAAAAGCCAAAAAGACGAAACGACAAAAGGACAAAAGGACGAATGGTCTTCAGTTGGCTATTGGCTTTTAGCTTTTGGCAAACAGAGCAGGTGAATCAAAACAACCCGCAAAAAATTCTTGCCAACAGCCAACAGCTAAAAGCCAACAGCCTTCTTCCTTCACCGCCCAGCGCCCAGTCATTAACGTGTCACCTGCAGGCGTTCGGTCACGACCTCGCCATCGGCGGAGACGACACGCACGAAATAGACGCCGGTGTGCAGCTGATCTACGTCGATCGTGGCTTGTTGCTGCGCAGGACGCTGCTGAACAACCGTCCGGCCCACCAGGTCAATGACCTGCACCTCGCTGATGATCGCTGACGACTCCACGTTAAACTGGTAACGCGCCGGGTTCGGGTAGATGTGAAGCGTTTGCGTGTCCCCTGCTTCAGGCGTGTGGTCGCTTAGCGCGATGCCGTGATCCGGGAAGGGCTCGGTGCTGTACATGCGATACTCACCGGGCTCCAGGGTGATCGGCTCATTGATGTCGTTGACCTCAAGCTCCTCCCGACTGAAGTACTCGTACCAGGTGCCGGTTTCCTGGAAGTTGGGATGAATGTCGCCTTCTACCACATCAAAGTTACCCAGGACGGTCACGTTTTTCGTATGATGATTCAGGTGGATGCGCTTCATCGCACCATCCAGGTGCAGGTCATAATCATCGGTACGGAACACGTCGTGCTCCTGCTTCAGGTTGGCCAGCAGGGAATAAATGGTGTATACGCGATGCCTGCGCCAGTCGTCATAGTAATCCCAGCGGATGGGCTTGGGATCTGTGCGGCACCCCGGGTCGATGGTTCCATCCCCGCAATAGTTGATGGAATAATCGTATCCAAGCTCGCCAAACTGCCAGATCATCTTGGGTCCGGGGATGGGAAAATAGAATGCGGCCACCAGCTCGGCACGGGCAAGGGCGGTGCTCATGTCCTTGATGTCGTGATCGGGGTTGGTGGAATTGCCATATTCCAGGTTCTTGAACATGATCCGCTCTTCGTCGTGGCTTTCCATATACCCGATCAGGTGGGGGTCATCCCAGCCGCGATTGGTGTAGGAGATCCAGTCGAAGTTGCTGTCATCGAGCCAACCCATGGCGGCTTCCTGGTAGGTGTGTGTAATGTTACCCCAGAGCATCATCCCGTAGTCAGAAAGCTCCTCTTCCTCGTTGTTGGCCGTGAAGTGCTCCAGGATCACATAGGCGTCGGGGTTTACCTCCCACACCTGGTCGGCGATGCGCTTCAGGTTGGCGATGCGGTCCGCATCGTAATTCCAGCCTTGTCCTCCGGTTTGTTCATTGGTAAAGCCCTTGGTGAAGTCAAAGCGGTAGCCGTCGATGCGAAACTCCTCTATCCAGTATTGTACCACGCGTTTGAAAAACTCTTTGGTGTAGGGGCTTTCCTGGTCGAAAGTGTTTCCCCAGCACCAGGGCTCGTGCGGGCAGTCTTCCAGGTACCACGGGTTATCCGGCGAGGGCTTTCCCCAGCTGCCGGCATCCGGGTCGAAATACATTTGCACCATCGGCGACAGGTTGAAGCTGTGGTTGAGCACAATATCGAGCACAACGGCCATGCCACGTTCGTGTGCGGCATCGATGAACTCCTTATAGTCCCTGCGTGTGCCGTAAGCCTTGTCGGTGGCAAAGTAAAGCGCCGGGTTGTAGCCCCAGGATATGTTGCCTTCAAACTGGTTGATAGGCATCAGCTCGATCACGTTCACGCCAAGCTCCTGCAGGTAGTCGAGGGAATCCTTGACGGTTCTGATCGCACTGGTCTCAACAAAGTCACGGATAAGCAACTCATAGATCACCATGTCCTCCTCGGCCGGAGGGGTGAAGTCGTTCACCTGCCACTCGTATGGCGTGCGGCCGGGGTGCATGATGCTCACCAGGCCGTTGGTATAATCCTCCGGGTATGGCTTTAAGTCAGGATAATTGAAGTCGTCGATCCAACCGTCGTTCCATGGGTCGAGCACCTTGTGCGTATAAGGGTCTGCCAGGCGCAACTCCCCATCGATGTAATATTGGAAACCATATTCCTTATCCTCTTCCAGGCCAGTGATCGTCAACCAGTAACGGGTGCCATCCGGCGTCCGGTACATCTGATAGCCGTCGTCCAGCAACCAGTCGTTGAAGTCGCCTATCACGAAGACAAAGTCCTTGAGCGCCGGCGGGTCGTGAAGCACCAGGGTCACCGTATTTTCATCGAGGTAGTTGATCCCGTTTTCCACGCCATCGGGCAGCGGGGCCTCACTTACCTCCTGGCGGACATATACCGTGATCTCAGCCTCTGCCTTGTCTTCTCCACCATGGGCCACCACAAGGATGTCCTGGTTGCCATAATCATCGGCCACCCAGTCATAGTTCAGGTTTTCTTCTGTGGTGGTTACCATGTGCTGCGCATTGATAAAAAGCTCGATGGAATCCGATTCATTGGCAGCCGCACGGATGGGAACTTCCTCCCCAAGGGCATACATGGGCTGCAGCCCGGAAGGTGACTGAATGGTAACGTTCAAGCCTTCTTCCACCACTTCCACGAAAAGATCTTCCGACTGCGGACTGCCTCCTGCCGCACGAAACACGAAGTTCATACTGGTGATGAGCTCATCAGCAGGTACACCATAAAATTCACGGATGGACGGCGTGATCTCCAACTCGTAAAGGTCGTCGCCAACGCGCGTGAGTTGCGGCTGGGCGTCGTTGTCGCCCCAATTACCAATTACATATTCCCAGGAAGACTCATCCCCATCTATGTAAACACCAGTGTGGGTGTATACATCTCCGGTATAACCTTCCATTCCGCCACCGCCCTGCGTGGCGTCAAAATGGATGGTCACCGGCTCATCCGCCACGGGCAAGGGAGGGTCGGTCGTAATCTGCGCCTGAGCCAGTGAAAAAACCAATATAAGAAAAAGAAAACTGATCGATCGTAAAACCGTTTTTTGCATGTGTGTAGAATTTTATGTTACGTTCAAATGAACAGGGCAGTTTGCGGGTCCAAAGAAACCAGGCACGCCAGGCCAACATTCTCCTCAGGAGAGTTAAATCCGTTGGCATGCTTCTGTTCAATCAATGCTGTTTTTGTGAATAAAAAATGATTTGCATGCCCAAAAATACAAAATTGGTGCCAGCTTTTCCAGTTCCGGCAAATTATCCACAGATATACACAAATGTTTTCACAAATAGACACAAATACCTTGACCTCAACCTCAACCTCAATCTCAACCTCAACCTCAATCCCGAATCGCTCCGCTTCCCGAATCACTGCGTTCTCGGGACTTGCAGTTCGGGACATTGCTGCCGCTCAGCCTCAGCCTCAATCTTAATCTCAACCGTTATCAACAAATATTTTCCGTATTTTTACGGGCTGATCTTCCCGTGTGGACTCCAGGCCGGAGAGCAGTGTAAAATATTGTATCTCAGCAAATCGTTTTCCAACAAACAACCACTTAAACCTCCATCATCATGGTAAAGAAGATCGTAAAATGGCTTTTGATCGTGGTTCTGGCAGTGCTCATCCTGCTGACCACCTTGCCAATTATTTTTCAGGGTGCGATTGTGGATCGCATCAAAGACGAGGTGAATGAACAACTGGACGCCCGGGTGGATTTTGGGCGTTACCGGATTTCACTGCTGCGAAGCTTCCCAGATGCATCGCTGCGGCTCGATGACATCATCGTGGAAAATGAAGCCCCGTTTGAAGGGGACACCCTGGCGAGCATCGCGCGCCTGCGAGTCACCATTGACCTGAGGAGCCTCTTTGGAGAAGGGTTTGAGATCAAACACATCCAGCTGAATGATCCGGACCTTCGTTTTCGATTGCTTGAAGATGGCAGCGCCAACTGGGATATCGTGCCGATGGCAGACAAGGACCCGGAAGAAATGCCCGATGAACCATCCGAGCCTTCGGATTTTTCACTGGCACTGCGGAGCGTTGACATCCGCAATGCCGACATCCTGTATCATGACGACAAGTTTCTGACCTATGTGGACGTGAAAGGGTTAACTGGCCGGATGCGCGGTGACCTCACGATGGATGTGACCAATGTGCGCACGCGCAACGCCCGGATCGATGCACTCAGCCTTCGCTATGACCGCATGCCCATCCTCAGCAACGTGGGTGTCGACCTCACTGCAGAGGTAGAGATGAACCTTCGCGATTGGGTATTTACCTTCCGCGAGAATGAATTCGTGTTGAACGCGCTTCCGCTGGTTTTTGATGGCGCCATCAGCTTGCCAGAAGATGGAGGCACCATGATGGACTTCTCCTTTGCTTCGGCCAGGTCTGACTTTGCTGCCTTCCTCTCCATCATACCCGCATTGTATACCGATGATTTTGCTAACCTGCGCACCGATGGCAGCATGGCCATGCAAGGGAAGGTGAATGGCCTGCTTAAAGGCGATCAGATTCCGGGCTTTGACTTCCTGGTAAAGGTGGATGAAGGCATGTTCAGCTATCCGGACCTGCCGGAGTCGGTTCGTGACGTGCAGATAGATCTGCAGGTGGCCAACGAGGGCACCCGTATGGATGATGTGCGGATCGACATGCCTGTGTTCAGCCTGAACATGGGTAACAATCCTTTCCAAGCCCGCTTTGCCATGCGCAATCCCATCTCGGACCCCTGGGTTGACCTCGCCATGAACTTTCATCTTAACCTGGACGAGGTAATGCAATTTATCCCGCTTGAAGAAGACCTGGTTTTGGCAGGCAACGCAGAAGCAAATATTGAAGCCATGGGGCATTTGCCTGCAGACTGGGCTGAAGATGATCAGATCCCCGGGTTTCACTTCATGCTGAAATTGGATGAAGGCATGTTCAGCTACCCGGACCTGCCGGAGTCGGTTCGTGACGTGCATATCGACCTGCAGGTGGCCAACGAGGGCAGCACCATGGATGACGTGCGGATCGACATGCCTGTGTTCAGCCTGAACATGGGTAACAATCCTTTCCAAGCCCGCTTTGCCATGCGCAATCCCATCTCGGACCCCTGGATTGATGCGGCCCTCCAAACCAGCCTGGACCTGGCTGAGGTGATGCGCCTTGTTCCCATGGAAGAAGACATGCTGCTGGAAGGCAAAATTGAGAGCGACCTGGAGGCCCGTGGCCGCCTGTCTGCCCTCGAAAGGCGAGCCTATCAGGACTTTCATGCCACAGGACACCTTGCTGCTTCTGCGATCAGGGCGGATGTGCCCATGCTGCCTGCACCCTTTGAAGTGGAGCAGCTTGAAACACGTTTCAGCCCACAGTACCTGTCCATCGAAAGCATGCGTGCTGGCATGGCCGACAATGTAGTGGAGGCAAGCGGCCGCATTGACAACATCCTGCAATATGCCATTGAAGGGGATGTGCTCAGGGGCAACCTGGACATCAGCGCCGAATACCTCAACATCAACGCCTTCATGCCTGACATGCCGGAGGCACGGGAGCTGGAAGCGCGCAGGGAAGAAGCTCCGGATGCAGAGATAGCACTTGACGAAGCGCCAGCGCAGTTGTCAGTGATCCGTGTGCCGGAAAATATCGACTTTACAATGAATGCACGGATCGGCCAACTGATCTTTGATGACATGGACATCACTGATTTGAGTGGAGGCATCCGGGTGTTTGAACAGCAGGCCACACTCGACCGGCTTGCAATGAACCTTCTAGGCGGAGAACTAGCTCTTGCCGGGAGCTATGACACCCGGATGGAGGACCCGGAAATGGCCCTGAGACTCGATTTGTCTGGATTCGACATTCCGCAGACGTTCAACACTTTTAATACCATGGAGGTGCTGGCCCCGGTCGGACGGTATGCGCAAGGAAGGATCTCCGGAGGGCTCACCATGAATGCCACCCTCGATCAGACCATGCAGCCACGTCTGGAAACCCTTTCCGGTGCCGGGAATATTCAGGCAAGAAACCTCGTCGTAGAAAACCTGCCCACAATGGTTCGCCTCGCCGAGCGCCTCGAAATGGACCTTTTCAGGGAAGTGGATGTGGGTGATGTGTCGCTGCGCATTGCTTTTGCAGATGGCAAAGTGGAAACAGAACCATTCGCAATCACATTTGGACGCTCAGATGCCACCATAAGCGGAACAACCTGGTTCGACCAACGCATCGACTATGTGATGCGTGTGGGCATACCCCATGACCAGTTCGGCACCCGTGCCAACCAGGTGCTTGATAACCTGATTAGCGATGCGGCAGACAGGGGCTTTGACATCGATCCGGGCGATCGCGTGGAAATCGATGTGCTGGTAACCGGTACGGTGACGCAACCGGAACTGTCGCTCGACATGTCGGGCACCATTGACGACGTACGTGATCAGATCCGGGGTGAGGTGGACCGCTTTTTACAGGAAACGGAGGACCGCATCCGGGATGAAGTGGACGATGCCCGGGACCGTGCGGAAGAAGAGGTAAGAGAAAGGGTTGATGAAACGCGCGAGCGGATAGACCAGGAGCTTGAACAGCGTGCTGAGCAGGTCCTCGATGAAGCCGAACGCCAGGCAGAAAACATCCGCAAAGAAGCATCCCGTGCAGCCGATCGTATACGCAGAGAGGCCCGGGAGCGGGCAGATAAGATGGTGGAGGAAGCTGAAGGACCGATTGCCACGGCTGCCGCAAGGCGTGCAGCTGAATCGCTCGTCAATCAAGCCAACCGACGTGCCGACCAGCTGGAAGAAGAAGCAGATAAGCGGGCACAACGCATCGTGGATGAAGCCCAGGAACGGGCAGATCGCATCCTGAAAGGAGAAGAATAACCAGCGCTGTGCATAATGGCAAGGCCAGGTGCACATCATTTTATCATTTTTGCAAAATACTGTTTGCAAAATACTTGAGGCCTTTGTCTCTTGCAGAGGTTTGCTCATGGTTGCGAATTGGCCCGCAGAGGAAAAACAACGGCAATCATCATCCGCCGGTGTGTCAAAAAAACCTGTCATGGGATATTGGCTTTGCCTGGCTTAAAAGTGCCCGTTTCATGGCAATGCCAATTCGATGAGGTTGGTCTGAGAGATGAGAAAAAAGACCAGGAATGGTGCCGGCTTTTACAGCGTTGACGAGAGCCGGGTATAAAGCAGAACCGGACATGAAAACCAACAAGCAATCAACCTACTCATTTATATGTTTATAATCTCTTATAATGTAAACGGCATCCGGGCCGCCGTAACAAAAGATTTTCCGGCCTGGCTGGACTCGACAGCACCCGATGTGGTCTGTATCCAGGAAAGCAAAGCACAACCGGAACAGATACCGGTGCATATGTTCGAAGAACGAGGCTATCATAGCTATTGGTTCTCCGCAGAGAGAAAAGGATATAGCGGTGTGGGCATCCTCAGCAAAAGAAAGCCCGACCATGTGGAATATGGCATGGATATTGAACGCTACGACAGGGAAGGCCGCCTGATGCGCGCCGACTTTGGCGACCTTAGCGTCATCAGCGTTTATCATCCCAACGGCGGAAGTTCGGAAACCCGGCACTTCTTTAAAATGGACTGGCTGCGCGACTTTCATCAATATGTTGCAGGGGTGAGCAAAGAAAGACCCAACCTGGTCATTGCCGGGGATTTCAACATCTGCCATAAGGAGATCGATATCCATGACCCGGAAAGACACCACCAGGTGTCGGGCTTTCTCCCCGAAGAGCGTGAATGGATGACCAGCTTCCTGGAAAGTGGCTTCGCAGACAGCTTCCGGCATTTCAACCAGCAACCTGAACAATATACTTGGTGGAGCTGGCGAGCCAATGCGCGGGCAAGAAACCTGGGGTGGCGAATCGATTACAATATGGTGACCACGCCACTCGTTTCATCTTTGCAGGACGCCGGCATCATGCCTGAAGTGAAGCATTCAGACCACTGCCCGGCGTGGGTGAAAATTTAAGGATAAGGTTGAGGTTAAGGCCAATATTAGCCTCAAACCGCAAACACAATGCAAACCCGGACTTTTAGACCTTTCGACCTTTTGACTTTTAGACCTTTTGTCATTTCTCATAATTTTAAAAATGAAAAACAAGAAATACATCCTGATCATCGTGCTGGCCCTCGTGGTGGCCGGGCTTTGGTACTTCCTTCGTGAGGATGCCCATACCTTTGAGGCCATCACCGTGCCGGTACAGCGTGGTGACTTTGAAATCAGCGTGTACACCAGCGGAGAGCTGGAGGCCAAAAACTCTGAAGACATTTCCGGGCCATCAGGCCTGCGGCTGGTTGGGATCTGGAACGCACAGATCGCTGAGCTCATACCCGAAGGCAGCGTGGTGGAAGAAGGCGACTGGGTGGCAACCCTCGACAGGACGGAGATTTCCAACCGCATCCAGGACCTGGAGACGGAGCTGGAGAAGCTTGAGACCTCCTATACCCAGCTGATGCTTGATACCACCATGGAGATGCGGAATGCACGCGATGAGCTGGTTAACCTCCAATTTAACTATGAAGAGGCGCAGATCAGCCTCGAACAGTCACAGTTTGAACCGCCGGCCACCATCCGTCAGGCCGAGATTAACCTTGACAAGGCCGAACGCGCACTGAAGCAGGCACAGGAAAACTATGAACTGCGCCGGCAACAGGCCGAAGCACGCATGAGCGAGGTCAACGCATCCCTGAACCAGGTCCAAAGACGCTATCAGAACATGCTGGAGGTGCTGGATGACTTTGTGATCCATGCACCCAAAAGCGGCATGGTGATCTATCGGCGCAATTGGGATGGATCCCGGGTGACCGTCGGCTCCCAGATCAGCACCTGGGACAATACCGTGGCGACCCTGCCCGACTTCTCGGTGATGATGTCGCAAACCTATGTCAACGAGGTGGACATCAGCAAGGTGCGTAGAGGCCAACCTGCCGAGGTGGTGGTGGATGCCTTTCCTGACCGCACTTTTACCGGTTTTGTCACCGAGGTGGCCAACGTCGGGGAGCAAAGACCCAACCAGGATGCCCGGGTGTTTGAGGTCAAGATCCAGATCAACGAGTCCGACACCATCATGCGTCCCAATATGACCACCAAAAACACCATCATCACCCATGTGGAGGAAGATGTGCTCTATATCCCCATTGAGGGCCTGCATACCTTGGATACCATCAATTATGTGTACCTCGATGCGGGTATCCGTGCGCAACGGCAGCAGGTGGTCGCCGGGATGCGTAACGACAATGAGATCGTGATCCGGGAAGGCCTTGGAGAGGGAGACCGGGTGCATCTTACTGTGCCGCCGGGTGGGGAGGAGCTGCCGGTGGTGGAAGTTGGAAGTAAGAAGTAAGAAGTAGGAAGTAGGAAGCAGGAAGTAAGTAAGAAGTAGGTAGTAGGCAGTAAGCAGGAAGTAAGAAGTAAGTAAGAAGTAGGCAGTAAGCAGTAAGCAGTAAGTAAGAAGCAAGAAGGATATAAAGCAGTGTCCCTGTGAGGGCCGGACTTGGCCGGTCCCCATGTTCTCCAAAGGAAGACCGTAGGGACAGCACTTGGGCTGTCTGAACCCAGACTGTCCGCAGTTTAAATTGTCATGAAATTCATAGAAAAATATCTGCACAACCTGAACCTGGCGCTTGAGGCAGTCATCGACAACCGTTTCCGTTCGATGCTCACCGCGCTGGGGATCATATTTGGTGTGGCCGCCGTGATTGCCATGCTGGCCATCGGCAATGGCGCGCGCCAGGAGATCCTCGACCAGATGAAAATGGTGGGCGTCAACAATATCATCATCCGGCCCATCCATGCGGAAGACGACCGGCGGGATGAGCTGTCTGAGGGGCGCTTTTCTCCGGGGCTGACCCTCCAGGACGTGGAAAGCATCTCGCGCATCGTCCCTACGGTGAGAAGATCAAGCCCCGAGGTGCAGATCAGCGCATATGCGATGAAGGGAACCATCCGCAGGCCCGTTCGGGTAGCTGGCATTACACCCGAATATTTTGAGGTTTTTTCCCTGGATCTCGCCAGGGGGAGCATGTTTACGCAGCAGCAGCTGAAAGATGGGGCCCCTGTCGCCATCATCGGCAACAACATCCGGGCCATCTTTTTTGGAAACACGGATCCCATAGGCCGCCAGATCAAGGCTGGCAACAACTGGCTTACCGTGATCGGGGTGGTGGAAGACCGCATGGTGACGGATGATGCAGTGGAAAACCTTGGAGTGAGTGAATTTAACAATGTGATCTATACGCCCGTGCAGACAATGTTGCTGCGTTTCCGCGACCGATCGGCGGTGAGCATCACGGAGATCCAGCAGACCCGCACGCGTGGCGGCAGAAGGGGTGGGGTGGTGGTCGCCAGCAGCTCCAACAACGACAACGATGACGACGAACGGTATGCAAACTACCATCAGCTCGACAGGGTGGTGGTGCAGGTGGATGAGTCCAGCCAGTTAACGCCTACTGCGGATGTGATCAGGCGAATGCTCGAGCGACGCCATAACCAGGTGGAAGACTTTGAGGTCATCATCCCGGAGCTCCTGCTCGAACAGGAGCAACGAACCCGCGACATCTTTAACATCGTGCTGGGAGCCATTGCCGGCATATCCCTGATCGTGGGAGGCATCGGCATCATGAACATCATGCTCGCATCGGTCATTGAACGGACCCGGGAGATCGGCGTCCGCCTTGCCGTAGGAGCCAAAAAGACCGACGTGGTCTTTCAGTTCCTTTCAGAATCCATCCTCATCAGCGTGGCCGGCGGCATCCTGGGCGTCTTCCTGGGCATCGGACTCTCACGGGGCATCATGCAGTTTACCGATATCCTGACCATTGTCTCCATCAGCTCCGTGCTCATCTCCTTCGGCGTAGCCGCCGCAGTAGGAATCCTCTTCGGCTACATGCCAGCGAAGAAGGCAGCAGAGAAGGATCCGGTGGCCTCACTACGGTATGAGTAAGAAGGTGTTATATAGCACAACATATTTGACACTTTTTGGCATGCAGTTTTAACATTATGATCGCAGGTAATTCAACAGATATTTTTCTTTGAAATCCGCCTTCATAAACCCCTAGAGAGGGTTTCAAAGAAAAATATCACAAGCTTGATTTTCAAAATTTTAACAAAACCATAGTGTCAAATATGTTGTGCAACTTATCAAGCATGCAGCAAGCAGTAAGCTTTTATTACCACACCATTTTTTATTATATTTGTGGGTGTTGAACCCAAAAAGTGAAGAGATATGAAGAAATTTGCAGTTGTATTGGCAGGAAATGGTGTGTTTGATGGGGCAGAGATTCACGAGGCCACCCTCGCGATGTATGCCATTAAGAAACAAGGGGCAAGTTATGATGTGTTTGCGCCCGACATGGAACAGCACCACGTGATCAATCACATGACCGGTGAAGAAATGGATGAGAAACGCAATGTCCTCATAGAGGCTTCACGCATTGCGCGGGGCAATATCAAGGCACTGGACGCCTTTGATCCCAAGGATTATGATGCCTTGCTTTTTCCGGGCGGCTTTGGTGCGGCCAAAAACCTCTCTTCCTTCGCGTTTGACGGCCCGGACTGCAAAGTGCAGCCGGATGTGGAAAAAGCCATCAAAGGGATGCACAAGGAAGGCAAACCCATCGCAGCATTATGTATTTCCCCGGTCTTGGTAGCTAAAGTGCTCGGAGACGTGAAGATGACCATTGGCCAGGATGAAGGTACGGCGGATGCCATCGGCAAGATGGGAGCCACACACGAAAACACCGATCACGGCCAGGTGGTGATCGACGAGGCCAATAAGGTATTTACCACACCTTGCTATATGCTCGATGCCGACATCGCCCAAATCGGCGAAGGCGCCGAGAACGTGGTGCGTGCCGTGCTAAAACACTTGGCCTGATGGGGAAGGGTGGTGAGGTTTTGGGTTTTGTTATCCAAAGGGAGAACCTCATCTTCCAACCGAAACCCTTCATTAGCACATTAACACATTAGCACATTAAGAGGGACTCGGTGTTACAACAACAACGAGACACCGCACCCTTTTCTTCTTACTTCTTACTACTTACTACCTGCTTCTTACTTCCTACATCTCCGCGGGGTTTCCGAATTTGTCCGCAAAAACAAGCTCCGAAAGCGGCTTGCGCTCCCTCGGGGCCTTCTCCATGTCGCGGAAATCCGGGTTCAGGTCTTCCAGCTCCCCGTGATAGCCAATGGCCATCATGACCAAAGGCGCGTGGTCTTCGGGAATGGAAAACAGCTCAGCCGCTTTCTCCCTGCTGAATCCACCCATCTGATGGGCAACCAGGCCTTCTTCCTCAAGCTGAAAGGTAATATATGACATGCTTTGACCTACGTCGTACTGGTAAACGGCATTTTCTCCACCCTTGATCGACTTGGTGTTGCCGATGGCAAGGATCAGCACCGGTGCCTTGCCGGCCCAAAGCTGGTTGAACTCCACCATGCACTCGTGAAGCTTGCCCCAGGTGGCATCGCCCTGGTGTCCTACCATGAAGCGCCAGGGCTGTTCGTTGAAGCTTGAAGGCGCCCACCGGGCAGCCTCGAAAATCCGCTGGATCTTTTCCTTCTCTACAGGCTTGTCCGCAAAGGTGCGCGGACTCCAACGCTTCCTGATGATGGGATGAATGTCCAATGAGGTGTTTGCTGGTTTGTCCATTGTTATCTGTTTATGATTTTACAATTTATTGGTTATCTGGGGTTTGTTTTTTGCCGGACTAAGATTAGCTATTGGCTGTTGGCTTTTAGCTTTTGGCAAGAAGACCAAAAGCCTGCGTGCTTTTAGGGCGCTGGTGGGGTGTTGTCCCCTGTTTACCCAAGGCGTTGCCACTGGGCTGAATTAATTTGCCCATTCAGGGCGCTCTGCTGCAAGCGATGAAGAATCATCTTCCTGTGTGTCAAAAAACTTGTTCCCGAATGATCGGGATTTGCAAGATGGGCTTTTACTGTCTTTTATGGTGAAAGTTTTCTTGTACTCATTACAACAACCTGGGCACTGCATTGTTTAGCATGCAAGTGTCACCACATTAGAATAACGGGAGTTAGACAACCGTATTTGCAAAGTCATTATCTTTGTCTGCTGATTTGACCAAAGCCAACAGCCCAAAGCTAACAGGCAAAAACCAATGACCAAAAAACCTACAGCCAACACGGACATTTCGACATTTCGACATTTCGACATTTTGACCTTTTGTCTTTTTGTCCTTTCGTCTTTTTGTCCTTAAAAAATTAACACCAACACAGATGAATTTTGTTGAAGAACTGAAATGGCGTGGCATGTTGCACGACTTTATGCCCGGCACCGAAGAGCAGCTGCAGAAGGAGATGACCACCGCCTATGTGGGCATCGATCCGACGGCGGACTCTTTGCATATCGGACACCTGGTGTCGATCATGATGCTCAAGCACCTGCAGCGTGCCGGCCACAAACCACTTGCCCTGGTAGGAGGAGCCACCGGCATGATTGGCGACCCCAGCGGAAAAAGCGAAGAGCGCAGCCTGCTTACCGAAGAAGAACTGCGCCGAAATGAAGAGGCCATTAAAAAACAATTGCTGCGTTTCCTTGAATTTGACAAGGGAGAGAACCGTGCCGAGATCGTAAACAATTACGACTGGATGAAGGGCTTTTCTTTCCTGGGCTTCCTGCGTGAGGTGGGCAAGCACCTTACCGTAAACTACATGATGGCCAAGGACTCTGTAAAAAAGCGACTGGAAACCGGACTCTCCTTTACCGAGTTCACCTACCAGCTGGTGCAAGGATACGACTACCTCTTTCTCTATCAGCACAAGAACTGCAAACTTCAGATGGGGGGCAGCGACCAGTGGGGAAACATTACCACGGGAGCTGAGCTGATCCGCCGCAAAACCGGGGGAGAAGTGTATGCCCTTACCTGCCCGCTGATCACCAAAGCCGATGGCAACAAGTTTGGCAAGACCGAACAGGGCAATGTGTGGCTCGATCCGCGCTATACCTCTCCCTATCATTTTTACCAGTTCTGGCTCAATTGCTCCGACGTGGACACGGAAAGGTACATCAAAATATTTACCCTGCTTTCGAAGGAAGAAATTGAAAGCCTTATCAAGCAGCACCGCGAAGCACCGCATCAGCGCCTGTTGCAGAAAACACTGGCTGAAGACATCACCGTGCGGGTGCACGGGCGCGAGGCCTATGACACCGCCGTGGAGGCCTCTGGCATCCTTTTTGGCAAAGGCACCACCGAGGCCTTGCACAAAATTCCGGAGGATGTCTTCCTGGCGGTCTTTGAAGGCGTGCCCCTGTTTGAGGTGTCGCGCGACGAAGCGCTCCAGGGAATGGATCTCACCGCCTTTCTTGCTGAAAAAACCGGCATCGCCAAATCCAAAGGGGAAGCACGGCGTATGCTCAAGGAAGGCAGCGTAAGCATCAACAAGCAAAAGGTCACGGAAGAAACCAAAGTGGATGCATCCCACCTCATTAATGACAAATACGTGGTGGTGCAACGGGGCAAAAAGAATTATTTCCTGGTGAAGGCACTATAGAAAGGTTTTGAGGAATGAAGTTACCTGAGGCATTTGTGTGCATCTGTGAAAACTATTTGTGTGATTTTGTGGATATCTTAACTTCAAACCTCAAACCCACATAACCCTGTCATAGATCAAATTTATTGAAATTAACAAGTACACCAAATACTATAAATATGCCGAAGAAAACATCAACATATCCAATGGCATTGTTTGCCGCCCTGCTGGTAGCTGCCAGCATTTGGTCTTGCCAGCCACGCCCTGACAGGATTTTCCCGGACGGCGACGCCATCTTTGGCCTTGCCTCACCCGTGCAGCTGGAAGGGGATACTACCACGGTGCTGCTGACCGACTATTTTGTGATGGGCAAGGAAGCCGGCATCGATTCTGTAACGGGTTCAGACCGCCTGGGGTTTTTACTTGCCGACGACCGCCAGGACCTGCAGATCTATACCCGGTCGAACTTTGTTCCCCATCTCTCAGAAATGAAAATCTGGAAAGACGGCACCCCTTATAGCCTGATCGTTAAACGGGATAAAAGGGAGCGGTTTACATTCACGTTTGACCCCCAGGGTGAAAATTACCGAAGGGTCGCACTGCGTGGCGAGATGAATGATTGGAACGCGCGTGCCAATCCATTGCACCTCATCGACGGGGTTTGGCAAACGACGCTTGAATTGAATCCCGGCCGCTACCAATACCAGATCAGGGCAGATGGCGAGGACATGCTGGACCCCAACAACCCGAATGTGGTGGATAACAACATTGGCGGGTTCAACTCCCTGCTGGAGGTTGGCCAGGCAGACCCCGATGTGGCTCCACGGTTGTACCCCGAAAGCCACAGGCGCTACAAAGTGAACATTGGCATGGAAAACAATGTGGATGACATTTTTGTCTTATGGCAAAACTTTCGCATTCCGGATGTGTATGTGACCATCCACGATGGTCTGATCCAGATCCAGGTGCCTGGTGATGCCACGGAAAAGCAGCGGAGCTTCCTTCGCATCCAGGCGCAGAACGAGCACGGGCCTTCCAACGACCTGCTGATTCCGCTTGAATATGGAAGACCGGTCACGGATCCCGATCAGCTGACCCGCGAGGATCATGAGGCCACCATCATGTACTTCCTC
>Ga0207421_10004167_pt1 | contig 16850 bp, 15 predicted proteins | sample SodLakKL_010_SED_4_FD_187542 | JGI IMG/M metagenome (GOLD analysis project Ga0207421, IMG submission 187542) | Alkaline sediment microbial communities from Lake Tanatar, Kulunda Steppe, Russia - 8KL_010_SED (SPAdes) (version 2) | ecosystem: Environmental > Aquatic > Non-marine Saline and... | reverse complement strand
CGTGGTCGACATTTCCTTTCGGAGGTGTTTCGCACGCTTGCCACTCCAGAGAACGGGTCTTGTCGGTGTACCGTGCTTAAGGCCACAGGCCGTGATTAGCGCAGTCTCACCGATATCAAGCCCGACTGGTGTGGTGTCACCGTCTGTCGTCGGTTCCTCAATCGGGTACTCGACGGTGACGTGAAGTACCCAGTTCTCCCGGTGGCGCTGAAGCCGAATCTGACCGGCCTTCGCGTCCTCGTTGAGGAGATCGTGCCAAAGTCCTTCTTGCTCCGGGTTGATTCGGAGTGGAATCCAGAAGTTCGTTCCGCGTCCCGGTCGCGGTGCCCACCACGTGAACTCGTGCTCACGTTCGCCCGAGTGGTCGAACTTTGCAGCTTGGTTCGTTAGGCGGAGCGGGTGTTCGTCGTCGATTTCACGAGCGTTGTACGTGTTCCGGAGCTTCGGGACGTAGTTGCAGAGAGCAGCCTTCGCCTGATACGGAAGGTCGTAGGGCGTCACAACGTCACTGACGCCAGTCATCGTGTCCTCGCCACTCTCGAAGGCGTCGTCCAACGCGCTTCTGTACGTTTCGAGCGTGTCCTGAAGCTTCTCCTCCTTGTGCGTGGTCGGCGGGGCAAGGGTCGCTTGGAGTGTCTTGGTCGCCGTGGACGACATCACTGATCCTCCACGTAGTCCATGAGAACGTCGATGCTCACTTGCCCGGTGCTGGCGAGGAAGTACCCCGGTTGCCAGAACGAATCTTCGAGCGTCTGTTTCACTTCGGGATACTCACTGCGAACCTTCCGCGACGTGACGCCCTTCAGCGAGTTGATGAACTTCGTCATGTCGGTGGTCGGTTTCGCGGTGAACAGGATGTGGACGTGGTCGGCCCCACCATTCACGTTCTGAATCTCAACCCCAAAATCCTCCGAGAGTTCGTTCGCAATCTCACCGATACGTTCCGCGATTTCTTCGGTGAGGATGGTCGCACGGTACTTCGTGACGGTCACAAAGTGATATTGGAGCGCGTAGACCGTGTGCGACCCGGTTTGAAGGTTGTACTTCATTTGGCCTCATCGTATACAAGTCGACCAATTGTATTAAAACTTATGTCGTGGGGTATTCAGTGGGCTTTAACTCGCGGTTAGTGTAGTCGACCGACGCGATTCACGCCCACCGTAAACGGTGGGATTCTCTCGCTGTTTAAAGATAGAGACATCGTAACTTCTCGCCCGACGCATAGAGACACCGTAACTTCTCGGTAGAGGTCCATCGCCCCTATGTAACGATCGTTCGCCCACTATAATATAAAACCGGGATAAATACGGGTGAATCTTTATCCATTATCGGAGATAGTTGGGAGTGTGACTCCGGATAGCAATACCCAGGGGAGCAGACGACAGTTTATCAAAGCAGTGACTGCAGGCAGCGTAGCCGGCGTAACCGGCCTAGCTGGCTGTGTCGGTGATCCAGGTGAAGCCGGGAATGGCGAAGATCTGGACGATTTCGATACAGTCACGCTCGGTATCCTCGAGCCGTTCACGGGGGAGTTCGCCGAACTCGGTGAAGAACGCCACAAGGGTAACGAAGTCGGCATCGAGTGGGTCAACGAGAGCGACGAGTACGACTTCGAGTTCGAGTACGAGACGTTCGACACCCAGACGAGCGCGGCGGCGGCGTCCCGTGAGGCCGAGGAGGCGATCCAGGACTACGGGGCAGACTTCCTCACAGGCTCGATCAACAGTTCCGCGGCGCTAGCGGTCGCTGACGTCGCCGATTCGAACGGCGTCGTGTACACGCCGGGGGCGGCCGACATCTCGATCACCGGCTCGAACTGCAGTGAGTACGTCTTCCGGTTCGAGACGAACACCGCCCAGATGACCGAAGTGATGGCCCAGTGGGTCAACGATGAGCTCGGTGATCAGATCTTCTACCACTACGCCGACTACGTCTACGGCGAGTCGGTTCGCGACGAGTTCGAAGCCCGGATGGAGTCGCTCAGTGACTCCTACGAGAACGTCGGCGAGACTACCTCAGACGAGGGGTCGACCGACTTCGACGCGTTCATCACCCAGATTCAGAACAACGCCGACGACGCCGACGCACTCGTCGTCGGAATGACGGGTGCCGACCTCGCGATCTTCCTGCAACAGGCCGGTGAACGAGACCTGCAAGACGACATCCCGATCGTCACGACGACGGGCTCGTTCACGCCCGTTCGCGGTGGTGCTGGCCTCCAGGCCGTCGGCACCTACACCGGCGTGCGGTACTCACACGAACTCGAGACCGGCGACAACCAGGAGTTCGTCGACGCCTACGAGGACATGCACGACGAACTGCCGGACAACTTCTCCCGGGTCGGCTTCGAGTCGATCCGAATGGTCGCAACCGGTATTCAGGAAGCCGGTTCCCGGGACCCGGACGTCGTCAAGGACACGCTCAACGACCTCGAGCACGAGACGATCTTCGGGACGAACCGCTTTCGCGAGTGTGACGGACAGGCAGAGAATCCGGTCTGGATGGGTGAACTCGTCGAGCCCGAGGACGGCGGTGACGTCACCGAAGTCACCTTCGACCTCATGGAACTCGACGGGCAGGAGGCCATCCCGGACTGTGAGGACACCGGCTGCGATCGGTAATCGATAACACTCTCTCAAAAATATGGTTGCTGGAGTTATACAACAGCTATTGGACGGGCTAACGCTCGGCGTCGTATACGTATTGCTCGCCGCGGGACTGTCGGTTATCTTCGGCGTGATGCACGTCATCAACTTCGCCCACGGTGAACTGTTCGCTCTCGGTGCGTACTTCGCACTGGCACTGATCGCACCCTTCGGTGGGACGGCGTTTTTCGCCGCATTGATCGTCGCACCGTTGATCGTCGGCGTCATCGGTGTGGCGATCGAACGATACACCGTCCAGCCGCTGTACGGGCGGAACCCGCTCTATCACATCCTGTTGACGTTCGGACTCGTACTGGTGATAAACGACCTCATATACCTGATATGGGGGCCCGGTGCCTCGAGTCTGGCCCGACCTGACGTCATCAGCGGCACCGTCTCCGTGCTCGGACTCGGCGTGGGCGTGTACAACGTATTCATCATCGTCGCCGGTAGTCTGATGGCGTTCGGTGTCTGGGCATCACTCGAGTACACGCGATACGGTCTCATCATCCGTGCCGGTTCCCAGGATCGCCAGATGGTCCGAAACCTCGGGATCAACATCGACCGATACTACTCGCTCGTGTTCGGTATGGGTGCAGCGCTGGCGGCGTTCGCCGGCATTATCCTCGCCGGCACCCGACAGGTCAACCCCGAGATGGGGATGTCCGTCATCATCCCGGCGTTCGTCATCGTCGTCCTCGGCGGGCTGGGGAGCTTCAAGGGCGCGGTCGCCGGCGGGCTGCTCGTCGGCATCCTGCAGGAATCGATCCTGCGGCCGTACTTCCCGTTTCTCGAGGGCATGGTGATTTTCCTGTTGATGATCGGTATCCTCCTGATCCGCCCACAGGGACTGTTCGGGACCGAAGCGCCCGAAGACGAGAGCGGGGATCTGCTCACCGGGTCCCGTGGCGGGTTCCTCGATCCACAGACGCGAAACCGCTTGGGACTCGCGATGATACTCCTGCTCGCGTTGGTCCCGTTAGGTGCAGGGACGCTGTACTCGACGTTCATCGTCACGCTCATGATCGAAATCCTGATCTGGGGGCTGTTCGCGCTCAGTCTCGACTTCATTATGGGCTACACCGGACTGGTCTCGCTCGGTCACGCGCTGTTCTACGGGCTCGGCGCGTACGTGGTCGCGATCACCATCCAGGACGTGACTCAGTCCGTGATCGTCGCCGTCGCGCTCGCGATCGTGATCTCCGCGGCCATCGCATGGTTCGTTGGCTTCCTCTCGATCAGGGTCGCCGGCGTTTACTTCGCGATGATCACCCTCGCGTTCGCCGAACTGTTCTACAACGCGATATACCGCCTCGATACGATCGAGCTATTCGGTGAAGAGCGCGAGGTCACCGGTGGTTCGGAGGGGATCTTCGGACTCGATCCATTCTACGGGATCGCCGGGATCGGCGTCGATCTCGACTCGATCGGTATCTTCGTCGGTACGACGGTTCTCACCGGCCAGTTGCTGTTCTACTACGTCGCACTGGCCGCGCTGGTCGTCGGCTTCCTGCTCACCCGTAGGATGTTGCAGTCGCCGTTCGGTTCCGTGCTCAAGTCCATCCGCGAGAACGAACAGCGAGCGACGTTCCTCGGCTACGACACGGTCGTCTACAAGCGCCGGGCGTTCGTCATCAGTGGTGCACTCGCCGGCCTGTCGGGCGGACTCTACACCCTGTTTACGGGACGAGTGTTCCCCGACAACGCCGAGTGGATGGTCTCCGGTGAGGTCATCGTGATGGTCATCCTCGGTGGCATGGGCACGCTCTACGGCCCGATCATCGGCTCGTTCACGTTCTTCAGCTTAGAGCACGTCCTCACCGGCTACACCGACCGCTGGCGACTCGTGCTCGGGTCGATCTTCGTCCTGTTCGTGATCTTCCTGCCCAGGGGACTGGTCTCGGTGCCCGAACTGCTCGCACCGTACCTTCCGGGTGGCCCCGGCCCCGGCCCACAGACGGAACCAGCCCCAGAGGATTCAAGCACGGGGGGAGGTGACTAATGTCTATGGAAGCCCAAGAGCGCGAACCGGTCGCCGCCGGTGACACGATCCTCCGGACCGACGGTCTCGTCAGGAAGTTCGGCGAGTTCACCGCGACCGACCACGTCGACCTCGAGATCGAACGGGGGGAGTTCCGGAGCATCATCGGGCCGAACGGCGCGGGCAAGACCACGCTGTTCAACCTCATCTCCGGGGCGCTTCCCGTCACCGACGGGACGATCTACTTCGACGGTGAGGACATCACCGGCCTCTCGCCCCAACAGCGTGTCCGCCGTGGCATCGGCCGTTCGTTCCAGATATCGAACGTATTCGGCGGCCTCTCAGTTCGAGAGAACGTTCGCCTCGCCGCACAGTCGGTCCACCGAGACGAGTACAACATCGTCGAGTCGTTGTTCAAGACCACCGACAAGTACGAGCGGATGAACGAGCGAACCGACCGAATCCTCGAGCGCGTCGGCCTCGACGACATCGCGGAGGAGGAAGCGGACGTGCTCGCCTACGGTGACCGGCGGCGTCTCGAGATCGGCGTCGTGCTGGCGACCGACCCCGACCTCGTGTTGTTCGACGAGCCGACGGCCGGAATGAGCGTCGAAGAGACACAGGGAACGATCGATCTGATCGAAGACGTGTTGGTCGATCAGACACTGATGCTTATCGAACACGACATCGAACTCGTGATGGAACTTTCCGACAACATTACCGTGTTGAACCGCGGCGAAATCCTCGCGGAGGGAACGCCCGAGGAGGTCGCGAACAACCAGGCGGTCCAGGACGCCTACCTCGGGGGGATGGTCGAATGAGCGCCGACCCACTCCTCACCGTCGACGGTGTCAACGCTGGATACGGCGAGACGAAGGTCCTCCACGACCTGTCACTCGAGATCCACGAGGGCGAAATCGTCTCACTGGTCGGCCGCAACGGGGCCGGAAAGACGACCACCCTGCGGACGATTATGGGCATCATCCAGCCGACCGCCGGCACCGTCGGCTATCGCGGCGAAGACGTCTCAGAGGTCGACGCCACCGAGACCGTCCAGCGTGGAATCTCGTTCGTCCCCGAGGAACGCCGGATCTTCCCCGAGCTCACCGTCATGGAAAACCTGGAGATCGCTCACATTGGCGGTGGAGACGACGCCGACGCGATGTCGATCGAGGAGGCACTCGGCATGTTCGAGAACCTCCAGGACCGGACCGAAAACCACGGGTCGTCGCTCTCTGGCGGCGAACAGCAGATGCTGTCGATCGCCCGGGCGCTCGTCGGCGGTGCCGACGTCATCTTGCTCGATGAGCCCACAGAGGGACTCGCCCCCTACATCGTCCAGGACGTGATGGACATCATCGAGGAACTCAACGACCGCGGAATCACAGTACTTCTCGTCGAACAGAACGTCCACGTCGGACTCGCCCTCGCCGACCGCAACTACGTGATCAACCAGGGCGAAATCGTTTGGGAAGGGACCTCGGCGGAACTCGAGGCGGACGAGGAGATACTCGATACGTACCTGGGCGTTACCGCCTAGACCCCTGGCCGTCTGCCCGCCGGGTACGTTCGCGACGGAACCGATCGTTTTCCGTACGTGATGGTTTCCCGAGGGTACGTGATCCCTGTCCGTGAGTACGTGTTGAGAACACGGAGACTGTCTCATCCACTGACTACCGGGTTTTTGATCCGGGACTTCCCCATCCCTGACGTACCATGACGGTATCACGACGAAGGACGATCCAGGCACTGGCAGGCGCTGGTGGGCTCGCCGCGATGGGTGGTGCGGTGTTCGCTCACGGGGAGTACGACGACGACGAGCGAGAGCCAAAGGACGAACCGAAAGAGGAACCACCGGGTGCCGCCGTTCGGGCCGCCCACTTCTCACCCGACGCGCCGGCGGTCGACGTCTACGTCGACGGTGACCTGGTGATCTCGGAGCTCGGCTACGGCGATGTGACGCCGTACCTCGAGATCGACCCCGGTACCTACACCGTGACGATCACCGCCGCCGGCGATCCCGAAACGGTCGCCTTCGAGGACGAGGTCACGGTCGGATCGGCGTTTTACACGATCGCCGCCATCGGCGAACTCGAGGCGTCGACGTTCGAACCGCTCGTGCTCGTCGACGCGGGGTCGGCGCTGGTCCGGCTCGTCCACGCCTCGCCCGACGCGCCGGCGGTCGACGTCGCAGCCGACGGCGAGGTGCTGTTCGGGGACGTCGCCTTCGGGGAGGCGACCGACTACGTCGCGGTGCCGGCCGGGGCGTACACCCTCGACGTCCGGCCGGCCGGCACGGAGGAGGCCGTCGCCAGTTTCGACGTCGAACTCGAGGCCGGGACGGCCTACTCCGGGTTCGCGATCGGATACCTCGACCCGGACGCGCCCGAAGACCGGGCGTTCACACTCGAGGTGGCTGTCGACGGGCCGATGGCTGACTGAGGACGAAGCCGCGACTTCGAGAGAGGACGCAACGCAAAAATACGGGTTGGGCGTAGATGGCGACGATGGCGCTCTCCGAGGAGGCGAAAGAACGGTTGGCCGACGTCGTAGAACTGCAGCCGACGAAAAACGCCGAACTCCAGGACCGCTGGGGGGTAGAGAGCGGTAGCGAGGTCCACCAGTACTTAGAGAACGAACTCGGGGAGTACTACTTCCGCGATGACAACAGCCTGATCCGGGCGACCGCCGAGGCGGCCGAACTGGTCGACGTCGAACCCGGCGTCGAGATCACCGAAGACGAGGGGCCGCCCTCTCGCGTCCGAGTGCCCGAGCTTCAGGACCGGATCATCGACGTGCTCGCCGAACCCGACGAACGCTCTCAAAGCGTGGTCTCCGTCCTCCACGACCTCCGGGACGCGTACGATATCGATCCCTCGACCGACGACGTCCGGTCGGGCCTCCAGAGCCTGCGCCGAAAGGACGTCGTCGACGTCGAGTACCGAACCGTTCCCACCTTCCGGCTCGCCGTCTCGAGTGACGACCTCGAGGTCTCGACGACGGACTGATACCGACGGGCGACAACTCGCGGGGGTTTTCGCCGCCGGTATTGGGACCGATGTGTCCGGGCCACTCGTCACCGGACGCCGTCCGGTTCCCCGCGGCCCTCTGTCACTCACCAGTGAAATACAGTCCGGGACGATGTCGTCGCCGCCGGGCCTCGAGCACTCGCCGACACGTCTTCCCGGGTCCGCCCTCGAGTGGCCACCCCTTCGTCCGCCAGGCGGGCGGTTCGGGCTCGAACTCCGGACAGGAGCCCGAACACGCGGCTGCCGTCTGACACTCCCCTTTGCTCTGACAGTACGGGACCAGTCCGTTCTCGCCGCCACCACCCGAGCGGAGTTCGAAGTGACGACAGTCCGGACGCATCGTCTCGAGGAACGACCGAAAGCCACGCTCGTAGGCTCGCTCGGCGATCTCGAGTCGGTTCCGGGCTTTCTCCCCGGGATCGACGTACTCGAACCTGGCCGCCGAGGCGTCTCGCCTCTCGCCCCCTGTGGGGCGTTCTACAATGTTCGTTCCCGGGCCGTCTACCGCGAGCGATCGGGGATACCACGCCACGTCGGCCTCGAGGGCGACGGGATCGACGGCGAGGATCCCCGCCTCGACGGGCAGGTCCTCGAGAAGCGCCGGCTCGACGCGCTCGCCCGTCCGCTCCGTCGCGACCCAGACCTCGTCCGCGAGGCCCAAGGCGACGTCGTACTCGAGTTGTGCCCCGAGGACGCGGGCGGCACTCGCCTCGAGGTCCGGTTTGTTCTCGATGGCGACGATTCGGCGGAGCCAGTCGGGGTAGGCGTACTTGCGGCGGATCTCGATGCGATTACCCCGTTTCCGGGTCTCGAGGATCCCCCGATCGCTCGCCTCGTGGATCGCCTCCCGGACGTACCGCCACGGGTAGCCGGGGTCGGGGAGCGTCTCGCGGTAGTAGGTCCACTCGGCGGGTGCGTGGGGGATCACGTCGAGGAGGTCGCTGTCGAGGGCCTCGAGGCCGAACCTGGCCCGTCGGCGGAGTCCCTCCGGATCACACTCGAGGACGATGGTGTCCCAGCGCCGTCGGTTCGTCCCGAGTTGCCGGGCGACGAGGATCGGGCCCTCGAGGTCGCCGTCGGGGGGCCAGGCGCGTTCGGCCCACTGACAGACCCGGAGTTCGAAGACGAACTCGGTCCCGTTCCCGTCGATCACGTGCCTAGTCGTGACGGAACGACCGCTGGCCCGTAAAGGCCATCGCGATGTCGTGTTCGTTCGCCGCCTCGATCACGTCGTCGTCGTTGACCGAGCCGCCGGGCTGGACCACGGCTTCGATACCCGCCTTCGCAGCCTCCTCGATACCGTCCGGGAACGGGAAGAAGGCGTCCGACGCCATCACGGCACCCTCGGCGTCTTTGCCCTCGGCGTGTTCGTCGGCTTTCATCGCTGCCAGCCTGACGGCATCGACGCGGGAGACCTGTCCCATGCCGACGCCGACGGTCTCCGTCCCGTCGGCAAAGAGGATGCCGTTGGATTTGACGTGTTTGAGCGTCCCCCAGGCGAAAACCATCGACTCGAGTTGTTCCTCAGTGGGCTCGCGCGCTGTGACGACCTCGAGGTCTTCCACGTCGATCGATTGGTCGTCGCGTTCCTGGACGAGTCGGCCGCCGACGATCGGTTTCTCGGTAAAGCGTTCGGTCCGCTCACCCAACTCACCCACGTCGAGCACGCGCAGGTTGTCCTTTTCACAGAGGACCTCGAGTGCCTCCTGGGTGTACCCCGGCGCGACGACGACCTCCTTGAACGAGTCGGTGATCGCTTCGGCCGTCTCGGCGTCACACTCGCGGTTCAGCGAGACGATGCCGCCGAAGGCGCTCATGGGGTCCGTCGAGAGGGCCTTCTCGTAGGCTTCCGCGAGGGTGTCCGCGGTCGCACAGCCGGCGGGATTTGTGTGTTTGATCACCGCGGCGGCGGGCTCGTCGAACTCCTTGATGAGGTTGAGCGCGCCGTCGGCGTCGTTGTAGTTGTTGTAAGAGAGCGCCTTCGCGCCCTCGTTGAGCTGGTCGGCGTGGACGACCGACGCTTCCTCACAGGTGTAGTCTGCGTAGACGGCGGCGTTCTGGTGAGGATTCTCGCCGTAGCGAAGCGTATCGAGACGGTCACTCGAGACCACACGTCGTGCGGGCAGGCCACCTTCCTCGTCGGCGACGTCGGCTTCGACTGTCACTTTTCCAGTCCCCTCGTCGACCTCGACTGTGCCCTCTGCGAACCACTTGACAGCTCGTGGGTACGCACGGAACTCACCCTGGTAGAGCACGCGGTCTTTGAGCGTCTCCTCATCGTCGCCCTCGTAGATCGGGATCGGCTCCTGGGTGACGATCGGGCCGGCGTCTACCTCCTCTTCGATGACCGCGCCCTCCTCGTCGGTCGCGTCGGTGACGACGTGGACCGTACAGCCCGTGACGGAGACCCCGGCCTCGAGTGCGTCGCCCCAGGCGTCGGTGCCGGGGAAGGAGGGGAGCAACGAGGGGTGGACGTTCAGCGTCGTCGGGGCGTCTTGCAGGAACGTCCCCGAGAGGATACGCATGTAGCCGTCCAGACAGACGAGGTCGAAGTCGTGGCCCGCAAGGGCCTCGAGGACTGCCTCCTCGTGTTCGCTGCGGGTCATGCCCTCGGCGAGCGGGACGACTTCGGTGGGGATCCCACGTTCGGCGGCAGCCTCGAGGACCGGCGCGTCCTCGTCGTTCGTCAGGACGACGGACAGCTGTGTGCCGCCCGGTGAGAGGTCGTCGATGTTCAACAGGTTACGCCCCCGGTTGCCGGCCATCCCGGCGATTCTCGTCATAGGCGAACCGCCGACTGCGAGGGGGAAAGTGGTTGCGATCTCGAGCGCAATTCTGTGCATTTTCGTGTATATATTTCGTCAGTGAGTGTAGAACATCACCACAGGTGTGTACCCCCACGACGGTGGTTTCGACATCCTTTTGACTCGTGGCGGGACACGGTCGACCATGACCGACACAGACGCCTTATACGCCGTGTCACCCCTCGACGGCCGGTACGGCGGACGAACCGCACCGCTCTCTCCGTACGCCAGCGAGGCCGCGCTCATGCGTACCCGCGTCGAAGTCGAAGTCGAGTACCTGATCGCACTCGCCGACCTCGAGGCCACTCCCCTCTCTCTCGATAGTGAGGAACGCGAGACGCTCCGGGGACTGTACCAGCACTTCGCCGAGGAGGACGCCGAACTGATCAAGAAGTTCGAGGTCTCCGGCCACGACGGGTTCGAGGCGACAAACCACGACGTGAAAGCCGTCGAGTACTTCATCCGGTACAACCTCCCGGCGGAAAGTGAGGCCTCCCCGTGGATCCACTTCGGGCTGACCAGCGAGGACGTGAACAACCTCGCCCACCGTCTGCTCGTGAGGGGTGCAGTCGAGGAGGTTATCCTCCCCGCGCTCTACGACGTTCGCTCGAGTCTCGAGGGGATGGCCCGGGAGTACCGCGACGTTCCGATGCTCGCCCGGACCCACGGCCAGCCCGCGACCCCCACGACCTTCGGCAAGGAGATGGCCGTCTACGCGGCCCGACTGGGCCGGGCGACGGGTCGGATCGACGACGCGAACGGGAGCCTGCGTGGGAAACTCGGCGGTGCCTCGGGCACCTACGCCGCCCACGTCGTTGCTTACCCGGACGTCGACTGGCGGGTGTTCGCCCGCGAATTCGTTTCCGACCTCGGCCTCGAGTTCGAGCCCCTGACGACGCAGGTCAACCCGTGTGATGACCTCGCGGAACTGTTCGACGCGGTTCGGGGCGCGAACAACGTGCTTCTCGACCTCGACCTCGATATCTGGCTGTACGTCTCCGATCGCTACCTCGGCCAGGACGCCGTCGCCGGCGAGACGGGTTCGTCGACGATGCCCCACAAGGTCAACCCGATCGACTTCGAGAACAGCGAGGGGAACCTCTCGAAGGCCAACTCAGATCTCGAGTTCCTCACAGAGTACGTCACCACCTCCCGCCTTCAGCGGGACCTCTCCGATTCGACCGTCAAACGCAACATCGGCGCCGCCTTCGCTCACTGCCTGATCGGGTACACGAAAACCGACGCCGGCCTCGGGAAGGTCGTCCCCAACGAACACGTCATGCGCTCTGAGCTCGAGTCTACCCCCGAGATCATCGGCGAGGCCGTCCAGACGATCCTCCGGCGGGAAGGCCAGGACGACGCCTACGAGCAGGTAAAGAAACTCACCCGCGGCCAGCGGGTCACCCTCGAGGACTTCTACGACCTATTCGAGGACCTCGAGGTCGACGAGGAGACCCGCGAACAGTTACTCGCCGTGACCCCCGCCGACTACGTCGGCGTTGCGAGTGGACTGGTCGACGACCTCGAGTGAGCCACCCCACTTCCGTCGTCGACTCGAACCGGAACCCGATTTTCCTGACGAATTCCCGGATAGATGACGGACACGTCGGCGACGAGGGCGACGCTGTGGGTGATCGTCACCCCGGCGACGCGTACGGTGATCGCCGGGGCGATCCTCGGGTCGGTCGTCCCCGGTATCCGGGCCGGCCTCGGCGTCTCCGAATCACGACGGGCGTCATCTTCCTCTCGCTCGGGATCGCCCTCGGACGCCGATAGGGACGTCAGTGAACACCTTTCAGGTCCTAGTACACCACCGTTATTACCGACCGTTACCTACCGGGGGTGATGGTATACCCCTCCTCCACACCGACCGAACCGCCAGATCGCAAGGCGGTGTTGTTCTGTCTCTCGTGTGACTATCACAGCCCCGTCGACGGCGACTGGACGGTCCAACGGGAGGGAGGTGGCCTCGTCTACCGCTGTCCGGACTGTGAGACGGCGATCACCACCCGTCCGCCCTCGCCGACGACGCCGCTTGGCACGTGGACGTCGGTGTACACAGACTGGGTCGGCCTCTGGACGGACTGGTACCGCCAACTCGCGACGACGCCACTCGAGTACGCGTCCGTTCGATCCCGTTCCGGGTGACCGCCGTCGCGTTGTCCTGTTCGCCACCGACCGAAAAGAGGAGATCTCGAGGCTCCTGTGGGTTCGGTAGCTCCTGTCGTGTTGGGGCGAGTTGGATGGAGAGCGGACCGTTTCGATCACGCGGTCCAGAGAAACCAGGAGTAGTTCACCCCTGGGTGGGGACTGCCTGACCGTCCTCAACGTCGTCTAGCTCCGTGGTGACGAGCGTCCGGTATGCCCGGCGGAGTCGCTCCGAGAGCGCCTGGTGTGAGACGCCGAGTTCGTCCGCGAGTTCCTGCATCGACGTCTCCCGTGGGATGGTGAAGTAGCCGTGCTCGTGGGCGGCGATCAGGGTCTCGTACTGTTTGGGCGTGAGCCCGTGTTCCGGCGAAGACTGCTCGGTCAGGTCGGTGAGTCGGACGATGTCGACAGTGACGTCCTGTTCGACGAGTCGATCGTAGACGCGACTGACGTCTTCGCGATCACTGAAGCGTATCCGGACGTTCCATCGCCCGTCGGCGGCCGACGCCCCCAGGACCGTTCCCTGCCCGTCGGCTGCGACTTCGAACACGTTGACAGCCCCCTCTGTGAACTCGAGGTCGTACAGCCAGCGTCCGTCACCGCAAAGAACCGCCGAGTACGCCGAGACCGACGGCGCACCCTCGAGTGCGGCGTCGATCGCGTCCCGCTCTGTGCCGGTGAACCAGAGGCGGTATCCTTCCGAGGCGATCGCCTGCTCTACGTCACAGGTGACGGCGGGAACCTCCTCGAATACCGATCCCATCACGGTGTCGGTCGCGTGAACGTTGAGGTCTGCAATTGTCGTCATTGTCTCGGGGTCCGGGTACACCGACGACGGAGTTAACCTCCCCCCCAAAGATGTTAACGCGACCGGAACGGAGAGTCAACGGTGCGGACCGGTCGGCTCCCCGACTGGAACTCGGCCCCACGACCCGGCGACCCCGGTGAGGGCGTGAGAACGTTCACCAGTACGTTCACGTTACCGACATCACGCCTCTCCTACTCTCGGTCCGGCCGGGTAAACGATCCGACAACCTCGATTACTGACTGACTGCTTTTTCTACGTCTGACACCCTTTCACGGCTGCATCATGACGATTTCACGACGAACGACATTGAAGACCCTCGGGGCCGTCGGCGCCGGGGCGGCGTTGACCGGCAAAGTATTCGCCGCAGGCGAACACGAAGACGACGAGCGGGAGGCCAACGAACACGACGAGGAACCGACGCCGGCGGCCGCCGCCGTCCGGGTCGCACACTTCTCACCTGACGCCCCGAACGTCGACGTCTACGTCGACGGCGACCAGGTCCTCGCTGACGTCGCGTACGACGAGGTTTCGGCGTATCTCGAGATCGAGCCCGGAACGTATACCGTCGAGATAACCGCCGCCGGTGACCCCGAAACGGTCGCCTTCTCGGGGGAGGTCACCCTCGAGTCGGCGTTCTACACGATCGCAGCGATCGGCGAACTCGAGGCCGAGACGTTCGAACCGCTGGTACTCGTCGACGCGGGTGCCGCGCTCGTTCGCCTCGTCCACGCCTCCCCCGACGCCCCGGCGGTCGACGTCTACGCCGCCGGTGACGACGAACCGCTGTTCGCCGGCACCGCTTTCGGCGAGGAGACGAACTACGTTCCGTTGCCGGTCGGGCCGGCGACCCTCGAGGTCCGTCCGGCGGCCGACGAACCGGCCACCGACGAGTCGGCCAACGACGCAGTCGAGAACTCCGGCCACGAGGGCGACTACGAGAACGGAAAGCATCACGAGAACGATCACGAGGAGGAACCGGCGGACCCAGAAGAGGTCGAGGAACCCGCAAACGACGTCGTCGCGACCGTCGACGTCGATCTGGATCCGGGAACGGCCTACAGCGCGTACGCGATCGGCTACCTCGAGCCACCCGCCGACGCCGAAGGGCGGGAGTTCGACGTGCGTCTCGAAACCGACGGTCCGCTGGCCGATCTCGAGGAACCCGAAGAGCCGGAGGAACCCGAAGAGCCGGAAGAACCCGAAGAGCCGGAGGAACCCGAAGAGCCGGAAGAACCCGAAGAGCCGGAGGAGCCCGAAGAGCCGGAGGAACCCGAAGAGCCGGAGGAGCCCGAACCGGACGACGAGTAATCCGGCAGCGTCCTACTCCGCTATGGACTGCTGGAGAAGTGGGTTCGATCAGTGAGGTGGGACTCGTCCGAACGGTCACTGCGTCGATCGCAAGCCGTGTCCGGCGGACCTGTCGTGGTCCCCCCGGCGGACGGCCCGATCGGCTGTTAGACGTCGACGTGGCGTTTTACCCACTCCTGGCGTTTCTCGAGTTCGCGATGACCCTTGGGAGTCAGTGCGTAGTAGTTCGTCCGGCGGTCGATCTGACCTTTCTCGATGAGTTCCATCTCGACGAGCTCGTCGAGGTTCGGATACAGTCGACCGTGTGTCACAGGCTGGTCGATATACTGGTTGACCCGGTCTAGGATCTCCTGACCGGACGGTCTGTCCATCCCCGCAATGACGTACAACAGGTCTCGCTGGAAGCCGGTTAGCTGGTCCATGGATCACCCTCTGAGTACCGACCTTCATCGATGTGTGTCTTTGTTATAGAGACGGTACAGCGTCGATGGCGGTTCGTTCGACGGCAGACTCCGGATTGATCACAGAACGCGATACTTTTCGACGGGGAACGTCTACGGGATACTGTGTCACCCGATCCCCTCACCTGGCGGACGATAGAACAGGAGGTAGCGTACTCCTGTCCGGGCTTCGACGTCGTTAACGAGACCGTTCAACTGCCCGACGGCACCGAAACCGACTTCGACTACCTCACCGAGCCGCCCACCGTCGCCATCCTCCCGTTTACCCCCGACGGAGAGGTCGTCCTCATCGAAGAGTGGCGACAGGCTGTCTCACGGGTCAACCGTGGACTCCCCGCCGGTGGCGTCGAACCCGACGACGAGAGCCTCGAGGCCGCTGCCCACCGGGAACTCACCGAGGAAACGGGGTACGAAGCCGAGACCCTAGAGCCTCTGGTGACCGTCGAGCCGGCAAACGGTATCGCGGATCTGCTCTTGCACTTTTTCGTCGCTCGAGGCTGTCGACCGACGGCGAACCAGCAACTCGATCACAACGAGAGCATCCGGGTGACGACGAGCACACTCGAGGACCTCACCGAGGCGGTCGGCTCCGGTGAGGTCCGTGACGGGCGTACCGCCCTCGGCGTCACATACTACCGGCTGTTCGGCGACGACGGCGACGGCGAAAAACAGTAGACTGATCGACGGCGTTCGCGATCAGACCGTGACGGCGATCGACGCGACGTCGTTTGCTTCCTCGTCGTCTTCGATCTGTTCGTCATCGACTTCTTCGTCATCGACTTCTTCGTCATCGACTTCCTCGTCATCGACGTCTGCTGCGTCAGTGAGTTGTTCGTCTAGCTCTTCGAGGTCGGGAACTATCATCCGTTCGACCGTCGTGTCTTCGGCCGTCATCGATCCGGCCGAAGCGGACTCGATCACTTCTTCGTCATCGACTTCTTCGTCGTCTATCTGTTCGTCGTCGACCTCCTCGTCGTCCATCTCTTCGAGTTCTTCGACGGTCATCGACTCGAAGGTGACTTCGTCGGCGTCGAATTCCTCGATCGTTAGCGTCTCGATTTCTTGTGTTACGGCCTCTTCGTCATCGATTTCCTCGTCATCCATCTGTTCGTCATCGACCTCCTCGTCATCCATCTGTTCGTCATCGACCTCCTCGTCATCCATCTGTTCGTCATCGACCTCCTCGTCGTCATCGTTGAAGATGCCCTCGAAGAAGTCACTGATAGCGTCGAGGATGCCGTTCTCGTCCTCGACTTCGAGGTCCTCGATCGTCATCTGGTCGACGTTCATCGTCTCGATCTGCAGGTCATCGATCTCGAGGGTGTCCGCATCCTCATCGATCACGTTGACGTCGTCGTTTTCATCGTCAACGTCGTTTTCCTCGTCGTCGAGTTCGTCGTCGTCGAGTTCGTCGTCGTCGACGTCGTTATCGTTTAGGTCGTCGTCGACGTCGGTTTCTTCGTCGAGTTCGAGGTCGTCGATCGAGACGTTCTCCATCGCGAGTGACTCGAGGTGGATATCAGAGAGCATCAGGTCGCCGTTCTCATCGGTGACCTCTTGATCATCTACCTCTTCGTCGTCCATCTCTTGGTCATCTACCTCTTCGTCGTCTACCTCTTGGTCATCTACCTCTTCGTCGTCTACCTCTTGGTCATCTACCTCTTCG
>Ga0207421_10004165_pt1 | contig 16856 bp, 17 predicted proteins | sample SodLakKL_010_SED_4_FD_187542 | JGI IMG/M metagenome (GOLD analysis project Ga0207421, IMG submission 187542) | Alkaline sediment microbial communities from Lake Tanatar, Kulunda Steppe, Russia - 8KL_010_SED (SPAdes) (version 2) | ecosystem: Environmental > Aquatic > Non-marine Saline and... | reverse complement strand
TCCATTATCTCAACTCTAGAAAAATGAGACTACTGAGTTTTGTACAAATATAATGATAAAGGCTTCGCAAATGCAAGCCTAAAAAAATGAAAATCTTGAAATTGGTACATAGAAGTATATCAACCCAAACAGAAAGCAGAAACATTTGATGAAAGTGAAGATGAAGAACTACCATTTTAATTTATTAAAAAAAGAAAATGTATATAATAAAAAATCTAAGACATAGCAAACACCCTTTCTTCCTATTGGTGGAGTCACTGGACAATGCAACTCATAAGATGAACTTTAGGAAGAAAGATAAAGATGAGCTTAAAAAAAAGAAAATAACAGTTTGAAATTCTTATCTAAGAAAGAAAGAGGAACCTAAACCACCAGAATGAAAGATTTGAGAGATATTTTTTGTGTGAGCTGAAAAGTTCCAAATAGTAGACAAAAACGAAAAAAGCCAGCTATTAAATAAATGGGAAGAATATTTGAAAGGTGATCTTGAAAAATAAAATAAAATCATTATTTTAAAAAAAACTTTATACGTAACCTGAGACAGATGGCAGAAGAAAAAAAAGTAGGAAGAAAAACAAAATTTGACAAAGAAAAGTCCCCTCAGATGGTACACAATTATATCGAAAGTTGTGTAGATGAGTACGAAACAATCAAAAAAGCAGAGCAAGAAACGGCAAAATCAACATATCAATCTTACGACCATAGACTTTTTGCAAAAATACCAACAGTCGAATGATTAGCAAATTTCATGGAGCTGAATGACGATACTATATACGAGTGGAAGAAGAAACGAACGGAAGAGAGAAACGAGGATTATAAGCCGTTTTCCGAGGCGATTGACAAATTGAAGAGAACACAGAAAATAAAACTGATAGAAAATGGGCTTTGAGGCAATTACAATCCGACGATCACTAAACTGCTATTGGCGTCAAATCACGGCATGACTGATAAAAAAGACGTGAGTCATTCAGGAGAGATGACAAACAAGGTAGTATTCTCAGATGAGCTTTGAAAAAGTCCTTTTGTTGAAGAGGACAACGAGGATTTACCATAAAAAAATATAATGATAAATGAATTCACTATAGAAACAGAATTTCAAAGTTGACCTGATACAATAAAACAAAAGCTTCAGGAACTTTGAGACAGAGGGGTGGAAATATCTAAGCTAAGGTATTTTGAAGAAAAACAAATTTTAGAAAATTTGGCAACCAGAAGAATTGTCAAAAAAAATTTGAATATCTATTGCTACCTTTTAGACCTTGAGGAAAGACTTGATGCGTATCAAAAAAGACACGGAAAAAAAGACGGGGCTAATGTAGTGAATATGATAATGAAAAAGACAAAGATAGCAGGGCAAAAAAATTTTTTTTGAAACTATTATGGCTGATAAAAGACTTGTTTTTACGACTAAAAATTTCTAATGAAAACACTTTGACAAATAATTTGAGTACTTATAGGTTTGTTAGCAGTATTACTATTGCGAATTTGAATATTGTGGGCATTAAATATAATAACAGAACTTTATAACAACTTGACATAAATGACAGAGGTTATTTATAGACCATTAGAAAACCAAAAAAAATTTCATAACAGTACTGTAAAGTATAGACTTTTCTGAGGTGCTATGGGATGATGAAAATCTCAGGCTTTGAGGATGGAAGCTATTAGGCAGTGTCTTTCTGCAACTGGGATGACTTGAGTGATTTTCAGGAGGAGCCATCCAGAGCTACAAGACTCGATCATAACACCTATGAGAAAAGAGTTACCTTTGTGAATAGCAGAATATAAAGAAGGCAAAAAGGTGCTAATTTTCAACAACCATTCTGACGACAACAAAAAAAGCAGATTGCTTTTTAGGCACATTCAGAACGACTCTGATGTTTATAGATACCAGGGTGCAGAGTTTGACTTTATATGAATAGATGAGCTTACTCACTTCAGTTATTCAATGTTTGAATTTATCCTTTGAAGATTGAGAACATCTAAAAAATGAGTTAAGCCGAATTTTTTTTGAACTACTAACCCGTGATGAATATGACACGAACGAGTGAAAAGGATTTGGATAGACAGAGACTTTAGATGAACTGAAAATCCAGAGGACTATGAATTTATACCGTCTTATGTTTGGGATAATCCTTATATAACAAAAAACAACCCCGACTATGTAAAGACCTTGGAAAATATGGATGAGACAAGAAAAAAAGCATATTTGTATTGAGACTGGAATGTTTTTGCGGGTCAATATTTCAGGGAGTTTACCAAAGAAATTCACACCTGTGAGCCAACTGAAATACCAAACACAGACAAACCAGTAGCCTGTTTAGATTACTGATATAGCAATCCATCTGCAGTCTATTTACTCAACAAGGATCATGATGATAATGTTTATATATCCCACGAGATATATGAAAGCGAATTGCTATATGACGAACTTGCAAAAAAAATCAAAGAAAAAATTAAACCACACACAAGAGACATAGTAATTGACCCTGCACTTACCAAAAAATCCGAAACTACCAGAGAGAGCTTGAAATGAGTTTTAGAGGATTACGGCTTTTCAGTTCATCTCTGAAACAACGACAGGTTGACGGGTTGGCAAAAGATAAAGCAGTTGCTGAAAGATGAGAAACTAAAAATATCTTTTGATTGCACCGAACTAATAAGAACTATACCACTCCAGCAACACGACAGTAAAAAGGTTGAAGATTTAGATACAAATTTGGAAGACCACTGATTAGACGCTGTTAGATACTGACTGATGCATATATTTGGACAACAAATCAAGAAAAAATGAAGGTTAAAATTATGAGGACAAAAGAGGGAGTTTTAACAGTCAAAGCTTGACAAATGACAAATGTCAAATAAAAAAGGAATAAAGTTTTATAATTATAAAAGTCGAAATGTTGGATAAAATAACTCAATTTTTTAGAAGGTGAGTAGCTTGAAACCAGGGATGTCAAATTTCTTGAGAAAAATCAAGCCTGCAGAAACAAGATATGATGAGAAGTAGATGAGTGAGTTGAACCAAGATTGCAAATTGATATCTGAACGAAGATTTCAACAGGAAATTTAACAACATAAGGGAAAAATATAAAATATACGATGAGATGAGGAAGTCTGATGCACAGATAGCAGCAACACTAAAAGCCCTAAAACTTCCAGTTGAGGCAACAAAATGGACAGTTGAACCAGCAGAAAATGAAGAATGAGAAATAGATGACCAAGACCAAGAAATAGCTTCATTTTGTGAATATGTTTTGTTTGAAAAATTAAATAAAAGCTGGAGCGAACTTGTAGAGGAAATACTGACGATGCTAACTTTTTGATTTTCAGTATTCGAAAAAGTGTATTTTAGATGTGAGTATTGAGAATGAAGCAAAATTGGAATAGATTTGAAATTCAGGAAGCAAAGAACAATAGAGAGATGGGAAACTTTTGATTGAAAAGCCTGAGTGGTCCAGGTTCCTTTATGGTGAGATATTAGAGATGTTTCTCAATGATACATAAGCATCCCAGCAGATAAATTATTACTTTTTGCCCATCAGAAAGAATGAGAAAATTATGAATGAGTTTCAGTTCTTAGAAGTGCCTACAAACACCGATATTACAAAGATTATCTGTACAAGTTTGATGCAATCAGACAGGAAAGACAAGCAGTATGAGTGCCAAAAGTACACATAAACTGAAACATACCAAATGAAGAACAGGCAGAAATAGAAGAAGCAGTAAAACACCTTTGAGCTATGGAGAATGCTTATTTATATTTGCCGTACAGCAAGGAAGAAGTAGAAGTTGAATTTATGGATACAAGACAGGTTTGAGACACCAAGATCCAAGAAAGCATACAGCACCACGACTTGATGATTGCAAGAAATATCCTTGCTCAGTTTATGAATTTGGGAACTGAATGAAGTTGATGAAGCAGAGCTCTATCAGAAGACCATTCAGACTTTTTTATACTATCTGTGAAGGCAATTGCAAATTTGATTGTGGATGTATTCAATAGATATTATATTCCTGAACTTGTCAGGCTTAATTACGATACGGATAGGATCCCAAAACTAAAATATGATATGGAATTTACGAATACTAGCCAGCTTGTTGACAATATTGTAAAATTAGTGAATGCCAATGTAATGCTCCCAGATAGCAACACTGAACAATACATAAGAGAAATGCTTAATGTACCTAAAAGAGACTCTGAAGCACCTGATGAATTAGAAGATGTAGAGTTGACAGAGCAGCAACAAGAAAATCAAGATCAACAGGAAGTTCAGGCAAGTTGTTGTGGACACGACCACAATGACCCAGCTACTTTATATTTCAACCAGCTAAAAGATGAGTTGAACTTTGAACAAATCAGAAAAGAACATCAGAAAAAATAATTTCGTGCCACCAAGAGAGCTTACCTTTGCAGAAAATAAAGTAAAGCTGTGAAAAATTGAAAGGAAACTTTCAGAACAGGCAAGAGCTTTTGATGAAACGATGGATTGGTATGCATCAAGGACACCTTTCGATGAAGACAGGAGAGAACAGCTTGCAAACTATATGACAGAGCAAAGCAAAGAAATTTTTGAGTTTTGAAAAAAGATGGTAGCTTTGGAAATGGATAAAGATATTCCACCAACTGCAGATGAAACCTTAGGAGTAATCAAACAAAACAACATAAGATTGGTTGAAAGAGTTGACTCAGATATGAAAAACAGGATAGATTTTTCAAGAAAAGCATTTTCTGAGTGATTGGTGAGGCAGTTTTTGAAATGATTAAAAACATTTTGCATTAATTGAGTAATGAACATAGGAAGGAAAGTTACTATGGACACGTATGAAAACGATATATATGCAATACAATTTTCCGCAATTTTGGACGACAGGACAACGGACCTTTGTAGGGAGTTAGATTGAAAAGTTTTAGTAAAAGATAGCCCAGAAATGCAAAGAATAGAGCCACCAACCCACTTTAATTGTCGTTCAATGCTTGTAGAAATTATGAAAGATGAAGTTCATAAACCAGATTTTTCAGACCACATCCCAGCAAAAGAAGAGCTGGAAGAGCTTTGAAGAACCAGAACAAGTGAGCTTTGAGAACTAGGAGAACAGATGCAAGAAGACATAAGAAAAGCAGACAATGAAAGATAAAATTATACAGCCAAAACTTGACAAATAAATAATCCGCAATATAAAAGGGCAAGAATTTAAAATTAATATTGAAGTAGATGCAGAAGATATATTGAAGCAAAGAGTTTAGCTTGACCAGAAACCTTGAAGCTGGAGATAGAGTAACTATCCAGATAATGAGGAAATGAAGCTGGGCTCATCCACTGTATTGAACTGTGGAAATAGATGAAAGTTTTATGCAAAAGATAAAGCAAAATTTTGACAATGATGTTGTGGGATATGATATAGTAGTAGATGAAAACCACGAACCAAATGCGGCAGCAATGGGCTGGTATAGGGAGCTATATATACAAAACTGAAATATGTATGCAGAGATAGAATGTACAGCTCATTGAGCAGAATTGCTTAATAGGTGAATGTATAAATATTTTAGTCCAGAGTTTACTGAAGGCTATCAAGACGATGAGACGTTAATAAATCACTGACCTGTACTCACTGGCTGAGCCTTCACCAACAAGCCATATTTCAATAATATGGAAGAACTAAAGGAGGCATCCAGAAGTGAGGCAGAGGCAGACGCAAAAATATTTTACTTCGTAAATCCAAAACAAATGGAAAAGAGAAATGAAGAGATGGAATTCTCTGAAGAAACTCAAGAAACAGCTTCTGAGGAAGAAAACGAAGAAGTTGAAAACACAGAAGAGTCTGATGATTGAGAAACAGAAAAGGAGACAACTGAGGAAGAAGCTGATGATGAAGAAGTAGAAGAGGAAGAAAAAGAGCCTGAACCAGTGGAGCAATACTCAAAGAAAGATGATGTAATTCAAATGAGTAAGCAAGAATATGAAAAATTGAAAAACCAAGCTAAGGAGTTCAACAAATTGCTTCACGAAAAAAAGAAGTTTAACATCCAGCAAAAACTTGAAAATTACAAGTTCAATGCTGAAACTGGTGAGGGCGTGGTAACTCCAAAGATGGAAAGCAAAATACTTGAATTTGCTTCACAACTATCTGACAGCAAGGAAAAAGAGTTTTTCTCAATCTTATGAGATATTCAAGGTGATTTGTCTGAAAAATTTAGTGAAGTGGGACACGGAGAAGAAGACACAGAAGAATGAGAAAATGAAGCAGAAAAGATGTCTAATTACATAGAGACAAGGAAGCAGGAGTATATTAATGACGGGTACACAAACTATGAAGCGATAAAATTCGCACAAAAAGATTATCACAGAGCTAACAAAAGCTAACAATTAATTTAAATCTTAAATCATTACAAATGACAGAAGTGAACAGAAAAATAGGTGCAAAACCAGGAAGCTTTTATCCAACATTCTTGGCAGATGCCGAGATTGAAAGATTTAAAGCAGTGAAAGTGGACGACGACTACAAAGTTGAAATTGCTGATAGTAATGATGATGTAGTTATTGGAATAACTTATAATTCAAAGGACGAAGACGATGAATGAGTAACAGTAGTTACTTGAGGAACTGCTTTTGCAATAGCCGGTGAAAATGTAGATGCTTGAGATGAACTTGTAGCGGGTTCAGATGGTAAATTGTTTAAAAGACCAACTGACTCAGAAAGTTATGTAGTAGGTGTTGCACTTACAGAAGCTGGAGAAGATGAAGAAGTAATAGTACAAATTCAAAAATACTACAGATTCGATAGCGACTAGTTAATATTTTAAATCTTAATTAACAACAATGATACAAGGAAGACAGAAATATAATGTATTTCCAACATTGAAGAAATACGATGAAAAAACAGTAAGAGCTTTTAACGACCCAGCCAAAATGGCAAAAAAGTTTGGCAGCAAAAAGCCATATCACGACAGTTATACAGATTTGCCACTGACTCAACTATCTATTGCTTATATGAACGAGCAAGAAGATTTTATAGCAGATAGAATAGCGCCTGCAGTTCAAGTTAATCAGAGAGCAGGAGAGATCTATGAATATGGAAAAGAGCTATTGAGGCTTGACTACACTCATAGAGATGTAGGTGGTGAATATAATGAAGTGAGAGTTGAGCCAAGTAAATCCAGTTTCTATTATCTGAAAGACAGAGGTTTGGACGCTCCAGTATATATGGAGGATGTAGAACAGGCAGAAGATCCACTAGAACCAAGACAAGATGTAGCAGAATTCCTAACGCAGAAAATGTTGCTTGATAGAGAATACACCTTGGCTTCACAAATGACACAATCAAATCTTGGTGGAAAAACTCTAACTGGTGATCATAGATGGAACCAAAGCAATTCTGACTCTACTCCTTTTGAGGACATTCAAGAGGGTATAGATGATGTAAAAGACAAATCAGGAAAAACTCCAAACATTCTTGTACTATCCAGAGATACTATGAGCGCTCTGAGAAATCATCCACAGGTGATAGACAGAATTAAATACACTGGAATACCAACTGATGATACAGTAAGAGAGGCTATAAGAGATGCTTTTGGACTAGATGATGTAATTGAAGGAAAAACTCAGGCACACGATGGAGCAACTGGCTTTAACAATGTATGGCACAATAAAGCAATCTTGCTATACAGAGAAAGACAGCCAAGACTGAAATCAGTAAGTCTTGCAAAAACTATAGAATGGAATGGTTGAATAAATGTCCAAACATTTGAAGCTATGAACACAATGGAAGGTTTCAAGAGAAAAATAGATAGCATAATAAGGGTGGAGCATATGCTTGACCAAGTTATTATGGACAGTGACTGTGGTTATGTTATCGAGGGGACTTGAATAAATGCTTAATATTTGCAGGGCTTTAGCCCTGCCTTTACTAATTAATCTGAACAATGTATTCAACAATGGAAAGTATAAGGAATGAAGCAGGTTTTCAAAACGCAGACTTTATTGAAGATAGCTTGATTGAACAATATCAGGAAGAAGCAAATGGGATTTTAAACAGCTATCTTAAAGCAAGATATGAGACTAAATGAGTTACATTCAGTAATGATAGTCTGAATTTGCTTGGATACATCGAAAGATTAATAGCAGCATGAAATTTGCTTAACAAAGAATATTGAATAGAAGACCAAGAAACTTTGAAAGAAGGAGATAAAAAAATAAAGCAGTGAATGGATGAATTGAAAAAGATTAAAAGAAGAGACCTAATTTTGACAGATGAAGATGGCAAAGAATTGAATCTTGCGAAAAACTCAAACAGGACAACTTATAAGTTTCCAAAAGACCCAGTCTTTAAAATAAAACAGACATTCTAATGGGTATAAGAATTGATATGGATATGGAAGGTGAAAGGGTTTTGTCAAGAAACTTGAGGGTGATGGCAGATAATATATCAGATTATAGTCCTGTAATGCAAAATATAGGGGAAGACGTAAAAGCATCAACTTTAAGGAACTTCGATACAGAAAGTTCAGAAAGAGAAGGAAGGTGGGCTGATCTAAAGCCGGAAACCATAAGACAAAAGAGAAGGCAGTGATACACAGGCTGAAAGTTAGTTAGGACGTGAAAGATGAAAAGAGGGTTTGAATATGAACACGATAGCTTGAGTGTAAAAATAAAAAACGATGTTGAATACTTTAGGTTTCATCAAAGAGGTACACCTCATCTACCGAGGAGGATGATGATGGAACTGAAAAGACAAGACAGGCAAGAGATAATAAGGAGGATACAAAATTATATTTACAAACAGTCCAGAACATTTAGAAGATATTAAGATTTATGAAAAAAATAATTGAAACTCTTAAAAATAAAATACAGGCTCAAATAGATGAAGACAAAGAAAATGATTGACCTTTATCAAATATCAAAACAATCTTTGTAGGAGACCCGTATTGGATACCTGCAAGTGCTATGCCTTGTATAATAATATGAGTTTCAAACTGAACTGCACCTTTCAGATGAACAAAAATAGAGGTAAATTGAACCATACAAATAAATTTGGTGAGTAATATAAGAGATTTCTATAATAACAAATACAAAACAAATGTAGGATGGTATGAAGATGGCCTTAAAAAAATGTGAGCTTGGGACTGAAAAATGCAAGAAGGACTTTTGAAAGTGTTGGCAACAAATGAACTTATAGATGGTGAAGTGGAGCTAACAGAAAACATCAGCTTTACTACACCGATCAGAAGAAGGGATGATGCAGAAAAAAATCAGGCTTTTACTTTTGAGCCTACTCTGCAATTCAGCTTTAAATCGATAAATAGAAGATAATGATAGTAAAAATGCAAAGAAACTGCTCTGTTCCTAAGGTTGGGATATTCAGGAGTTGAGAAACTGTAAATGTTTCCGAAAATATGTGAAACCAACTAATAAGAGAAGGAAAGGCAGTTAGCGTAGAAAATCAGAAGGTTCAAGGACCTTCAATCGAACACAATGCAACAAACACAGAAGAAGAAGAAAAATCATATGAAGATATGACAGTAAAGGAATTAAAAGAAATAGCAGAAGAAAACTGAGTAGAAATAAGCAACAAAGATAGAAAAGCAGATTTGATAGAAAAAATCAAGGATTTATAAATTAATAACAAAAAAATGGCTTCAACAAGATTAAGTTATATTGCAGTAGCTCCAGAAGACGAAAGAAATGAGTTCAAATATCCAAACACATTCTTGGATTTTAAAGAATGAGGTGGATTTAATCTGGAAAAGGAAATTATAGATAATAATCCGGTAAGATGAGTAAGAGAAAACTCAATCACTGCTGAAGATTGACAAGCTAATATATCAGGAGATTTGACAGTAGACCTTGACATAAACCAAGCAGGGTACTGGTTGTGGAGTGTGCTTGGTGATTATTCTGTAGAGTCTGAAGGGGAGAAATATATTCACACTTTTGAAACAGGAAACAAGGTGAATTCTCTGTCTGTCGAAATGATGAAAGGTAACCCGAATGACGAAGATAGCACTGTTGTAAGAGTGGCAGGAGTTTTGGTAGATACTATGGATATAACTGCAGATACAGAGTTAGTGCAAATGCAACTTGATTTGATGGGTACTACATATTTTGAAATGACAGTGGCAACTGGATGAGATACAGACACTGGGAGCTTAGAAACAGGTATAAATAAAGAAATAAAGCTTGAAGATAGAACCGATTTGTTAAAAGAAGGTGATACAATCATTATAAAAGAAAGAGACGGTGACAGCAAGGAAGAAGTAGAAATAACAGATATAAAAGACAGCCACACAATAGAAGTGGATGAGATAACAGAGTCTTTTGAGCTTGATAAGGTCCCACAGATATTCTTGAAACCAAGAACACCAAACTATGATTGGACTCCAAAGCCTTTTTCATTCTTCCACGCAAACATCTATTCTGGCAAGGATGAAAGCGAGGTTGATACAAAAGAAAACGAGGACAAACAAGACAACGTGGAAAACTATACATTTACGTATGAGAACCAGCTGGAAGAAAGGTATTGAAGTTTGCAACAAACTCCAACAAGCATACAAGAACAAGGCGTAAATGTAACAATGGACTTTGAAAGAGTTTTTAGCGATAAGACAGAAATTGAAAGATATCAGAGATTGACCGAAAAATATCAAAGAACAAAATTCCAAAGACCATGAAATGAAAATTATATCCAAATAGAAACTCCAAAGATAACAACCACAGAATACAGTCTTCCAAGTTGAACAGATGATATATATGTAGAAAGCATAACAGCAAGAATACAATACGATATGGAAAAATGATATGCAATCAAAGTCAAAATCAAAAACGATGTAGAAGATTACAGCTCATAAATTTAAAAACTAAACAACTATAATGGTAGTAGTATCCAGACCAACAAAAGATATTGAACTTAACTGCATAGAATGAGCAAAAGTTACGATATACAAAGAATTTACGATTTGAGATATTGAGTTAATAGAGCAGATTGATTGAAATGTAGCCAAAACAATAAAATGATTGAGTTTATTAATAAAAGACTGGAATTTGGAAGAGGAAGAAGGCAAAAAAATGGAAATAAATGAAAATTCAATCAGAAATTTAGGGCAATGATTTATCACAGAGATGTGAGAACATCTGAACGAGGTTTTTAACTATAAAGAAGATAAAGATAAAAAAAAATAAAGACACTAGACTTCACAAACCTGATTAAGCCGAAAAAAAAATCCTGAAACCCAAACATAAAAGACAAAAATAATTATAAAAGGTTTATAGAGTATGTGTTTTTAGAAAAATTCGGTTTAAGACCACGAGAAGTTGAGCAACTCACGAGGGAGCAATATAATGATTATCTACAAATTATGAGTATTAAGAACGAGATGGAGAAAAAAGAAAAGGAAGAGGCAAAAAGAAAACAAAAAAGAAGTAAAAAATAATTACAACTTAAAGCATCAAAAATGGTAACAAATCTATGACAACAATCCTTGGACATCATCGTAAATATGCAAGACCAAGCAAGTCAAAAGCTTAAATGATTTGGTGAAAATGTTAATAAACAAGCCAAATCATTTTCAAGTAAAACCAAGGAAATGGCTCAGACAATGGAAAGGAGCTGAAAACAAATGAGGAATGTTTGAGGTACTGTTTTTGGTGCTATTTCCTGAGCTGTAGCAAGTACAACTACAAAGGTTTGAAATTATGCGGATGAAATACTTGATGCAGCTGATAAAACAGGTTTGTCTACTGATAGACTACAAGAATATAGATATGCTGCGGAACAAGTTGGAATAGAAACAGATACATTAGAGTCTTCAATGGAAAGTTTTACCAGAAGACTTAGGGATGTGGAAGAAGGTACTTGACAAGCTGGAGAGGCCTTTGAAAGTCTATGAATAGCAACAAAGGATCAAGAATGAAATTTTAGGCAACAGTGAGAACTGTTTGAAGACACAATAGAAAAATTGGCTGATATGGAAGACCAAACAGAAAGAAATACAATGTTGACCGAGTTGTTTGGTAGAAGATGATTAGAGTTAGCACCTTTGTTGGAAGAGTGAAGTGAAGGAATAGAAGAGATGACTAAAAAAGCAAACGAGCTATGATTGGTGATGGAGGAAGACTCTCTTGATGCAGCTGATCAATTCAGAAAAGAGTGGGACAAAGTAAACACACAAATAAGGCAAGTGGGAAGTGAAATATGATTGGCGCTTATACCGGTGATGCAAAATGCAATTGATACAATTCAGCCAGTAATTGCAAATGTTCAAAATTGGATTTCAGACAATCAAGAACTAATAGAGTCACTGACGAAGATGTGAGGTGCTATATCTTGAGTGGTTGCTGCAATGTGAACAGCCATTACAGTGGTTAGACCCCTAACTGCAGCAATATGAGCTTTACTGAGTCCTATATGATTAGTTGTAGGTGCTGTAACAGCTTTAGCAATTGCTTGGAAAGAAGATTTTATGGGGATACAAGATTTTACTCAGTGAATTGTAGACTCAATCAAAGGTATATTTTGAGCTTTTACAGGTGACGTAGAAAATGAGTGGACTGAATTCGCACAAAATATAATGGATACGGCAAGAAATGCTTTTCAAACAATAAGAGAAGTAGCAACAACAATATTTGACACATTGCAAAGTTTTTGGAAGGAGTGGGGAGACGATATAATGAATGTGTTTGACTCTGCTTTAAATTTTGTTGTGACTGTTTTTGATAGTGCTTTTTCTCTAATAACAGCAATTGTTAAACCTGCGTTAAATCTTTTGCAAACGGCAATTCAGTGATGGATTGAGCTAATAACTGCAATACGAAGCCAACGAGGTGATGAAATAACTACAATTTTTGAGGAAACAATGAATATAATTCAGTCTGTCTTTGATACGTTTAGTTCAATCCTGAAATGAGATTGGAAATCAGCTTGGAATAGTATAGTTGACATTTTCAATTCAATTTGAACAATATTGTTTGATGCTGTCGTTGAAATACATTCTGATATAATGTCGCGATTGTGAAATTTTTTCTTGGACTTAGCAAATAATTTTTTAGATTGGGGATTGAATTTAGTGAACAAATTGAGAGAATGACTTGCTAATGCAATATCAGGTTTATGGGAGTGGTTTGGTTGATTAAGAAATGATTTTTCAAATTGGTTTACTGATTTAGGAGTTAGTTTCCTGAGTTGGTGAGAGGATTTGGTACGAAGTTTGATAGATTGAATAAGAAATATTGGATGAGAAATAAGAAGTGCTATAATGGACTTTGTACCGTCTCCTTGAGAAATAAGAGATGCAGTAACTGATTTTTGATGATGAATGCAGGAAAGGATGGATAGTATGATAGAAAGTTGAGCAGGAATGATAGGAATGGGACCAGAAGCAAGAGCAGAAGGATGACCCGTAAAAAGAAATTCGCCATACATTGTAGGTGAAGAATGACCAGAGTTATTCGTGCCAGACACTTCATGACAAATCATTTCTAATGATGAGATGAAAATCGCAGAATGAAGTTGATGAGAAAGAAACGTAACAGTGAATATAAATATGTGATGAGTAAATGTGAACAATGAAGCAGATGAAAACAGGATGACAAGAAAAATAGAGGAAATAGTTATAAATACATTTAAAAAATGACAGTTAGGAATATAATGCAGGTGAAGTTCAATTGACAAGATGTAATAAATACAGAAAAAAGATATTTTTGAACCGTAGAATATCTGAATTCTAGAAACATAGAATATGAAAGTTCAAAGATAAACAGATATTTTTGAACAGTGTACAATATAAGGGAGACTGAAAAGAATATTGTAGTAAGTTGAACTATTCATGCAGATAGTAGAAAAAATCTATTAGATATTATCAATGAAATAAAATGAAACATAATAATAAATGAACAAGCGGATTTAGAGATATTTGAGGAAAACTGACGATGGAAAACAAAAGCAGTTTGCAACTGAATAGAATTCAGTGAAAATCATTATAACATAGTCTGGACTGATTTTCAAGCATCATTCCTAAGTTTAGATTATATCAAGGAGGTAGAAAAAACAGAATACAGTGAAAATGAAATTTCTAGTCTATCTTATTGAACAGAGATAATGAGAGGATGAAATGCACCTGCTGAAACGTATATCAAAATAGATGTTGAATCTGCAAGTGAAATAACAGGTATAGAAATAGAAAGTTGAAGTTATAAGATGAATATAGAAGCTGAAATAAATAGCTGAGATGAAATAGTAATAGATGGAATAAATAAAGAGGTAAAACATAATTGAGAAGAGACAAAATTTTTTTGAACTTTTCTTATTTTGGATCAAAAAGAAAATGATATGTGAATAAGTTTTGAATGAGAAAGTGTAAAATATGATCTTTATCTTTATTATCATAAGAGTTATAAATAATGTTGTATATTTTTAATAGAGATTGAACCAGTTACGATATAATATCAAATTTTGAATATGATACAATAAGAGAGAATGATTACAACGTAATAAGGGTAAACTGAAAAAATGTTGACAAATACATTTGAAAAATTTGATATATATATGACAAAAAAAATCTGATTGGGTCCTGAATAATAGAAGAGTATTCATATGAAGAATGAAATCAGATTTCAACTATAGTTTTATATCCTTTGTTAACTGATTTAAGACAAGATTTTTATTTTGATGATATATGAACTGTTGTTCCTACTTTGGGCAAAGATATATCTGAGGTAGTTGAAGATGTTATTGAAAAGTATAGAGAAAAAGTAGATAATCCTATATTGAAAAAAGGAGAGTTTTTGATGACTTGACAAGAGATAGAACATACTTTTACAAATAAAACTTTTTATGAAGTTTTTGAATTTTTGAGGAATGAGTTAATAAGTTTAGAATATTATGTTGATATTAGTTTAGATGGAACTGTTTCTGTAAAACAAGTATGAAATACGAAATTTTTAATTCTTTGAAAAGATTTATATTCAATTTGATATGAAAAAGACACAAGTGAAATAATAAACAAAGTAAAATTTGATAATTTGAAAAAATGAGAAAATCAGATTATTTTTGAAAAGGAGGAAAAGGACAGTCAAGAACAATATTGAATAAAAAGGGCTACAAAAATAGAAGACTGAAGATTTGAAGATGAAGACACAGCTAAAGATTTCGTAAATAGATTTTTTGCAGAAAATGCACGGGCAAAAATAAAGGTAGATAGCATAAAGACTAATAGAGAAGATATAAAATTGTATGATAAAATATTTATCGAAAACTGGCAAAATAATATAAAGGATGACTTGTATGTAATAGATAAAGAATATGAAAAACATTGAATATGGAATATCAAAATCGGGACGAAACTACAAAGAAAAGATATGTCAACTAGAGAACAATTTGAATGAGTAAAGAGAAATATAGAAGAGATAGAAGAAACAGATTTGCCTGATTATATAGAAGAGACGAAAATTACCTCTACAACAATAGAAAGCCCTTTCATTAGCTGAAATCAGTGATATTTTACAGAAATTTTCAGGGTTTGAGAAGATTGAATAGAGATAGACTGAGTAAACAAAGAAATAAGGAGCGTAAATTTTGAGAGTTGACAAGATTGATGGAAAATAAAAAATGATTGAAGTGCTGAATTTAATGATGTGGAAGTAAGAGGACAAATAGACCTGACAAAAGAAAGCAGCTGAATAACAAATTTTGGAGATGCTTGAAATTTGGTAACTGCTAATAATCTTGACGATGTGCCTGATTGAGAAGATTTTGGAAAAGTATTGTCTACAAGTATAGAAGCAGGGAAAATAGTTTTGAGTGAAGTAACTGGAGAGCTTGATGATGTAGATGATTGAGAAACGTATAAGAAAACAACAGAAAATGAAAAAACAGGTGCTTGAAGAGGGTTTAATGCGTTAAATGAAAACAGTAGATACCAAGAATGGCTAACAACAGCAGATATTTATATGAGTGGAGAAAATCCTGATAATTGAGTTGTGCTAGATACGGACTGATTGAGAGGTTTTGTTTGATGAGATAAGACATTTGAATTGAAAACAGACTGATGAGACTGATTTTTCAAATGAACATTAGGTGCATCGAGAGTAGAAAGTGGTACTGAAATAACAATTGATGCTTGAACAAACGATTTGATAAATATAGATGCAAATACTCCGCCTGATGTATGACCTAGGATGGATATTTCAAGTTGATGAGATACGGTAGGTAATGCAGACAATGCTATAAGAATTTCAAGTTGATGAGATATTAGTTCTAATCCGTATTTCCAATTTTTCCAAGATTGAGAGAGCATAGGAAAAATAATATGAGAAAAAGACAAAGAGATAGAAGTAATAGGAAACACATATGCACTGGACGTAGTGAGTTTTTCGAGTGATATAGAAAGTGAAAAAACTATACTGTCGTATTGAGGTATCATATCTTTGGATAATGTTGTGACAGATGGAAAAATAGCAATAAACAATAATGAAAATGAACACATAGAATTGTATGTTGATGAGATAAAAAAATGAGAACTGTACACGAAGGATGATTGATGAATCTTTTGGGAAGAAGATTGAATTGAATACGACTTAAGAGAATGAAATTGAGATTGAGATGAAATTAATGAATGAGATGATATAAGTCTTTTAAACAATGATGCTTGATATATAACTAACGTAGAAAATGAAAGCATATGAGACTTAAACGATGTAAATATAGACTGAATAGATGATTGAGAAACATTAGTTTGGGATAATACTGAAAATAAGTTTAAGCCTTGAGAATGATGAGAAAGTTGAAGTTCTATAGCATCCCCCTTTATCGCTTGAGAGTTGATAGAGCAAGGAAAAGCAGTATGAGTTGATAGATATGAGTTG
>Ga0207421_10004163_pt1 | contig 16859 bp, 19 predicted proteins | sample SodLakKL_010_SED_4_FD_187542 | JGI IMG/M metagenome (GOLD analysis project Ga0207421, IMG submission 187542) | Alkaline sediment microbial communities from Lake Tanatar, Kulunda Steppe, Russia - 8KL_010_SED (SPAdes) (version 2) | ecosystem: Environmental > Aquatic > Non-marine Saline and... | reverse complement strand
CCAAATCTGACTTCTGAACTCCCTTCGAACACCCGCAGGGACAGCAAAATCAATACCAAACAAGTCAAAAATTAGAGGATTTCATCAGAGCCAAATTTTAATATTTTTTATATATCCAATTCTGCCTGATTTGATTATGTCGCTTTAGAGAATTATATGGTTGATTAGTGCATAAGCCGTTTCCATCAAAATTGCTTTTTCTTAAAAGGATGGCACTGATATATCTATGTCGGTCAGAAATTATCCCCCTTGTTGGAGGGCTTTTTATTGAGGGGTGGTGATTTTCTATTTGAGGTTCGTTAATATCGCTTCTCCGTATATCGAATCTTTGGTACAGGTCATCTCCTAAGATAAGACTTATCTATCTTTCTGATATAATGAAGGGTGCATGACTGACCCGTTTTCGCAGATTCCGGACGTGTATAAGTTAAGCGTGGAGAAGATTAGCTCCTACCCCTCAGGCGAGAATAGAAAACCATACGTCGAGAAGTGTAAGAGATTTATAGAACTTTTGGGAAATTGTGAAAGAGTCATTTGGGTAGGTACGGGAAGACAGGAGGAGATGGCTAATTTTGCAACTATGCTTACAAAGGCTAATGACAAGCAAACATTTTGCTCGAGCGATACTTCCATCCCTTATAAGTATAATTCGAACGATCTGGTAGTTGCGTTATCTTCTTCCGGGGAAACCGAGAGAACAGTCCACTACGCCGAATCTGCGTTTAGACCGATTTCAAAGTCCACTCCTGTAGTTGCCATCACTACGAATCCGGATTCAACTTTGGCCAATATAGCGGAAAACACCGGCGGATTGGTCGTGAAAATACCTGGAAAAAGTAAGGTGGATCGAACTGGATATAGAGAAAGGCAGTTCCTCGGAGATCACGAGCCGCTGACGTTGGGAGGTACTCTTGGAGAGCTTTATACTCTTGAGTTTATCGTAGATTCAATAGGAAGCGCGGTCTCCGGTACTCCGGTTTTAGAATATCACAATAAGTTTTGGGGTGAGGTAGGAAATTATGATCCGAATCCCAAACAGTTTAAAGACCTTTACGAGGTCCTTCCGCAACCTGTCAGTTATTCCTCGGGATCGGATCGAATTTTTCCAAACAAGACTATTATTGCAGGTTTGGGTCTTTCAGGCGTAGTAGCTAGAGCTTTTTCGATTCGATTGTCTCATTGTGCTGGAGAGGAGGAGGATAGACTGGTTAATTTCTACAAAGATGCCGGCAATATAGCGGCTCGAAACGGGGATTTAGCCCTGATATTTTCCGGTTCGGGTCAAGAGTTCTGGACTAACGTTCTCAAACCTGTGGATGAGACGGGGGCTAGCATATTCGCTGTAACCAGCTTTCGGAATTCTCCCCTGGGGGAGATGGCTGATGGATGTATAGAGGTTCCCGGGAGGAGAAGATTTAGAGATAGGAGCAAGTTGGAGCACCCTCCGCGAGATCCGATGAACGCGCTTTTTGAGATTCGGGCTTTTTTCGCAATGGAGGTTTTCATTCATTGTTTGGTTGAGGGTGAAGAAATTTCTTTGAAAGCTGTAGAAGACAAACATTCACAATTAACTTAATTTTAGAGGATTTTTCCGATCCTTATTGTATCTATATGGGTAGAGCTTATTTAAAGCTGGATTTTTATCTATAATGAACTGATAAGATCTTTCGGTTCTTTTATATTTAGAGATAGTAGAAGTATAGGATTCGATTAATTTTTTTCAGCCTTTCTATCAGTCAAGATTAGATCAAATGAGTTTCACCGGAAAAATTTACTGGGTGAACGTGGATCTTGTCGACTTATTTTCTATAAATATTGATGAGGAACAGGTAAAAGTAAAAAAACTAGATATTAGGGTGGAAAATCTTACATGTCCGAGAATATACAACCTCAGGTTCGAATTAGACCTGCTAAAGAGGAGGATTTAGAAGAGGTTTGTAATATAGAGAGAAAAAGTTTTCCGACCTCTTGGCCCAAATCTTCATTTAAATATTTACTTATTCAGGAATCCAATATTTTTTTGGTTGCTTTGAAGGAAGGAGAAACTGTAGCTTATGCTATAGCTACTGTGGAGAATAATTTTAGCTTTAATCGTATTTTTGAGAGAAAAGGTCATCTCTTGAAGTTAGCGGTTGATGAAATGATGAGGGGGCAGGGAATAGGAAGTTTCTTACTTCGGTCCCTGATAGAAAAGCTGAAGGGTAAGGGAATTGATAGGATAAAACTTGAAACGCGTGTCCAGAATTACAAGGCTAGAAGATTTTACAAGCAACACGGATTTATGGGGAGAGAATTGGTAAAAAGCTACTATCCTGACGGGGAGGACGCCGTTTTAATGGAAAAAGAAATCGATTGATTTACTGTCTCTTTTAGATTCTTCTGATATAATCTTTTTTTCTAATTCCGCCTAATATTTCTAAAAGTTTTCAAGACCGAATGTTCTAAACATACAGGATTGAAACGGGGAGATGAATATTGAATTTAGTCGATATAAGCGAAATTGAAAAAATTAAATCCATCTCGTCTCCTCATGCCGAAGAATTGAAAAAATTCGGAGAAAAATGGGTGGATCTTTCCCGAGAACTTGATAATGAAGATTTGGAAACCGTTTCGTCTTCGATAAGAGGTAAGTTAGAAGATCTTGGACTTGATGAGGAATGGACTTTGACAAAGGAGTTTTTTCCGGAAGTTAAGGTACATGTATCTTATCATTATCATGGGGAAGAGTTCAGCGAATACGGGGAGTCGGATAATCTCAGATTTTTGTTTTCAGGGAGCAGGGTGAGGAAGCTTACGGGTGAAGATCTGACGGGTATGATCGACGTTATGCTGAACTTCGTAGGAGGATTATTGTCCGGAAAGGTTCGAAATGGAGGAGAAAGGCATAAATACCTTCCGGAAAGATATTACGAGTCTCGAGCGGATGCTTTGAATTTTTTGGAATTGGATGATGGAGAAATCGAGAGTCTTGTCAACTTTTTAGGCTGTCAGTCCGGGCCGGAAAGATCGGAAAAGGTCTTAAAGAAGCAATTTTTCTCCGATGTTTTCTTTAGCATGACCGTATCTGATGACAGTTTGAGGGGGTTTTGTCTCGAGGATAAGGCCGGGAGGTTGAATGATTACGAACGAGATTTACTATCTATCTGCACTTTAAATCATATTGTGAGATTTGTAGCATTGAAATATTCGGATCGAGATCTTCCTGAAATTTGTAGGAAAGTATTTCCATGATATATTCAATCTGACGGTCGTCAAGGGTGTTTAAAACGGTAGATGATCTTTCATAGGAATTTGAATCCATAATTAGATTTTATAGGTACTAAGCTCGAATTGTTCTTCACTAAAGTAGAGGCACAAACAATAGTGAGACCATAGCCATCAGCTTGATTAGTATGTTCAGCGCGGGACCCGATGTATCTTTAAACGGATCTCCTACGGTATCGCCAGTCACGGCGGCTGCGTGTGCTTCGCTACCTTTTCCGCCTAGGTTTCCTTCTTCAATGTATTTTTTGGCGTTATCCCAAGCTCCTCCGGCATTTGCTAGCGTTATCGCAAGTAGAAGCCCGGTTACTATCGAGCCCGCTAGTAATCCGCCGAGTATTTTTGGATTCCATAATCCGACAAGTATTGGTACTGCAACCGCTAATCCTCCGGGGATGATCATGTTTTTCAGTCCGGCTTTGGTGCTTATTTCGATACATTTCTGATAGTCAGGGTCAGTTTCTCCCTTTAGAATTCCCGGCATTTCTTGGAATTGTTTTCTGACTTCTTTAACCATGGCAGAAGCGCCCTTTCCGACTGCCGACATGGTGAGGGCTGAAAAGACGAAGGTTAACAATCCCCCGATGAGCAAACCTATCATGACGGTAGGTTCCGTGATGCTCAACTGCTCCAGTTCGGGGATTCCGGCCATGTAAGCTGAAAATAATGCGATCGCGGTAAGTGCAGCTGAACCAATTGCAAATCCTTTGCCTATAGCGGCGGTTGTATTACCGACTGCATCCAGTCTTTCCGCCCTTTCTCGGACTTCTTCTCCCATTCCACCCATTTCTGCGATGCCGGCGGCGTTGTCGTTAACCGGCCCATAGGTATCGGTTGCGAGCGTCATGCCGAGAGTGCTGAGCATTCCGACGGCGGCGATTGGAATTCCGTAAAGTCCAGCGAAATGGAACGAAAATCCAATGGCTACGCAGACGGCTATTACCGGGATTAGAGTACTGCCCATTCCGACCGAGAAACCTGTGATAATGTTCGTTGCAGGTCCTGTCTGGGAAGCTTCTGCAATTGATTGGGTCGGTCTGAATCTACTTTCGGTGAAATATTCACATGCCAGACCGATCGCTATTCCCGCAGCGAGGCCGGATATGAACGCATAGAACGGGTCTAACAACCCTAAGTATCTGTTCGTAAGGAAGTATGCGAAAATCGCCATAATAACTGCACTTCCGAAAACGCCTTTGTTAAGAGCGTTGTGAAGGTCTCCAATTTCGGATCCTTTTCCGGGTCTTACGAATATAGCTGCGATCAGGGAGGCGAATACTCCCAAAGCAGCTAGAAGAAAGGGGTAAAAAACTGCTTGTTCGGAGGTAATTTCTACGCCTGATAGAGTAAAACCTCCTACCCCTATTGCTATTGCTGATATTATGGATCCTGCGTAGGACTCAAAGAGGTCCGCACCCATTCCCGCCACGTCGCCGACGTTGTCCCCCACATTGTCGGCTATTACGGCTGGGTTTCGGGGATCGTCCTCCGGTATTTTTTCCTCGACTTTCCCAACTAGGTCTGCGCCCATGTCAGCTGCCTTCGTATAGATCCCTCCACCCACACGGGCGAAAAGAGCAATAGAACTCGCCCCAAATCCAAATCCTACGATTATTTCAGCACTTTTCGTCAGGTACCAGACGATGGTAAGGCCCGTAAGTGCTAATCCTACCACCATCATCCCCATAACTAGTCCGCTTGCAAAACCGATTTTGAGTCCGTTTCCAATATCTATTTCCGCTCCCACTGCAGCTCTGACGTTCGACTTAGTGGCAATCCGCATCCCGATATTTCCTGCTAGGGCGGAACAAAAAGCTCCTAAAATGAACGCGTAAGCCGATGGGTTTGGTAAATCGGTTATTATGATGATGATAGCAATAATTATTACAAATACTGTCAGTGGTTTGTATTCGCTGTTCAAAAAGGCCATAGCTCCATCGTATATATGTTCGGATAGGTCGCTGACTTCTTTTTCCCCTTTAGGCTGTTTTAATATCCAAAATGCTAATAGAATTGCGGATATCATTGCTATAGCTCCCGCTATTCCGACAAAGCCCAATCCGAATATCGATGGTAAACTGATTCCTAGCATGTGTCATACCTCCATTCTAGACCATGCGGCTGATGTCAAGGTGAGACTTCTGCCGTAAATATATTACGGAAATACCCATTTCCTCCAAACGTTTTTTCAATTTTTTATCGTTTGTCCCGACTACGGATTTCTTTTTCTTCGCCAGCCTGATGATCTCTTCATCCGCAGTCTTTTTTGATTCTATCCTTTTAGCTTTTTTCGCCAGTTCCAACCCTATTTGAGCGGCCTTTCTCTCTATCGATGTTCCCTCTCTTTTGAGGTGTTTTAGTTCCTCGATTACTACTACTGGGACTATAAGCTCATATTTTTTGTCTATGACTCGGTCTATCTCGCTAAAAATGTCTACTCCATGGATTTCGGGTATCATCAAAAAATTAGTATCTAGAATAACCCACAGCTCTTCCATCTGAATCCTGGTTATTTATTTTGGATGATTCCGTACCCGATCAATCTCCACCTTCCGCTGATACGTCTACTGATCGCCGCTCTACTTCCGTATTCAACGCAGATTGGGAGCTTTAACTTGACCTCTGCCTCCGAATTTCTTGCGCTTGTGACGGTGCCTACGCTTGTGGAGGTTCCTACGTTGAGCATTAGCGGTTCGTTAGTTCGGAGAGGTTCGACCTTTTTTTCTTCATCCATTCCTATGACTTTATCGAGAAGATGAGATTCTATCTCGATTTCATCTACCAAGTCGGGTAAAGTTCCTGGTTTTCCTGCAACTGTACCGGCTAGATTATCGGATTTTGTGTAAGAAGGGTCAAATTTCGTCCCTACACCAATTAGACCACCGGGGGTGGATTCCTCTACTCTATCATTTCCTTCACGAAGGCTGACCACTTCGGATTTTAGGGGTTCCCAGAAGGATCTTCCCTTTTTCTGTACTTCGACGCCAGGCTTAATCTCTATTTCGTCGCCGATTTTCCATTTCCCCCATGACAGGGTCCCTCCAATTATTCCTCCAACTAAGTCTTCGGGTTTTGTTCCCGGCTTGTTAACGTCGAACGACCTTGCAACGTGCATTCTGGGGGGTTTAGAAAGGTCTCGATCAGGTATGGGTATATTTTCGACAACAGCTTCTATGACTTTTTCTATGTTGGCGCCGTGCGCAGCGGATATAGGGATAATTGGCGCATCCTTCGCCTTTGTTTCGCTTAAAAAACTTTTTATCTGTTTATAGTTCTCTAGAACTTCATCTCGTGATACGAGATCGATCTTGTTTTGAACTACTATTATGTTTTCGACTCCGATAATTTCTAAACCTTTTAAATGCTCCTTTGTTTGAGGCTGAGGGCATGGTTCGTCAGCGGAAATTACGAGCACCGCCCCGTCCATTATCGCGGCACCAGATAGCATTGTGGCCATTAAAGTTTCGTGTCCAGGAGCGTCTACGAACGAAACGTGGAACAAGATTTCAGTTTCCCCGTCACAATTGGGGCATTTTACTTTAGTAGTATATGAATCGCATTTTTTACATTTCCTAAATTCTGTGTCGGCGTATCCCAACCTTATTGAAACTCCTCTCCTTAGTTCTTCGCTATGTCTGTCCGTCCAAGTTCCAGAGAGAGCTTCAGTCAGTGTAGTCTTTCCATGGTCCACGTGTCCGATCATTCCCAAATTTAAATGTGGAACGGTCATCTTGATCTCTCCTTACTCCCCGGAATCTTCTTCTTCCGATTTCTCTTCATTCGTCTCTAGGCCGAGGATTTTTTCCAACGATTCATCTCCGTGCTCAGTAATTATTGTGTTTAGTTGAGCGATGTTCTTTGATATTCTGCTTCCACGGACAGTTTTACGTCTTCTTAAACCTTTTTCGGGAGGTTTGTAACCTGATCCTCCGCTTAGCAACGGTCTGGTTCTTCCTTCTCCTCTCGTCCCCTTTCTCATTGGGAAACCTTCTTCGTCGGAACCACCTCTGATTTCGAGTTCGTATCCTTGGAGTCCTATCGTTTCTCCTTCGAAGCGATCCCCTATAATAAGACCAATTATCTTCTCGAATTCCGATTCCTCGGGTTCTATTTGGTATGCCTTTCCCTTTTCGGGATCTGAAATTACAATTCTAACCATTACATCACCCCATATGTAGAATCTTTTTCCTGTTTTATCGATATTATTTCTTCCATTACACCTTTTTCCTCTTCAGAAAGCATTTCTGAGAGTTCTTCTAGTTTAACCATCTGATCACTTGGAACATCAACATATAAAACGTCTCCCTCTCTAATCTGACGCCCCACGGTTGGGCCTTGGATTGAAAGTGCTACCTCGTCCCCGGATTTTGCTTCGGATACTGCCTCCTGTTCACTTTGTATTTCTCGAACTCTTCCGACTTTCTTCCCCCCCTTTTTCATCAGGGGAAAATCAGGTCTGATGATGCCCCCAAGCACGTCCACCCCTACTATTGCAGGGTCGCTGCTTCTGAATATATATCCAGGTTTGATAGAAACCTTTCCAGGTCTGATCAATCCTTCCAACTTTTTCCTTCGAATTCTTTCCCTTTCCTTTTCTACCCACTCTTCGTAATCTTCAATAAGTCTGTAAATTACGTCATTTTTCAAAACTTTTACATTCCGATTTTCCGCCTCCTCCTTGGCATGAGGTAAAAGATCGATATTGAAGGCCAAAACAGCTCCTAAGAGAGGTTCGCTTTCAGAGACGGCGCCGGCTTCGATCACGTCCTGTCTAGTGACGCTTCCAATATCGGCTCGCCTTATCGGGATATTTTGTCCCTCCAGTTGACTCTCCAAGGCTTCAAGCGACCCCAGAGTATCGGCTTTTACTATAATCCCGTCCTTATCCTTCTGGATACGTACGTTTTCGAGCCTCTCCTTGACCAGTTTACAAATTTCGTCGATTTCTTCGTCGGATTCTATACCCCAAATAGGCCCCCCCGCGACGGCATCATCTATATCGGGCGCGGCTATTTTCACTCCCGCGGCTGCTGAGACCCTTTTCACATTTTCGAACCTTTCCTGCGGGTCCCGGATTTCGTCCAAAGGTCGAGGCCGTAATAATGCCCTAACTTTTGTAACAATTACTTTGTCCAACCCCCCTACCGCAATCTTATCCTGTGTTGAAATTGTCCCATCGTAAATTAAGGCGTCGAGAGTTTTTCCTAACCCTCGTTCTTTTTTGACCTCCAAAACTGTACCTCTTGCGGGTCCGGAAACTTCTACGCGTAATTGCTCCTTGAGATAACTTTGTGCTAGTCCGGCCAAAATTGCTAAAAGCTCCGGTATTCCCTCTCCGGTTTTTGCACTGGTAGGCACTATTCCTATCTGTTTTCTATATTTTTCGACCCGGTCGAAACGCTCGGATTGAAATCCTAGCTCGTCAAGTTTTCCGACTAGATTATAAATTTTTTCGTCTATTTCTTTCTGGACTCTCTCGTTTTGATTTGGATAAGTGTCCAAAAAACAGGCGTCCTCCTCAGGTTTCCACCCCGCCAAGAGGTCACATTTGTTGGCGGCTATCACGAAAGGAGTCTCGTTTCGCTTCAGATATCTAATCGACTCTTCGGTTTGAGGTTTGAATCCTTCCGTTATATCGATGACTAGTATACCCAGATCAGCCAGAGCCCCCCCCCGACTTCGGAGGTTGGCGAACGCTGCATGTCCTGGCGTATCGATGAATAAAAGACCTGGTAACTTAACTTCTCCTCCTGCAAACTTTTTGAGGAACCTTCCGCAGATATTTTCAACCGTTTCCACCGGTATTTCTGTCGCCCCGATATGTTGGGTGATCGCTCCGGCTTCTCGGCTCGCGACGGTTGTCCCTCTGATCTTGTCCAACAGGAGTGTCTTTCCGTGATCAACATGTCCTAGCACGGAAATTATTGGCTGCCTTACAGTTTCGGTCATTGTATCCAAGAAATAAAGTGACTTGAAATTTTTAAAAAGATGTTCCTAGTCATGAAGGTGTTTGAAAAATATAGATCTCTTCACTCGAATTTCTGGGTCCATTTTAAATGTTCCGGTTTCCTTCCCAATTTTATCATATTTTTTTCACATTTACTGGAGCAGAAGTAAAGGATGGTGCCGTCCTTCCTTACGTACATTTTACCTTTTCCCGGAGTAATCTTTTCGCCGCAAAAAGAACAGTTTTTTGACACAGGCAATTTTATGGCTCCCTTATTTCTTTTGCTTCTCTTTCGACTTCTCTGAGCATTAGAGTATCTCCCTTCCTGACCGGTCCTTTTACATTCCTAGTTATTATTCTGCCTTTGTCGCTTCCTTGGAGTATACGGCCTTTAACCTGCATTATCTCTCCAGTAGCGCCAGTTCTGCCTCTAATTTCTATTACTTCGACTGGTATACTTTCATCTTCTTCGGGCATAGGAACGACCCTTATATCTATTCTGTTTCCTCTTTAAGTTCTTCAAGTTTGGCGGTGACCGATTCTAATTCATCTTTCGCTTCACCCGGATCGGTTATAGCGGCCGAGGCCGCTTCTACGTCTATACCGACGGCTGATCCGAGTTCCCTTTTGTCCGGGACGTATCCGTAGGGTATTTCTTTTTCCTCACAAAGCGGCGGGATGTATGCCAAAATTTCGGGTGGATCTACATCTTCCGCCATTACGACGAGTTTTGCGTCATTTCTTTCGATAGCTTTAGTCGTCTCGTTTGTACCCTTTCTGATTTTACCGGTATCTCTGGCAGATTCCACTATTTCATATATCCGGTCCGCCAAATCTCTTGAAACTTCAAATCTTACATATATTGGTTTTTCTGCCACAACCAGCACCTCCTTCATTTGGTTAATCAATCATCGCGCTGCGTGGCTTGATAATGTTAAGGATAGTTCATCATTAATAACTTTGTCGTGGTCAACAAACTCGAGAACTTGAATTAATTTTCTATAATTCTTCCCCATTACTGGTTGAGGAGACTTTTTCCCTCTTAAATGGATGAATTAACAGACCCTTTAGATTTCTAAACGTTCTTTTATTGAGTTGTAAAATTTTGTTTTCACTCGAACTATTTCCGACTTTACGGTCGTCCCCATGAATAATTTTATACATTTAAAGTTCGTTTCCGATTCTTAGAAATCTATTAATAGTTTTCAGAAGTGTGCGTATGTGGCTTTGACTACGGGTTTTGTCGTTTCGATTCTTACAAACCCATATCTTTCGAATTGAATTATATCCCCTTCTGAAAGATTTGCAACTTCTGGTTCTCCGTATCCTGTTTCCTTACTTCCGTCCGGTTTTAGAATTTTGACATCCACGGGATTTTTGGAGATCCATTGGATTTTCGGTACGTCCTTTAATTCAAAGCTATCATATTCCCCTTCTAAACTATCGGAAGAAATTAGTTTGAAGTTTAGAAAATCTTTTAACCGAATTATATCCCCCTCTTTCATCTCTTTCAAATCGCTTTCGGCGATCCAAACTGCGAGTGACCCGTTTTCCATCTCTAGAGGTATTGTCCGATCTCCTCTATCAGGATCGTCCGGATGTAGCCGTATTTCGACTTCACTTTCGTCTGGGACGTTGTGGATTAAGAGTCTTTTTGGATTTGGGGTGAAGAAATATCTATTTGCCTCCTCATCTATTATCCTCCGATTTTTAGTGTAGAGCGTCTCCATGCTCAAAGTGGAATCCGCTCGTGTGGTTCCAACATCTGTGACTATTTCTCTCAAGGCTTCGGCTGTGATTCCTCTTTTTCTCATTGCGGCCAGAGTACCTAGCCTTACATCGTCGTAACCTCGGTATTTTCCCTTTTCGATTCCCTCCGATATCTTAGTCTTACTTAAAACGGTCCCTGAAATGGAAAGCCTTCCGTGTTGGATTGCCGTCGGGTATTCCCAGCCCAGATGTTTGAAGAGTTGTCTCTGTCTTTGTTCATTTATCTCGTGTTCTTTTCCTCGGAGCACGTGGGTAACACCCATTTCGTGGTCATCTATCGCCACTGAAAAGTTATAGAGTGGCCAAACACGGTATTTATCTTTCGTTCTGGGGTGTGAACTGGAAACTATCCTGAGTGCCGGCCAGTCTCTCAGCGCAGGATTCGGATCGTTTAGGTCAGTTTTTATCCGGACTACGGCTTCACCCTCTTCGTAACTTCCTTCTAGCATTTTTCTCCATCGCTCATTGTTTTCTTGAGGATCTAATTCTCTGCAGGGGCAGGCCTTCTGGTTGTCTCTGAGATCTTTGAATTTTTTCGGAGGGCAGGTACAGATGTATGCCTTCTCCTCTTCCAATAGCTTCTCTAAGTAACCATAATATCTGTCCAAGCGATTTGATTGAATGTATTCTTCGTCCCAATTAATGCCGAGCCATCTCAGGTCCTCTCTGATGAGCTCGTAGAATTCTTCCTTCGCGTCGATAGGGTTGGTATCTTCAAATCGGAGAATAAATCTGCCGTCATTCCTTCTGGCGTATTCATGTGAGAGGACTGCAGTTCTTGCATGTCCTACATGAAGGGGTCCGTTTGGATTAGGTGCAAATCTGGTGACTATCTCGGGATACTTACCGACATCTGGAAGATCTGTTAGTCCTTTTTCCTCTTTTTCCTCTCGTTCTGGAGATCCAATTTTTTCTATCTCTGATTTTTGATCTTTTTGAGACATTTCGTTAACTTGATGGACTGTATCTTCAATCTCCTCTTTTAGGTTCTTCACGTCCGATTTTAATTCGGGTTTTTCGGCGATCAATTTTCCTATGACGGCGTCGACACTCGCCTTCCCGTCGTGTTCGACGGCGTTTGCGAGGGTCCATTGACGTATTAATCTCTCGGTTTCTTTTTCCACCATTTTAGAACTCCCTATTGATCGAAAAATCCGCTAATCCAAGAAGAAAGCTTTTAGCTTCCGATTTTGGAAATATTTCAAGTTTTGATTTCGATTTTTCAATTAAATTTTTCGCTTTTTCTTCAGCTATTTTTATCGCCCCTGTTTCTTTGTAAATATCTATCGCTTTTTCAGGTCTTTCTATCCTTCCGGGCTTCTTACCTAGAGCTTCTAGTAAAATGTCTCTCTTTTCTGTAGATGCTATTTGAAAGGCTTTAACAGCCGGAAAAGTCCATTTACCTTCCTTTATATCGCTTCCGATAGGTTTTCCTACTTTTTCCTCCTTTCCAACTACCTCTATCAGGTCATCCTGTATTTGAAAGGCAATTCCCATCATTCTTCCGTATTCCGATAGATTTTCCGTTTCTATTTTACTACCCCCCCCTAAAATAGCGCCGACTTTTGTACTAGTTTGCATGAGGGCTCCCGTTTTCTTTTCCACCATTTCTAAATATTCGCTAGTTTCGACTTTTTTTCTTTTTTCAAACTCTATGTCCATCGCCTGCCCCTGACATATCTTTAGACTAGCTTTGCTTACGATGTTGAAAATTCTTGTGATATCTTTCTTTGTATAATCCTCTTTTTTGGCGGTTTGCCCCAATGCTTCGAAAACTTTTGCAAAGAGGGCGTCTCCGGCTATAATACCTATAGGGTCCCCCCAGACTTCGTGGACGGTTTTTACTCCCCTTCTAAGTTCGTCTTGGTCCATCATATCATCGTGAATTAGCGTGAAAGTATGGAGTAGTTCTATCGCAGCAGCGGCCTCTAAGATCTCGCGGGAATCCCCACCTACAGCCTCGCAAGCAGTAAGAGTTAAAACGGGTCTGAGACGTTTACCTCCTGCCTTAATTAAGTGTCTACTCGCCTCTGCTAATATTTCCGGATCTATTTCTTCAGGGACTAGCTTGTCGATTTCTTTGTTCACTGTTTCCCCTTTTTTTCTGAGATATTCTAAAACATCCATCATTATACCCCCGATATTTTTGTTAACGCAGAGCGAATTTTTCCGTTAGACAATTTTTTCGGTTCTCTATCTCCGGCAAGGATTATCTCAATTTTCATACTAGCCCTCCGAAATCTTCCGGGTCTAAATTTCTCGAAATAAACCATTCTCTAGTCGTCCCCGAGATATGTAGGGAGGTGGATTTGAGCTCTTCTAATTTACTGCAACCCGTTAGGAACATGCCGATTTTTAACTCGATGATGAATTCGTTCAGCCATTCTGTTACCTTTTCCTTTCCTTGGATGGATGCGCGGAAAAGAGGGAGTCCTATTCCGACTAGGTCTGCCCCCAACGCTATCGCCTTGACAGCATCTATTCCCGTTCTTATTCCTCCACTGGATATTACGGGAACTTCCACGGCGTCGGATACTTCTGCCGTAGAGACCGAGGTCGGAATCCCCCAATCCCAGAATACTTCACCTAGTTTTGTCGTGGAATCCTCTCGAAGGGCTTCTACACCGGCCCAGCTCGTTCCGCCTGCTCCACTGACATCGATGGCATCGGCTCCTATCTCCACGAACTCTGAAGCTATGGCCCCTGTAATGCCCCCGCCAGTTTCCTTTATGTAAACGGGCTCACCGAGTTCGGAGATGATTTCATTGAAATTGTTCAAGGATCCTCTGAAATTGGCCTCTCCCTCGGGCTGAATAGTTTCTTGCAAGGCGTTCAAATGTATTCCTAAACCGTCCGCATCGATCATTTCCATCGCTTTTTTTGCCTCTTCCGTACCGTAACCACAGTTTAATTGGGTCATTCCTAGGTTTCCGAACAAAAGGGTATCCGGTGCAACTTCTCGAACTCGGTATGTTTCCTCGAGCATCGGATCTTCGATAGCTGCTCTTTGACTTCCTACACAGAACCCTATATTAAGATCCTGAGCCGCCTCGGCTAGAGCCAAATTGATTTTCTTTCCTTTTTCGTGACCCCCCGTCATTGGACAGATGATGATGGGCGCGTCCAATTTTTTTCCGAAGAGGGCAGTCTCGAGGTTCGTTTCTTCGAGATCTATTTTTGGTGATGCTTTATGGATGAGGTCTATGTTTTCAAATCCGGTTGTCTTGTAACGGGTCTCTACGTCATTTTCCAGACAGGCATTTATATGGTCCAACTTCCTTTTCGAAGTTTCATTAACCAAGGTATTCACTCCCTACTGATTTTTGTGCCGACTTTCTTATTCCTTCTCCTACACTTGGTAATATTTCCCCCTTTGGTGGCATTTATCACTCTGGATTCGATTCCCTCCCTAGCTAAATTTACCAATACTTCCACTTTATTCTTCATACCTCCGGTAACATCACTTTCGGTTGGGAACTCGATAAGATTTTTAATGTTTTCCCAACTTTCCGGCGTGATTTTCGGAATTAATTCCGCGTCCTCGTTCTCTTTTGGATCTCTTGTGTAAACGCCGTCCGTATCGACTCCCAGGATAACTTCCGACACATCTAACTTTTTGGCGATTTCGGCCAACAGTTGATCTCCGGATAAAATACTCATCCCTTTTTCGATGTCCACGACGCTGTCACCGTATAAGACGGGGATTATACCTATTTCCAAGAGTTTCTGTAAAATTTCAATATTCATAGAAATTATCTTTCCATCTTCGACGACGGTAAAGGCCGAAGTCTGTATCGAGATGGCCGGTATACCTGCGTCGTTGAGGGCTTTTACAACTCTGAAGTTGAGTTTTTCCATCGCCTCTCGAGTTTTGGAGAACCCCACTAGCTGTCTTTCTTCTCTAAACCCGGATGAAATATCGTATTTTGACGCTAACGGATGGCCAAAGGATCCACCGCCGTGTACCAGAACAAATTTCTCTTCCAGCGAGGATAATTCGCCGGCAAGGTCTCTGAGAAGCCTTTCCCTCAATGAAAATTCCTTATCCTTATCAGTAAGGACGCTACCTCCGAGCTTTAAAATAAATAAATTCAATTTTTATCACTTTCTAAAGCCTCTTTCGCCATTTTTGCTTGAGGCGTCGATCCAAACCATAGAGGGGCAGATGTTTCGGGTTTACTAATAACGGAATTTTTCGGATATCCTCTCTCGAAAAATTCATTGAATAAATGCGCGGCTACGCGGTCGGGAAAGTCGTAAACTGAAGGGAGTTTAATTGCTTCCAGAACTTTATCCCCGTCGCTTCCCTCCTGGGGCGTTTCTCCCGGATTAATTAGACGGGGGAAGATTTTTTCGATCTTTTCTCCGGGAGCTTTTTTAGAATCTGGATAGAAATGCCCGACGATGGCGGGTGGCCTCAAGCAGGGCATTTTCATTCCTCTACAAATTGTGTTTCAAATTCTTCCAGAGGTACATCCCATTCTTCGCCTTCTTCGAGTTCGCCTCGTTCGATAAGAACCTGTCTTGCCAGGAGCCAGTAAACCAAAGCTAGTGCCTTTTTTCCCCTGTTGTTTGCCGGAATTACCAAATCGATGTTTCTAGTCTGGTTATCTGTGTCGCAAATACCTATGACCGGAATTCCGATTCTAGAAGATTCTTGAAGCGGTTGATTATCCGCTACTGGATCGGTGACGAGTAACAGTTCCGGTTCTATATAACCCTCATAGGAGGGATTAGTTAGTGTTCCTGGTATGAACCGGCCAGCTCTTGTGGTTACGTTAGTTACTTCTCCGAATTTTTCCACTGGTCTCTGTCCGTATTGTCTCGCTGAAACTGCATAGACCTCTTCAGGGTCGTACTTCGCTATTAGCTTAGCTGCTGCGGATATTCGCTCATCCGCCTGTCGGACGTCCAGGACGAAAAGACCGTCCGATCTAACTCTGTAGACGTAGGGTGCCATGTCCCCTGTCTTTTGCCTGGTTCCTATGTGTACTCCACTAGCTAGATATTGCTCCATGTCGATCAGAGGTTCTTCCAACGTTCTTGGGGCATCCATCTGTTCGATTTCTTCTGGAGTCATTATATATCACCCATTTTAGCTCGTTCTTCTAGTTTTTCTTCGAGACGTATAAGTTCGTTGAGTTTGGCTGTTCTTTCCCCGCCGACAATTCCAGTTTTTATAATAGGACAACCGTATCCGACTGCCAGATGGGAGATTGTTTCGTCGGTGGTTTCGCCTGATCGGTGCGATATTACCGGTACACTGTCGTAGTCTCTGGCCATATCGATTGCTTTCTTGGTAGCTGTAAGCGTTCCGATTTGGTTGGGTTTGATCAATACCGAGTTGGCGGCGCTAATTTCCATTCCTCTTTCGATCCTTTCGACATTTGTGACGAACAAGTCGTCTCCACAAATAAGACAATCTTGTCCTGCTTTCTTCGTTATTTCGGAAAAGGATTCGAAATCTTCCTCCTCTATGGGATCTTCCACATAGAATAAATCATAAGTTTCTATGTAATCTAAAATAGTTTCGATCTGTTCTCCAGTGTCTAAAAGTTCTCCTTTCCTCTTATATTCATATTTACCTTTTTCAGAGTTAAATAAGCTACTTGCAGCAACATCCAACCCAGGTCTTATTTCGAAACCTAATTCGTCCGATATTTCTTCGCATGCTTTAGCCACGATCTCCAAAGCTTTTTCGTTCGATACGTTGGGTGCCCAAGCACCTTCATCACTTTTTCCTCCGGTAAAGGATTTATCTGCCTGGCCTGCGACCTTTCCCACTCTTTTGTGGACCTTTGAGTTGGCGAATGCGGCATCTTCGAAACTTTCGGCACCCACAGGTAGTGATAGAAATTCTTGTATATCGGGGGCCGTCTTC
>Ga0207421_10004162_pt1 | contig 16860 bp, 12 predicted proteins | sample SodLakKL_010_SED_4_FD_187542 | JGI IMG/M metagenome (GOLD analysis project Ga0207421, IMG submission 187542) | Alkaline sediment microbial communities from Lake Tanatar, Kulunda Steppe, Russia - 8KL_010_SED (SPAdes) (version 2) | ecosystem: Environmental > Aquatic > Non-marine Saline and... | reverse complement strand
AAATTCAAGCTGGCTATGCCCTCGTTGATGGAAACGCCTTTAACCTCGGTATTTTCTGGAAGAAGGGGAACCAGATTTACCTCCTTTAAAATATCCCGCAGGTGTGGTTGATCCACCAGTTTCTCCACGGTTAACTTGGCAATACCTTCCTGGTAGGAGATTTTCCTGGTTACTGGAATTAATAATTGGTGATCTTTTTCCGGATAGTACAAAGTACTCAAACGATATTCTTCATGATCTTCAATATCTTCAGGAGGCTCCGGAGGTAAATTATCCCGGGGGGGATCCGGCAAACTTTTTTCTGCCGGGGAAAATCTATCTCGAATATTTTGGAACTCCCGAGCAAAATCATCCGGCTCGCATCCGCCTGTAAAAACTCCCCCAGCCAGGACCATAGCTGTAAAAACCATTACGATTAATATTTTCCATGGTTGTTTCATTCTTTTTTCACCCCCTTTGTAATGGACAACTCTTTTTAAATTATTATCATTTTACCGCTTAAAATATGCAAAATAATAACTCCCGCCATACATAATTAATGTGCCGGGAATTAACAGACGATAAAGTTTAAACACATTGCATTATAACAAGGGTGTTCCCATGACACCCAACTTCACGAAAAAACAACTTGAAAAGCTTTAACTTCTCTTTCCAAAAGTTTCTTCCCAATCTCCTGGAAAGAAAAGGGCTTGCCGCTGACAAAAAAACGGTGCCTGGGTTCACTGGAATTCAACGGGTTTAATAGAGACGACGAAGTTAAAACATCCCTGGTTTCACGGGCCGTCTCCTCGGCGGAACTGATAAGCTCCACTCCATCTCCCATAACTTTTTCGATAAGTCCTTCCATTAAAGGATAATGGGTACATCCCAAAATCAAGGTGTCTACGCCTTCTTCTTTTAATGGAGTTAAATACTCCTCAGTTACGCGGTAGGCTTCCGGGGTATCCACCAATCCGTTTTCTACCAGGAGCACCATGAGGGGGCAGGCCTTGCTGTAAACTTTGACTGACGGTTCCGCTTTTGTTATGGCTTCTTCGTAAGCACCGCTATTAATAGTGCCAGCTGTGCCGATCACCCCAATCCGGCCATTCCGGGTAGCATTTAGCGCCGCCCTTACACCTGGCTCAATAACTCCTGTAACAGGAAGAGCTACCTGTCCCTTATAGTAGCTTAATCCAGCGGCAGTCGCCGAGTTGCAAGCCACTACGATCATTTTTACTTCCTGAGTCTGCAAAAATTCAATTATCTCCAGGGCAAAGCTTCTTACTTCATGGTGAGGGCGGGAACCGTAGGGCATGCGATAAGTGTCCCCGAAATAAACAATACTTTCGTGAGGCAAAAAGCGATAGATTTCTTTTACTACGGTTAGCCCACCTACCCCTGAATCAAGCACTCCTACAGCCTTATAAGCTTCCAGGTTTTCCGGGTTCAATATTTTTCCCCCTGTTCAAGTGCTTCAAGATATTTAACTTGGACCCTTAATTCGGTAACTCTTTAAATATTTATACATTGAAGCTATAATAGCAATTCCCAATTGGCGTGTCAATTAACTGATCTGGCAGAACATGAACAGGTTAAAGATGTTCCTGTTAATGCATGTTTTCAGTACCCTCCCCTTCAAGACTATCTAAATGTTATATTTACTATAAACTAGTCCCTGTAGATGCAAAAAAGCATTTAAAAAAGCCGTTTAATTTATATGTTATAATAGAAATAGTAATTGCAAAGCCAATAAGCTAGCCGCAGGGAACGGTTCCTTCGCTTTCAATAGAAAATATATTTTAAAAACAGCAGATTTATTTTATTCAAGCTTTGCACAGATTTAAAATCTTTTAAATTATTAATTTAAAGGATAGGCTTTTAATACGTAGAAATTATTTTATACCTTAAATTGCTGTATAGCAATACCTCCATAAATTACTATTACTGGTATTATTATTGCATACCATGAACTTAAAAATTTCTTTATAATATATTTTGTAATGTTTTGAGCAAAATACTGGTTCAGTTTTGATTGATGCTAAGCTTATCTCTTATAACCCATAACCATAGCTATAGCTATACATTTACCCAGGAGGTGTAAAATTTGAGCAACAATGGATTGACCGAAATAAGGTGGCATGCCCGCGGGGGACAGGGTGCGGTTACTGCCGCCAAGACCCTGGTAGAAATGGTCTTGCCCAAGGGCTGGTATTTCCAGGCCTTTCCCGAATACGGCCCGGAAAGGATGGGAGCCCCCATTCAGATTTTCAACCGTATCAGCCCGGAGCCCATATCTACGTACTGCGGAATAACCGAACCTGACATCGTGGTGGTAGTAGACGATTCTTTGATGGAAGTAGTTGATGTTACCTCAGGGCTGAAACCCGAGGGCACGCTTTTGGCCAACACCCATTTATCACCGGAAGAGTTTAAAAAACAGTATAATCTCCAGGATTATCGCCTCTACACTCTGAATGCTACCAGCATTGCCATGGACGTCATCGGACGTCCCTTTGCCAATGTCCCCATGCTGGGTGCCTTGCTAAATCTCACCGGCACCCTGGAGAAAGATGAAGCAGCGGACTTTTTACGTAAATCTTTTGGCAAAAGATTTCCAGAAAAAATTGTAGACAAGAATGTTACCGCCCTTACCAGAGCATACGAGGAGGTTAAATCATGAGCCAGTGGAACATTGAGAACATAAATAAATGGAGTTGGAGGAAACATCCCCTGGCAGCTATTATCCCTGAGGCGGGCAACGCCGCCAATTACCGCACCGGGGGGTGGCGAACCCGGCGTCCCATCAGGGATGAAGATAATTGCAATCAGTGTCTGATTTGTTTTATCTTCTGTCCCGATACCGCAGTAAAAGTCAAAGAAGAAAAAGTAGTTGGCTTTGAGCTTAAGCACTGCAAGGGGTGCGGCATCTGCGCCCACGAGTGTCCCAAGGACGCCATTGAAATGGTAGATGAAGCTGAAGCCGAAAGCCAGGAAAAAGAAGGAGGGAACGCCCGTGGTTAGAACCGCCGCAGTAGTAGGAACCGATGCGGTAGCTGAAGCCATGCGACAGATCGAACCCGATGTAGTAGCCGCTTACCCTATCACGCCGCAAACCGCCATCGTAGAAACTTTTTCTGGCATGGTAGCCGATGGAAAAGTTTCCACGGAAATGGTTAACGTGGAATCTGAGCACAGCGCCATGAGCGCCACCATCGGAGCCGCCGCAGGAGGCAGCAGGGCCATGACCTGCACCTCTTCCCAGGGGCTGGCCTTGATGTGGGAGATGCTCTATATCGCTTCCGGGCTCAGGTTGCCCATTGTTATGCCCAACGTAAACCGGGCTCTTTCTGCTCCCATAAATATTCACTGTGACCACAGTGACAGCATGGGAGCCCGAGATTCGGGATGGATTCAGCTTTTTAGCGAAAACTCTCAAGAAGCCTATGAAAACACTCTCCAGGCAGTAAGGATTGCCGAGCATCCGGAGGTACTGACTCCCGCCATGGTGCTGCTCGACGGTTTTATTACCAGCCACACTACCGAGAGGGTGGATTTTTACGAAGATAACCCGGTCAAGGAATTTGTGGGGAACTACCAACCCCACTATACCCTGTTGGATCCCGAGAAACCCATCAGTGTGGGCAACTTTGATGCGCTTTACGGTTATTTCTTTGAGTTTAAACGCTCCCAGGAAGAAGCAATGAAAAACGCCGTGCAAGTAGTAAAGGAAGTGGGAGAAGAATTTGGCAAAAAATTTGGTCGTACTTATGGCCATTTTGAAACTCACCGTTTAGAAGACGCCGAAATAGCTTTCCTGGCCATGGGTTCTGGAGCCGGCACTACCCGGACAGCTGTAGATGAGTTAAGGAACCAGGGGATTAAAGCCGGTCTCTTGAAGCTGCGCATGTTTCGCCCCTTCCCGTTCCAGGAGTTAATCCAGGCCCTTTCCCACGTACCTGTCGTCGGAGTACTGGACCGCTCCCTGACTTTCAGCGGCGGCCCCGGCGGCCCTGTATGGCAAGAGCTTCGCTCCGCCTTTTTTGATGCGGAAAGCAAACCCCGTATTTTGAGCTACGTTTACGGGCTGGGAGGTAGAGATTTCAGCCCCCAACTGGTAGTAGACGCCGGGCGGGAATTGGCTGAAGGTAACTTACACCAGGGAATCCGCTACCTGGGGCTAAAGGAGGAGGATGACTAGAGATGAAACTAAAAGAATTAACTCATAAAGAAGAACTTTTGTCGGGAGGACACCGCCTTTGTGCCGGCTGCGGGGCTTCGGTAGCGGTGCGGCAGGTACTTTTGGCTGCCCCCGAAGATGTATCTATCGTAGTAGCCAATCCCACCGGATGCCTGGAAGTTTCTACTTCTATCTACCCATATACTGCCTGGCGAACCTCCTATATCCACAGCGCCTTCGAAAACGCCGCTTCTACTATTAGCGGTGTGGAAAGCGCTTATCGCAGTCTCAGGAAACAAGGTAAACTGGATAAAGACTACCGCTTTGTTGCCTTCGGGGGAGACGGCGGAACTTATGATATAGGTTTCCAGGCTTTGTCAGGCGCCTTAGAAAGAGGGCACCGCATGCTTTACGTGTGCTACAATAATGAAGCCTATATGAACACGGGCATCCAGCGCTCCGGTGCTACTTCTTTTGGTGCCTGGACTACTACCAGCCCGGTAGGCTCAGTGTACCCCGGCAAAACCCAGTACCGCAAGGATCTGACCACCATAGCAGCAGCCCACGGCATCCCGTACGTAGCCCAGGCTTCTATCAGCCACTGGAGAGATCTGGCTACCAAGGCTTCTAAAGCTCTTTCCGTTGACGGGCCTTCCTTTATTAACGTGCTGACCCCCTGTCACCGCGGCTGGCGCTACCCTATGGAAAAAACTATAGAAATAGCCAAGCTGGCGGTGCAAAGCTGCGTATGGCCTCTTTACGAGGTAGAAGAGGGAGAATGGAAACTAAACTTCAAGGCACGGAACAAAAAGCCCCTGGAAGAGTATATAAAGCCCCAGGGACGTTTTGCACATCTACTGAAGGATGAAAACAAAGAAGTCCAGGATAAACTGCAAGACTTCATAAACCAGGAGTGGGAAAGACTGCTGAAAAAATGCGGAGAAGCCTGATGCAGGCCGGTCGACATTAATCTTAGTACGAGATCTCAAACACCAGATTGACTGGTTTAACACTAATTATAAGGGAAAGACGTGGATAACTACTACTGTCTTTCCCTTAATTTTTTCTTCTGGTGCTAAGATTTTGTAACTACTCAGCCTATATAAAGATTAAAAAAGGTGGTGTGGTCGGCGACATCGGCATAAAGTGAGTGGTTGCCATAGCCGGCAAAGACAAAGTAACACAATTTTTGAATAAACCCTCTTCGTGACAGAAAAAAAGGAGAACCCTGGTTCTCCTCCTTTCTAAATTTTTAGTTCACCCGGTTTCAAGCAAATTGCAAAGTTCCCTTCCGCCGGCTCAAGAAAAGTATTTAGAACCATAAAAATCGAAAAACCGGTGGGTTAAACAATACAAGGCCTTGAAAGTTAAATCAATCATGTTATTTTTATCCAGCATGCTAAAATGTGCTTCCCGCTAAATTAGTTATCCCTTCAGCTAGGCGGGCAGCAGTAACAATTTAGTAACTCTCCTGATAAATCCTTTTTTCGATCTCTTCCATATACAGAGGATGCTTTACTTTAATAAAAGTACCTTTCATCCCCAGAGAACGGGAATCAATTACTCCTGCACTTTCAAATTTACGCAAAGCATTTACAATAACCGAGCGGGTTATACCCAGATTATCTGCAATTTTACTGGCTACAATAATGCCCTCTTTGTCATTAAGCTCTTTAAATATCTCTTCAATAGCTTCAAGTTCCGAATAAGAAAGGCTGTCAAATGCTACTTCTGCCACGGCACGGTGCCTCATTTCTTTCTCCCTCTTTTCCACTTCCCACCGCATGATCTCCATACCTATAATGGTAGCGCCGTTTTCTGCCAGGACCAAATCATCAATAGTAAGCTCTTCTCCATACCTGTGAATGATCAAAGTGCCCAGTCGTTTCCCGGCTCCCAGGATAGGTATAACCGTGGTAATAATATTTGGAAACTGACATTCCTTTTTTTCGTCTTCTTCAAAATAGATACAATTACTGCTTTTTTGTTCCAGGTTAATCCTTGCTTCCTCGGATGCCATTAAAAATTTATCATTGTACCATTGAGGGAAAGCACCTTTTTCCAGGACTTGCTCGTTAAAAATATTGCATTGAAAATCATCCATTAAGGAATATCCTAATACTTCTCCCTTGGTACCTACTATGAAGAAATTTGCCTTAACTACTTCCCCAAGCATTTCTGCTCCCTTTTGAAAATCCAGGGTTTGGTCCGTCGAACTCTGTACAAATTTACATACGTGTCTTACTTTGTCTAATAATGTGTTGTCTTCCATTTAATCTTCCCTTCTTTCTGTCATTTTGGAATATTATTTCTCTTCTTAACTATAAGACTATTTTCCTGTCCTGTCAATAGGAGAAAAGGAAAATTTTTGCTTGTGGGGCGATTTCATGGCACGGATTAAGTGAAAACATTAACATATTCCGAAAGTATTAACATCAAACTGTTTTAATGTGAAGTTTGGATATCTGTACCCCGGGTATCTGTATACGTTGCTGAACGCTTTAAAATCCGTACTTTGCTCTGAAATAGCGGAAATTTGTCTAACAATATCTAATCAAGCCATTAAATAAATTTTTATCACGTTTTTTTCATCGTGTCAAATCCCTTTATTTGCCCCAGTCCCCTGCTCCGCTTTTCTTTAATCTTGCAGGCTGGGCAGTTACAATCAAGAAAGGGTTTACATCTGCTGCTTTCTCTTTGGCTACGAGTCCAAAATAAATACCGTAAAGCTCTGTAGGAGTAATACGCTATGAGTAAGCCCTCTCCTATAGTTCACTTAGTTATTCGTTTCCTTCGCCTTTATCACGATTAAAAGTTAATTTAGGGGGCATTATCTTTTTATGATGGCTCCCCTGGATTAGTTTATCAATTTTCATCTGCAAAGAAGGCTCTAATTCACCTCCTTCGAGATATTGATCCAGCTGGTCATAGTTAAAACCCAGTTCGTTTTCATCGGTTTGTCCTTCCCATAAGCCACCGGAAGGTTTTTTATTTATTATATTTTCCGGCACCTTGAGGAAACGCGCTATTTCACGGGTTTCTTTTTTTAATACGTTAGCCAGGGGAAACAAGTCCGCTGCTCCATCACCGTGCTTGGTAAAATATCCTATCTCTATTTCACTACGGTTTGAGGTGCCTACTACCCGGAAGCTTCTAACCGCAGCCAGATAATACAGGGTGATCATCCTTAACCGGGGTTTTAAATTGGCCACGGCAAGTTTTTGATTGCCTTCCACTTTGACTCCTTCCAGGGCTCGCATCAAGGACGAAAAAGTTTCTTCCAGGGGGATCTCCAACCAGGAAACCTCCAGGGTTTCTGCCAGCAAAAGGGCATCGCCACGGTCCTGTATATCGCTGTAACAAGGCATGTATATCCCCAGGCACTTTTCCGAAGGAAAAACTCTGCGGCACAGGGCTGCCGTCACCGCGGAATCCAGGCCTCCACTCAAGCCAAAGACAACCCCTTTACCGTTGCTTTTTTCCACCTGTTCTTTAATCCACCGGGTAATAATATCTACCATCTTTTCTACGTCCAAGTGCTTTCACGCTCCTTCCGGTTTTCATTAAAAAACTTACGCTGTAGTGCTATTCACTTTTTCCTTTAGCAAGTTCCTCCCCCGGCAGTTCATTTAAATAATCCTGCAAAGCCATCAGGGTAAAGTCGCTACCCCTGGTTAATTCCTGGAGAGCCAAAAGAATCGCCCGGGCTGTATCCAGGGAAGTCAGGCAATAAACATCGTGCTCCGCCGCTGCCCGGCGAATACGAAAACCATCTCGCTGAGGAGCCCTTCCCCGGGTAAGGGTATTTATAACCAGATCTATTTTACCGTTCCTTATATGGTCAACAATATGAGGGGAACCCTCCCTAAGCTTCTGTGCCCTGTTAACTTTTACACGTCTTTGTTCCAGGGCACGAGCGGTACCTTCCGTAGCCCAAATCTCATATCCCAGGCGGGCAAATCCCTCTATAACAGGAATAGCTTCATCTTTATCCCGGTCCGCCACGGTGGCAAGTATGCTCCCCCTCTCCGGTAGATTAAAACGGCAGGACTGTAGTGCCTTATAAAGAGCTCTGGGAAAGTCGCGGTCCAACCCGATAACTTCGCCGGTTGACTTCATTTCAGGTCCTAATATAGTATCCAGATCTACGATCTTTCCAAAGGAAAAAACAGGAGCTTTAACCGCCACGTAGGGAGGAGAAGGATTCAACCCACCGCTGTAGCCCAGACTTCTTAAGGAATATCCCAGAGATGCCCAGGTGGCAAGCTTTATTAGCGGGATCCCCGTAATCTTGCTCATAAAAGGAACTGTTCTGCTGGAACGTGGGTTAACCTCCAAAACGTACAGCTCTCCCTGGTAAACCACATACTGTATATTTATTATACCCCGTACATTTAGTTCTCGTGCAAGTTTCCTGGTAGCCTCTTCTATTTCTTTTTCCATGAGGGGGGTAACGTTCTGCGGGGGAAATGCCGCTATGCTATCCCCGGAATGAACACCCGCCCGCTCTACGTGTTCCATTATACCGGGTATCAGAACTTCTTCTCCGTCAGATACCGCGTCTACTTCCAGCTCTACTCCCTTCAGGTAACGGTCTAGCAGCACAGGATGGCGGGGAGAAACTTTTACCGCCGTCTCCATGTATTCCCTTAAATCTTGCTCCTGGTAAACTATTTCCATGGCCCTGCCTCCAAGCACATAAGAAGGCCTTACTACGGCAGGATACCCTACCCCAGCAGCAATTTTCAGGGCCTGGGAATAAGAGTGCCCGGTCCCGCCGGGAGCACGTTTTAAACAGAGTTTTTCCAACATTTGGTCAAATTTTTCCCGGTCCTCAGCCCGGTCGATATCTTCTACGGTAGTTCCCCATATGTTTATACCTTTCTGATGCAGTTCTTCAGCCAGGTTTACTGCAGTCTGCCCACCAAACTGGACCAGGACTCCATCGGGGTTTTCTTTTTTTAATACATGTTCTACGTCTTCGGAAAAAAGAGGCTCAAAATAAAGACGGCAGGAAGTATCATAATCAGTACTAACCGTCTCCGGGTTATTGTTGATGATAACAGATTCAATCCCTTCTTCGTGGAGGGCCCAGGCAGAGTGTACACAACAATAATCAAATTCTATGCCCTGGCCTATGCGTATAGGGCCTGCTCCAAGCACCACAGCTTTTCTTGAATCTGATGCCGGAACTTCATCCTCGGTTTCGTAAGTTGAATAGAAATAAGAAGTATGCGCCTGATGTTCTGCTGCACAGGTATCTACCATTTTGTACACCGGCTTAATGCAGTATTTTTGCTTGAGTTTCTGTACTTCATCGCAAGTCTTTCCGGTCAAGCGTGCTATCTCTACGGCAGGAAGCCCCATCCTGCAGGCTTTTTTCAATAAAGTTTCTGTTATCGGGGCTTCTTTTTCGACCGTTCTTTTAAGCTCTTTTTCCAGGGATATCAGGTCCTTTAACCGAATTAAAAAGAAGTAATCGATAGAAGTAAAACGATGGAGTTCTTCCAGGGACCATCCTCGCCTAAGAGCTTCTGCCAGGAGAAACAATCTTTCATGGTCCGGTTCCACCAAGCGGCCTTTTATTTCTGACTCGGACAAATTCTCCAGCCCTTGGTAGTAAAGTCCGCTCTGGCCGTTTTCCAAAGATCTTACTGCTTTCAAAAGGGCTGCTTCAAAAGTCCGCTCCAGGGACATAACTTCACCGGTAGCTTTCATCTGGGTGCCCAGGACCCGCTGGGCCAGGGAAAACTTGTCAAATGGCCAGCGAGGGATCTTAACCACGCAGTAATCTACCACTGGTTCAAAACAAGCTGTAGTTTGACCAGTGAGGGTGTTAGTAATTTCCTCCAACAAGAGCCCTGCAGCTATTTTGCTGGCCACCCGGGCGATGGAATAACCGGTAGCCTTGGAGGCTAAAGCACTGGAGCGACTAACCCTGGGATTTACTTCTATCACCACGTATTCCATGGTGCAGGGATTTAATGCCAGCTGTATGTTGCAGCCGCCTTCCACTTTTAAAGCCCGTATTATTTTTAACGAAGCTTCTTTTAACATATCAAATTCTTTTTTACTCAGGGTCTGGGAAGGGGCCACCACGATGCTGTCACCGGTATGGATGCCTACCGGGTCAAAGTTCTCCATGCTGCATACAATAACGCAATTGTCTCCAGCATCCCTGATAACTTCAAATTCTATTTCCTTCCAGCCGGTAACACTCTTTTCTACAAGAGCCTGCTGGATCATGCTGTACTTTATTCCCTTTTGGACAGTAGAGCGCAGCTCTTCATGATTGCGGGCTATTCCCCCGCCGGTTCCGCCCAGGGTGTAGGCAGGCCTTACAATAACCGGGTAGCTTGTCTCTTTGGCAAAGATAACTGCATCTTCCACATTATCAACAATGGTGCTGGGGGGGACCGGTTCATTGATTTCCTCCATGCATGCCTTAAACTTCTCCCGGTCTTCAGCTTTTTCTATAACTTCCAGGGAGGTGCCCAGAAGGCGAACACCCAGGCGATCCAGAACCCCTTTTAAAGCCAGCTCCTGAGCCAGATTAAGACCTACCTGTCCACCCAGCGTAGGTACCAGACCCTGAGGGCGCTCTTTCTCCAGGATGCGGGTCAGGCTATCCACCGTCAAAGGCTCCATGTAAACCCGGTCGGCCATGTTACTGTCGGTCATGATAGTAGCCGGATTACTGTTTATCAACACTACTTCCAATCCTTCTTCTTGAAGAGCCCGGCAGGCCTGGGATCCAGCATAGTCAAATTCCGCCGCCTGTCCAATAATAATGGGTCCGGAACCAATTACCGCGACTTTTTTAAGTTCACTGATGTGAGGCATGCTTAAACTCCCCCCTCCGTGGACTGGATGAAATTTTCTACCTGTTGTGGTTTAAAGCTGGATTCTTTAACTAAACCCTGGGGCCAGAACTGTACTCCGGTCAAGCCATAATAGCCATAATCTAACCCTTCTACCGTTTTATCGTGCAGGTTGCGATAAGAAACTTTCCAGCCAGAATCATGTCCGGGCTCGGTTAACTGGTACCAGTGATTCTGAGAGGTAATGTATATCTTTCCGCTTATCAATTCTTTAACCGGGTAATTATCTCCCCGGTGGCCTGTTTTTAAACACGCCAACCTTCCACCGGTCAGAACATATAGAACCTGCAATCCTCCAGAAACACCCAGTATGGGATAATCACCCATGAGTTGTTTTAGCTCTTTCCCAGACCACGCCGCTGTTTTTTCCGGATTACCGCCCCCTCCAGCCACAACAACTCCTGAAGGAAAGAAATTCTTTACGTCGGCTGCAGTGAAAGAGGGTGGGAAGATGCCCAGATAAAACCCCCGGCGATGGAGCTTTTTGATAAAGCTCAGTCGGATTCCCAGGTCTATCACCGCCAACCGGGGGCCATCATTTTCCCAGCGTGTTTCTTTATCAACAACTCCTCTTACTTCCACCTGCCCGGAATCTCCGGTTATTTTCTGGTATAGTTTTTCCCAGGGGGCCTGGGAAGAAGTAATTATCCCCTTTTGCGCTCCGTTTTGAAAAAGGTACCTGCTTAAAGCCCGGGTATCTACCCCTCTTAAACCAGGCACCCCTTCTTCCTGCATGAAATGATGCAGGCTGCCCTCGGAAGACCAGTGGACCGGAAAAGCACAAAGGTCTCGAACCACCAGGCCTTTTAATCTACCCTGGTAAGATTCTCCGTGCTCCCGGTTAACCCCATAATTGCCCACCAGGGGATAGGTCATGCATAAGATCATACTTTCATTGGATGGATCAGTAATAATTTCTTGATACCCTACCATGGAAGTATGGGGCGCTACCCATCCGGTAACTTCTTCCTTCGCTCCAAAACTTATCCCTTCAAATCTGGTTCCGTCCTCAAGTATCAATGCTGCTGTAGCCACGTCATTGCCTCCCGTAACGGTTGCTGGATTGTAACTGCTCAGCCTGCAAGATTAAAGAAGAGCGGCGCCACGGGGACGGTTCGTGAGCTTCCTCAAGCGAAGCGGAGGACCGTCAAGTAAAACGAAGGAACCGTCCCCTGTGGCTGGCGTATTGGCAAAGCAGTTACCCTCGATTAAAAAAATAGCCTTCCTAATCCCTTTTGGGTTAAAGGAGGCTACCCTTATGGTATGGTTTTCTTTTTTTCATGGCAATCTCCTTTCCAGCCTCTCAGGACTGGTTTAAAGGCTCGACTAAATTCAACTTATTTTAACAGAAAACCCGGTAAAGCGTCAATACCGGAGGGAAAGATTATATTTAAAAAAACATGCAACCGCCGTTAATCCATTTATTGATTAATACCTATAACAGATTTCTCTCAAGATTAGCTGGTTTTGGCCCACCGTCCCACCAGGGATAACGCTTTCTCCGGGAAAAAACGCCTGAATATGCGATAATAATAAAGCTCTTCTTTATTCCTGACAGGTACAGAAGCTTCACCAGAAGCTTCAGCAAATTGTTCATCAGAGATCTGTTCAAGCACTACCTCTTCCAGCATTCCAGAAGAACCGGAGCCCTGGTCAAACTGCTGTTTTTCTCTCCAGGCTACTTTTTTCCCCAGGTAATCTTCAAAGACCCTTCGCAAAATCCATTTGTCCACCTGCTCGTCTTCCCATACTTTAAGCTTCCAGTCCAGGGGAATTTTAAAGGTCAGTTCCAGCAAAGAAAGCTTCAAAAAAGGTACACGGCAGTTTAAACCATGGGCGGAATTCATGCGGTCCACCCTTTGAAGGCCGGTATGGCTCAAGTTTTGTATGAAGCGCCCTATTTCCCGGTTTATTTCTTCTCTGGATTCCAACTCTTTTAAGTAAGTATATCCGGCAAATATCTCGTCAGAGCCTTCTCCAGTCAACATAACCTCTCGGCCTTCTTCCCTGGCCAGCCTTCCAGCAATAAAATTGGGAATAGAAGAACGCACGTAGGCACAATCAAAAGATTCCAGGTGGTAGATCACGTCAGGTAAAACATCAAGCATTTCATCCAGGTCATATATGTACTCATGGTGCTTGGAACCTATACTGTCCGCTACCTGACGGGCGTACTCCAAATCCTGGCTGCCCCGGACTCCTACCGAAAAAGTGTGAATAGGCTCGGGGCTCAATTCAGCAGCTATACAGGCTACTACGCTGCTATCCAGCCCCCCGCTTAGATACACTCCCAGGCGGTCCTGGTGTTCCATCCTTTCCCGAACTGACTGGATCATGTGCCGGCGGAGTTCTACTTCTGTGTCTTCCAGGTTTAACGAATGATCTTCCTTTACCCCGGTAGAACGGTAATACTGCTGCCATTCACCGCCCTTGAACATATAACTTCCAGGAGGGACTTGATTGATGGGGCTTTCCAGTTCCAGGAGGGCCTTGATTTCTGAAGCCAGGTACAAATTATCCCCCTGTTCCACATAGTAAAGGGGCTTTACTCCCAGGGGGTCCCGAGCTATTAAAAATTCTCCTTCGGGGGTTTCCATAACCAGGGCAAACTCCCCTTCCAGGCGTTTAAACAAGGAGGCACCTTCTTTTTCCCAGAGGTCCCATAGTTTTTCTTCCCCGGCAGCCCGACTGTAAGCCTTGTTTTCATCCCGGAGCTCCAGGTAACCATCCAGCACGACAGGAAGACGGTTTTCATGCTCCGGGTAAACATTATCCAGGCTAAACATACCGTAGACAGGTGATTCTACTTTTTTTCTTATATAGGGACCACGGTATCTTAACGTGTCAGCAAATGAGTTTAATCTTTCTTTATCATTACTACCCAAAACAGCAACCAAGCCAGACATCTTACCACATCTCCGTTTCATTTATAATCTGGTGCTAGCACTAAATTGAAAAATTGCGCTGTGGTACTACTATATCACAGGCACATATAATTGTAAAAAATGTAATTGCTCACGCCAGCCGCTGTTGATCTGGTGGGGCGGCACAGCGAGGCAAACAGTTACAAAAAATCTAGCTCCAGGCAGGTTTTTCTTTCTCTCCCCGGTTAAAAACCTGTTGATGGTATAGATATTCCACCCGGCGATATATGTCTTTTAAAGGTATTCCTTCCCGGCGAGAGATGGCCAGACAATCTTCAAATTCGGGCGAAGAATGAAGTAACTCTCCTCCCTGGTAAGCTGCCTTTACTCCCACCACACCCCAGGGAGTATTCACTTCTTCCCTGTGACGGGAAAGCATTACTTTACATGATTCTATTACTCTACAACCCAGGGTAGAAGTTTCATTAAACAAAAGCTGAATAAGCTTATCCGTTGACAATGGCGGGGAAAGTACAGAAACTTTTACCGCGGGACGGTTCTTTTTCATCTGGACAGGAGTATAGTATACGTCAAGTGCTCCAGCCTCCAGTAACTTATCCATTACATGTCCGCATATTTCCGGGTTTAAATCATCCAGGTTGGCTTCGATAATATTCAGTGTCTCCTGGTAACCATGGTTCTTTTCTTCAATCCCCATCCAGACCCTTAGCAGGTTCGGGTGCCCGAAATCCTTTTTACCCGCACCATAACCTACTGTTTGCAGGGAAAAGCTGGGTAATTCACCGAAACGGTCTACCAGCACCTTTAAAAGAGTGGCACCGGTAGGAGTAACCAGCTCACCTCTGACTTCAGTACCATAAACAGGGGCTGCCGCCCATGCCAGAATCTCCGCCGTTGCAGGAGCAGGAAGGGGATAATCTCCGTGATCAATTTTTACGAACCCCCTCGCCTGAGGTACCGGTGAACTAACTACAAAGTCTATTTCCATTAATTCCAGGGCAATCATAGCGCCTACCAGGTCAACCACCGTATCTACGGCACCGATTTCATGAAAATGAACTTCTTCAGGGGTAACGCCGTGAATCCTTGCCTCAGCCTCGGCCAATACCCTAAATGCCTGGTTAGACTTTTCTAAAACTGAATGGGAGAGAGAGCTATTTTCTAAAAGGTGTTCCAGATCTTTTAAGCGGCGTAAAGGTGGCGTTTTTCCGGTAGGCACTACTTCCAGGCTGGTTCCGCTAATACCATATGTTGAAGTTTTTTCAGCCTGCAAGGAGTATCCCGGCATATTTAATCCAGCCAGATTCTCTTGAAGCTCTTTCAGGGATAATCCCGCATCCAATAGAGCCCCCAGAAACATGTCACCGCTGATACCACTGAAGCAATCCAGGTAAAGAATTTTTTTTTGACTTTTCTTATGGCCGCTATCCTGATTTCCCAAGTGAACATGACCCCCCGGCACGGTTTATCAGGGCGGCTGAGTACCCCGCCCCAAAGCCGTTATCGATATTCACTACCGATACGCCTGAGGCACAACTGTTGAGCATGGTAAGCAGCGGAGCCAGACCTCCCAGGTTAGCTCCGTACCCCACGCTGGTTGGAACTGCAATAACCGGTGCATCTGCCAGCCCCCCAACTACGCTGGGCAAGGCTCCTTCCATCCCAGCCACAACAACTACAGCGCGAGCGGTATCAAATTTTTGACGTTGATCCAGCAGGCGGTGAATTCCGGCAACTCCCACATCATAAATTCTTTCCACCCGGGCACCCAGCATCTCCGCAGTAAGAGCGGCTTCTTCCGCTACCGGCATGTCAGCAGTGCCGGCAGAAAGTACTGCTACTTTGCCTGTGGGCTCGGAGTAATAAGCGCCCTTTATTACTATTGCCCTGGCAGACTGGTGATATTCCGCCGATTGGACTTCCTTTTTTACTTCCTGATATACCTCAACTCCTGCCCTGGTAGCCAGAACACTGGAACCAGTTTCTGCCAGGCTTTTGGCTATTTTTACTACCTGGTGGGTTTCTTTTCCAGGACAATAGATAACTTCGGGGAAGCCTTTTCTAAGATGGCGGTGATGATCCACCTTGGCAAACTCCAGCTCCTGGTAAGGTAGATCTTTAATCTTTTGAAATGCTTCTTCCACAGATATATTCTTATTTTGAACGTGGTTCAATAACGTTTTAATTTGTTCCTGGTCCAACTCAGGTGTCTCCCCTTTCCGCAGGTTTTTTTATTGACAGGAGAGTTGCCTGACTTCATAAAAGTTGACCGGTTAGGCTACCCCGGTCAACTTTCAGTCCTAATTACTTTGCCTGCATTTATTTATCGAAGATTATCTCAAACCGGGGAATGGTAGAATTATAGCGATCCGCCAGTTTTTGTAAGTTATCTTCCACCTGTCCTACTACTTTTAACTGCCGGGCCCGGTCTCCTACATTGTTCAACCATTGAGAAAACTTTTCAGCACTTTTTTCGGAAGCAAATTTTATGCCATCGGTTCTTATGACCAGGTCAAAGTACTTCTCTGGAATAGCCTGATTAATTTCACGGTAAAGAGCTTTTAAGGTGTTGTGATTAACTACACCTTTGATCTGCAAGTAAAAAGTGCCGTCCTTCTTGGAGAGGTATATCTGCATGAGGTTGTCTTTTATGGGTTTAAGTTTTTTAAACTTAAAAGCCTTAATTTTCCGCGATATCTGAGGTATATCCGGGTAGGCTTTTTTACCCAGGTATTTTAGCAACACCGGTTTAAACCACCGGTTCTGTTTTTCCCAGCGATTAATGAGCCACCAGCCTATACCACGGTACAAAACCGTCCCCATCCCTGTAAGAGGAACATTGCTCCACCAGTTTCGGAAGGCATAAAAGCTCTTGTGGGCTTTAACCGTGTCATCCTGGAGCTGCTCCGGACCAATTTTGTTAGGTTGAAACACT
>Ga0207421_10004160_pt1 | contig 16864 bp, 18 predicted proteins | sample SodLakKL_010_SED_4_FD_187542 | JGI IMG/M metagenome (GOLD analysis project Ga0207421, IMG submission 187542) | Alkaline sediment microbial communities from Lake Tanatar, Kulunda Steppe, Russia - 8KL_010_SED (SPAdes) (version 2) | ecosystem: Environmental > Aquatic > Non-marine Saline and... | reverse complement strand
TGTTTTTTCCTTTTATGTTAGTATTGCCAAAACTTTTGGTCCTTAGACATAGAAAATGATAAATTTTTGAAGGAGTTAAGGGGATAGCAGGAAGAAGGAATTTTAAAAAGAATTATTATTAAAAATATGGTGAAAATATTAAAAAATACCGGAGGTTTGCCATGAGCAAATTAATTAGATTTGGGATTTCCATGAACGAGCAACTTTTAGAAAAGTTTGACCGCCTGATTGTGCAAAAGGGCTACAACAACCGGTCGGAGGCTATTCGGGACCTTATCAGGAGCCAGCTGGTTGAACTGGAGTGGGCGGATGAAGACCAGGAGGTGGCCGGAACCATTACCCTGGTATACGACCACCACGTGAAGGGATTGAGCGATCTCCTCACCGACCTGCAGCACGATTTCCACGACCTGATCCTTTCCACCATGCACGTCCACCTGGACCACTTCAACTGCCTGGAGGTCCTGGTGATCCAGGGAAAGGCAGGGGATGCCAAGAAGGTGGCAGAAAAGCTTATCAGCATCAAGGGTGTTAAGCACGGAAAGCTTTCCATTACCAGTACGGGAAAGAATATTTAAATAAAAAAGGTGGCTACTCCTTTAAACTCGTAAGGAGGCCACCACTCTTTCAATGTCCTGATAATCTTTTAAAGTATATATATCTTCGAATACTTCCCTCCTGCGGGACATTTCCATGACCTCTGCCGCCTGGCCCTCCCCCACTTCCAGGAGGAGCAGGCCGGGACGGGCCAGGAACTGGTGAACCCGGGAGATTATCCTGGGATAAAAATCCAGGCCCCGGGGACCCCCCTCCAAAGCCTCCAGGGGCTCGTGGTTTCTGATTTCTGAAGAGATTTCCTTTAGCTGGTTCCGGGATACATAGGGAGGGTTGGACAGGATAAGGGAAAACTTTATCCCTTGGAGCTCCTCCTGCCGATCCAGGGGCTCCCACAGGTCTCCCTGGAGAAAGGTTACCTGGTGGTCCACCCCATGGCGGGCAGCATTTTTTGCCGCCACCTGTAATGCTCCGGAAGAAATGTCTGTTGCATAGCATCTGGAGTGGGGCAGGTGGTAGGCCAGGGTAACGGCCAGGACTCCACTGCCGGTACAAAGGTCCAGGAGGTTCAGGGGTTTTCCTTCCCTTTCCCGGGCCCAGCGAAGGGCTTCCTGGGCCATTATCTCCGTCTCCGGCCGAGGAATCAGGACGGCGGGATTTACCTGGAAGGAAAGGCCCATAAACTCCTTTTCCCCCACCAGGTAGTGGTAGGGGATCCCCGAAGCCCTTTTATTAACCAGCTCTTCATACCTTTTTTCCTGGGAGGAACTCAGGGTATTTTCCGGGTAGGTATAAACATAAACCAGGTCCTTTTCCAGGCAGAAGGCCAGGAGAAGGGCACTTTCATAGATATAATGGCTGATCCCAGCCTTTTTTAAAGTTAAAGAAGCCCCCTGGAGGGCTTCTTTTATGGTCTTATTCATATCCTTTTTACTGGGCCTCCTGGAGAAGTTCCGCTTTTTCTGCCGCGGCCAGGTTTTCCACGAAGGGGTCTATCTCTCCCTCCAGGATCTGTTCCAACTTGTGAAGAGTTAACCCGATCCGGTGATCCGTTACCCTTCCCTGGGGAAAATTATAGGTGCGGATCCTTTCGCTCCGGTCTCCGGAACCCACCTGGCTCCGGCGGGACTGGATCTCTTCCGCTTCCTTTTCCTTTTGCCTGATATCTAAAAGCCTGGCCCTGAGCACTTTCATGGCCTTATCCCTGTTTTTGTGCTGGGACTTTTCGTCCTGGCAAGAGGCCACAATTCCCGTAGGAAGATGGGTAATCCGAACGGCAGATTGGGTGGTGTTAACACTTTGCCCCCCCGGCCCCGTGGAACAGAAGGTATCAACCCTCAAATCCTGGGAATTGATCTCCACTTCTACCTCTTCTGCTTCGGGCATCACCGCTACGGTAGCCGCCGAGGTGTGAATCCGGCCGCTGGATTCGGTGGCAGGCACCCTCTGGACCCGGTGGACCCCCGATTCATACTTCAGGCGGCTGTAAGCTCCCTTGCCCTCTATGAGAAATATTATCTCCTTGAAGCCGCCGATATCCGTGGGGCTGGAGCTCATGACTTCCAGCTTCCACCCCATACGCTCTGCATAACGGGAGTACATACGAAAAAGATTCCCGGCAAAAAGTCCGGCTTCTTCTCCTCCGGTGCCCGCTCTAATCTCCATGATAACGTTTTTATCCTCGTTGGGGTCCCGGGGGATAAGGAGCAGCTTCAGCTCTTCTTCCAGCTTAGCCTTCTTTTCCGAAAGAAGTCTAATTTCTTCTTTGACCATCTGGGCCATTTCCTCCTCCAGGTCCTCCTTTTCCATCTCCTGGGCATCCTCCAACTCCTGGCTTACCTCCTTGTACTGGCGATAAACCTCTACCGTTTCTCCCAAGCGGGCATGCTCCCGGGTTAACTCCTGCCATTCTTCCTGGCGGCTTATAACTTCCGGGTCGCTTATTAACTTTTCCAGTTCTTTGTAACGCTCTTCAATGGCCTCTAATTTATCTAACATTTAACTTTCACCCCATATTCAAGGCAATTTTTTTATTCAGTGAACTTCTTTCCCCTTCCCGGGGAAAATGCTACCGGGATATATTTTTTCTCCTACATTCTTTTCCACCAGGGGCTCCAGGGCTTCCAGGGCCACCTCCAGCTGTTGATCATCGGGCTCCCGGGTGGTAAACCTTTGAAGGGCCATCCCCGGGTAGGAAACAAAAGTGGATAGGGCAGACCTGTTTTTACCCAGGTAGCGAATGGCTTCGTAGGAAACCCCTGCCACCAGAGGTAAAAAGGAAAGGCGCAGGGCTATCCGCAGGAAAAGATTTGGCCAGCCAAAAAAGGAAAAAAACAAAATACTTATAACCATCACCAGGAGAAGAAAGCTGGTTCCACAGCGGGGATGAAGGGGGCTAAAGTTCCGGGCATTTTCTACATTGAGGGGCAGCCCCGCCTCATAGCAGTGAATAACCTTGTGCTCAGCTCCATGGTACTGGAAAACCCTCTGTATATCATTCATACGGGAAATAAGGGCCACATAGCCCAAAAAGATCCCAATCCTCAAAAATCCTTCCCCCAGGTTCATGACCAGGGGCATTCCTTCGTAACCCGAGGAAACATACCTGACAATAAAGGTAGGAAAAACTATAAATAATGATATAGCAAAAAGAAGGGCCAGGGCCATGGTCAGACCCATCTGCCAACCTTCCAATGTTTCCTCTTCCTCTTCCAGAGCCTGGCTGGCAGAAAAGTTCAAGGCTTTTATGCCCAGGACCAGGGATTCGAAAAAAGCAAGGATTCCCCTAAAAACGGGTAGCTTAAAAAGGGGCCACTTCTGGGCCAGGGAAGAAATCTCCTCCCTTGAAAGATGGATACTTTCATCGGGAAGCCTGACGGCAATGGTCATCTCCCCCTGATCCCGCATCATCACTCCCTCAATTATGGCCTGTCCCCCAATGGGTCTACTCAAGCAAATTACCTCCCCTCAATAGAAAAAAAGCAGAGCTCTCCTGCCCTGCTTAGTTAATGCCGTATTTCCGCTTAAACCTTTCAACCCGTCCGCCGGAATCAACAAACTTCTGCTTTCCGGTAAAGAAGGGATGACAGTTGGAGCATATCTCTACCTTCAGATTATCTTTAGTAGAACCTACTTCAAAAGCTGCCCCGCAGGAACAGGTTATGGTAGTCTTTTTATATTCAGGATGTATTTTAGCTTTCATTGGTCCTTCACCTCTTTCTGCATAAATTACCTTATAAATAATAACACAGGTTGCAGCTTTATGCAATGTATACTAGGATTTTTTAAAAATAAATTAACCTGAGCAGCACTTTATCCTCGCCTGGAGAAGGGGCTTTATCTGGGGGGAAGATGTTTGATGGGGTTTAGTTTTTTCCCTTCTTCGATTATTTCCAGATGCAGATGGGGGCCTGTAGCGTTACCCGTGGCCCCTGCCCGGGCAATAATCTGGCCCTGGTAAACCCATTCCCCTTCCCGGACATTCAAGCGGGAAGCGTGGCCGTAAAGGCTCTGCCAGCCCTGACCGTGGTCAAGGATTACCGCCCGGCCGTAGCCACCCCGCCAGCCGGAAAACTCTACGGTGCCCTCAGCTATGGCCCTCAAGGGGGTGCCCGTGGGCACTGCTATGTCCAGGCCGTAATGAAAGCCCCCCTTCCGGGGCCCAAAGGGAGAAGATATGGGTCCATCAACGGGCCAAATAAAGGGGCCCCTTTCCTGGACAATTTTTTCTTCCTGGACCTTTTCCTGGAATTGCTGGGCCAGGGCGGGAGAAGCCTCCTTTTTCTCCCCGGCAAAGGGTATAACAAGGGTTTCCCCTATGGAAAGATTATGGGGGTCTTCTACCCCGTTCATGTACACCACTTCTACCCAGTCCGCCCCGTAACGGTGGGAGATATCCCACAGGGTATCCCCCTTCCTGACCTGGTGGGACAGGACTTCTCCCCGGGTTATTTTAAGAACTTCTCCTTCTTGAATGGCGTGGGGATTTTTAATCTGATTACGGGAGGCGATTACCTCCACGGAGGACTGATAGCGGTTTGCTATGCTGCTGATGGTCTCTCCCCTTTTTACCCGGTGCTCAATTATTTCCTCCTTTTCCCCCTCTTCTGCCTCCTCTTTTACCATATCCTTTTCTTCTTTTTTTGTATCGTCAAGATCATTATTTTCCAGGTACTTTAATATCTGGTCCAAATAAGGTGGCCGATAAAAACCCTTTTCCCCTTCTTGGGACTCTGCTCCTGCGGTGGCCGGTAAAAATACTCCTAAAAAGAGGACACTCGCCAGAATCAGACCCAGAAGGGATTTTTTCCTTTTCATTATTTTCTCACCTCATTTTGATGATAAAAATCACCTCCTATTCTGGGCCAAAAATAAAAAAAATATGCATAATTTTATAAATTATGCATATTAGCTAAAAATTCTTCGTTGGAATTGGTTTTGGAAAGCTTGCTGATGAGAAGCTCCAAAAACTCTCCAGGGCTGGAGTTTTGCATGACTTTCCTCAGGGTCCACATGAGCTCCAGCTTTCTTTCGTCGAAAAGGAGCTCTTCCCGCCGGGTGCCCGACCGGTTTATGTCTATGGCTGGGAAAACCCGTTTTTCTGCCAGCTTCCTTTCCAGGTGAAGCTCCATATTACCCGTGCCTTTGAATTCTTCATAAATCACATCATCCATGCGGCTCCCCGTATCCACCAGGGCCGTGGCCAGGATGGTAAGGCTTCCCCCCTCCTCCACCTTCCGGGCGGCTCCAAAGAAGCGCTTGGGCTTATGGAAGGCTCCCGGGTCTATCCCCCCGGAAAGGGTGCGGCCGCTGGGGGGAACCACCAGGTTGTAGGCCCGGGCCAGACGGGTTATGCTGTCCAGGAGGATCACCACATCCCGCCCGTGCTCCACCAGGCGCTGGGCCCTTTCCAGGACCAGTTCCGCCAGGCGGACGTGGTTGTCGGGAAGCTCATCGAAGGTGGAGCTCAAGACTTCCCCCTTCACGGAACGGCGCATGTCGGTGACTTCTTCGGGCCTTTCGTCGATTAACAGGACTATCAAATCCAGGTCCGGGTAATTGGTGGCCAGACTGTTGGCAATCCTTTTTAAAAGGAGGGTTTTACCCGCCTTGGGCGGAGATACCAAAAGTCCCCGCTGACCCTTACCCAGAGGGATTAACAGGTCAATTATTCGGGTGGAAAAATCCTGGGGACGGGTTTCTAAAGTAAGTTGTTCCTGGGGATGGATGGGGGTGAGGCTGGGAAAATAAGGGCGTTTAGGGGAAAGCTCGGGATCCAGGCCGTTAATGGCTTCCACCAGGAGAAGGGCAAAATATCTCTCATTATCCTTGGGAGGCCTTACCTTTCCGGAAACCATATCCCCGGTCCTCATATCAAAGCGCCGGATCTGGGAATTGGATATATAGATATCCTCTCTGCCGGGCTGAAGGTTGAAGGCCCTTAAAAACCCGAATCCGTCGGGCATGATTTCCAAAACTCCTTCAGCAAAAAGGTGGCCTTCCTTTTCCGCGGCCCCTTTCAGGAGGGCAAAAATCAGGTCCCGCTTTTTCATCTGGGAATATCCTTTGATATTGTAATGTTGAGCCAGTTTTCCTAATTCGGAGAGGGTCATCTGCTCCATCTGGTTAATTTTAATTTCTTTTTCATCTATTTCATTCATGAAACTTAAAACCTCCTAAGTTTTACCTGAAGTATTCTAAAAGGTGCTAATAAAAATTGGTAGGGTGTCTTCTCCCGAAAATGCCTCCTATCAGGAAGAAGCCCCCAGGGTAAATAAAAGGACAAAAGCTGCCAGGTATGTAATTATAATAGCTAGGGAATCCAGCCCCAGGCCCACCACCGTCTTCCTGGAGCGATATATAAGGCTGATTACTGCCAGGGACATAAGGAAAATGCTAATCTGGCTGTTTAAAAGGTGGTTAAAGGAAACATTTTTGAGGATAGGGCCCGGCTGATAAAAAAGATCGCTGAGGAAAATAATGAACAGGTTTAGAAAGTTGGCGCCAAATATGTTTCCGATGGCCATGTCAAAAAGTCCCAGGCGGGCAGCCGTAAGGGTGGTAGCCAGTTCCGGAAGGGAGGTGGTTACAGCGATTAACAAAGAACCTACCAGGGTTTCCCCCAGGCCTGTTTCCTGGGCGATAACCTTCCCCGCATCCGCCAGCTGGCTTCCGGCAAACACAATGACCCCTCCCGCCAGGACAAAACCCAAAATACCCTGGGTAAGGGTTTTATCTTTTAAATGGGAAGAAGGAAGGTCCGTCTTTAATACGGGAAATCTCCTCTCATACCTCATGAGAAGACGGGATCCGGAAAGATAAAAGAATAATATAAACCAGCCTTCTAATCCTACCCCTAAAAAAGTCAAGGAGGGGGGAAGGATAATAGCCAGGGCTACAAAGCTGGTAACGGCTATGGAAAGGCCGGCGGTAAGAATATGCCCTGTTTTAACCTGCCTCAGGACGGGAGGACCAGGACTGATAAGGTCTACCAGGGCAATAATGGCCACGTTAAACATGTTGCTGCCAAACACATTGCCCAGGGCCAGGTCGGGGGCCCCAATAACAGCGGACCTCCAGGAGGTAACCACTTCCGGCAGGGAAGTGGCCAGGGGTAAGAGCAGGGCTCCTGCCCAGGCTGCTCCCAGGCCGGTTTTTTCAGAAATAAGGTCTGCATTTTTGGTCAGTGTTGTCCCTGCCCAGATAATTAAGGCTGCGCTGAAGATAAAAACTATCCATGGATTTAACAAATTATATCATCTCCGGGACTCTGTTATCCTCAGCCTCCGGGCATAAAGGAGATACCAATACCTGCGGGGAAGAAAGCAGAGTGCAGATTAAAATCTTTAGAGCATTTAAACCTGAAAAGCAGGAATAAAATGGCTGGAGATTATTATATTCAGATGAAAGAAAGAATATACATTATGCTTATTATATCCGGTGGTAGGGCCTTAGTCAATACACAGGAAATTTTACTGGCAGCCTTCGTGCCTTCCCGCCTTTACAATATAATCGGGCTTTTTATCCAGGCGATGGACTGCTTCAACGAAGCGCACCGTTCCCGTCCGGGACCTCATAACCAGGGAATGGGTGGAGGCAGTTTTACCGAAATAGCGAACACCTTTAAGCATATCCCCGTCGGTAATACCTGTGGCCGCGAATATTACGTCTTCCCCCTCCACCAGGTCGTCCAGCCTCAAAAGACGGTTGCACTCCTTAATACCCAGCTTTTTAATTCTTTCTTCGTCCTCTTCATCTTCAGGAGCCAGCCGGGCCTGCATCTCGCCCCCCAGGGACTTAAGGGCCGCGGCAGCCAAAACCCCTTCGGGGGCACCGCCGATACCAAAGAGGATATCAACTCCCGTCCCTTCCACGGCGGTGGCAATGGCTGCCGATACATCGCCGTCACTGATAAGCTTTACCCGGGCTCCCGCTTCCCTTATTTCACTGATTATCCTTTCATGGCGGGGCCTGTCCAAAACGATGGCCACCAGATCCTCCACGCTGCGGCTTAAAGCCTCCGCTACGGATTTCAGGTTCTTTTCTATGGAAGCATCCAGGTGGATAGTGCCCACCGCCTGGGGGCCTACCGCTATCTTATCCATGTAGACATCGGGGGCATGGAGAAGGCATCCCCTTTCCGCCACGGCCAAAACCGAGAGGGCATTGGGTAACCCCTTGGCCACCAGGTTAGTGCCCTCCAGAGGATCTACGGCCACATCCACGGCAGGATCATCTCCGGTGCCCACCTGTTCACCTATGTAAAGCATGGGGGCTTCATCCATTTCTCCTTCACCAATAACTACGGTGCCTTTTATGTAGACGGTATCAAAAGCCCGGCGCATGGCATCCACCGCCGCCTGATCAGCTTTCTCCTTATCCCCCCGACCCATAAGACGGGCAGAGGACAAGGCCGCTGCCTCGGTTACCCTCACAAATTCTAAAGCCAGTTCTCTCTCCAAGATTTTCTCCTCCCCACTTTTATTTACTTACCTGCCTTTTCCCAATCCTCCAGGAATTTTTTAATTCCTGCCTCGGTAAGGGGATGGGCAAACATCTGCTCCAGGACCTTGAAGGGTACGGTGGATATGTGGGCGCCGGCAGCGGCTGCCTCCATCACGTGGAGGGGGTGCCTTATGCTGGCGGCAATAATCTGGGTATCATACTGGTATGTATTAAATACCTTCACCAGGTCCCTTACCAGGTCCATCCCCACATGTCCTATATCATCCAATCTTCCCACAAAGGGACTAACATAGGTAGCCCCGGCCCGGGCGGCCAGGAGGGCCTGGTTCAGGGAAAAGACCAGGGTCACGTTGGTCTTTACCCCTTTTTTATAAAGCTGACTCACGGCTTTCATTCCCTGGGAGCTCATGGGTATTTTGACCACCACATTATCTGCCATGGAAGACAACTCTTCTGCCTCCCGGACCATTTCCTCCCCCTCCAGGCTGATAACTTCAGCACTGACCGGTCCGGGCACCAGGGAGGTTATTTCTTTAACCATGGCCTGAAAATCTCCTTCTTCTTTAGCTACCAGGCTGGGGTTGGTGGTTACACCAGAAATAACCCCCCAGGAAGCAGCCGTCTTAATCTCTTCCAGGTTGGCCGTATCCAGATAAATCTTCATATCTTTACACCTTCCTTATATTAAAAAATTTCTCGACAGGTTAAACTCTTTTAACTAGGCTAAATCAGGAGGAAATTAAGCCTTCCCCGAAGAGCGAAAAAGCCTCATTTTTCCTTTAATAATTGCCTTCATTTCTTCTTTAGCAGGACCCAGTATTTTGCGGGGGTCATATTCCCCAGGGGTCTCCTGGAGGACCCGGCTTACAGCCCGGGTAAAGGCCAGGCGGATATCCGTATCAATGTTTATCTTGCCAACACCCAGCTCAATGGCCCGCTGGATGCTCTCATCGGGCACCCCGGAAGCACCATGGAGGACCAGGGGAGTGTCCACCTTATCCCTTATTTCCTTCAGCCGGTCAAAGTCCAGCCTGGGTTCCCCCTTGTAGGGGCCGTGGGCAGTGCCGATAGCTACCGCCAGGGCATCTACTTCTGTTTCCTTTACAAAGGTAGCCGCCTCCTGAGGGTTGGTAAAAAGGGCGTCTTTATCTTCTACGGTAATATCATCTTCCGTACCCCCGATACGCCCCAGTTCCCCTTCTAGAGAAACACCCACAGCCCGGGCTATTTCCCCTACCCGGTTGGTCATGGCTATGTTTTCTTCCAGGGGCATCTTAGAACCGTCAAACATAACGGAACTGAAACCATGGCGTATGCAGAGCATGGCCTGCTCAAAGCTGGTGCCGTGATCCAGGTGCAGGGCCAGGGGAACGGTGCTTACCGCCGCGGCGGCTTTTACCAGGGCTACTATGTACTGAATGCCTGCATATTTAAGGGCCCCCTGGCTGGCCTGAAGAATTACCGGCGCTCTTTCCTCCTGGGCCGACTCCACAATGGCCTGGACAATTTCCATGTTATTGGTATTAAAAGCTCCTACGGCATAACTGCCCTTTCGAGCTTCCTCCAACATTTCTTTCAATGTTACCAGCATAATAAACCTCCTTTCCTGTTTATTATATACTGAAGGCCTAGCAAAAATTAATAACTTTTTTTATGATACCCTTTGCCAGGCCCCATCTTTCTATATCATCTTTATTCCAGACGGGCCCCATTTTTAATTCCGACAGGGGAGGAGGAAGCTTTCCCCGCTGGCGGTATACACTAACTTTTTTTGAGCTCCAGCCCAGCATTTCTCCCACTTCGGCGGTACCCACCACTTCTATTTTTTTCTGGTGATGGGGAAAATCCTTCCTGAGAATTACGGTGACCTTTTTTTCCCTCTCGTCAAAGAATTCAATGATATGCTTCTGGTCAGTAGTTCCACAGCTTCTAACCATGTAGCCCTCCCCTTCCCAAAGGACTATCCCCTCATCGGAAGGATCCAGGGCTATACCGTGCTCTTTCAATAGCTTCAAGAATTCCAGGCTGTATTCTTCTTCATCTGTAATTTTAAAGGTTCCCAGGATCTTTCCCCTTCGGAAAGAAGTCATACACCATCACCCCTGTATGTTGTACATAACAACAAGGTTATTATAATTTTAATTCTCCTTCATGTCAACAATTGGCATTTATTATAAATAGCTCCTTTTTTAAATAAACTCCCTCTTACTCCCTTAAAAAGGGTTTGTCGAAATAATTTACAATGGAGCATCTCCTTGCCCGAAAGCTACTGGGGAACCATCTGGCCCATAAGGGGTGCAAAAAAGAGGAAGGATAAAAGGGTGAAAAGGATTAGGGCAACCAGGATCACCCCTGCCGGCAGAATATAACTGAGGAGGGCCCGGGAACTGGAAAACTGGTATACTTCCCGGATACCCGTTACTTTTAATATTAGGGCCCAAAAAAAGAATATTATCGAAGCAAGCTGGATGAGGTCAAAGGCCACATAACGGGCTACCAGGCTGATGGGGGCCAAAAAAATATAAGGCAAATAACTGTAGCCCAGGACTGCTCCCAGACCCTGGATATTTCCCGAATTACTCTTTTCTCCCCCCAGGAGACTGGCCGCCAGATGCAGAACTGCCGTGGCCGCCAGAAAATAAAGGGGGCCCAGGGTTATTTTGGCCACCAGTTCCATAAAGGGAAGCATTCCCAGGAATCCCTCGGTTATTTCCATGGGGAGAGGAAGCTGGGACAGTTCCTGAACATCCAGGAGCTGCGCCTGGTAGGAGGCAGTGGACAGACTCCCTATCACATTTACTATCAGGTAGACCAGGAGGCCGTGCCAGAGGGTCTTTACCTGCCTAATATTTCTCATCCCCTGCTTGGGCCGAAAAAGTATATCATAAAATTCATCCAGGAAGTTGGCTGTCATTAGTTCTCCACGCCCCTTATATTGTTATTAAAATTCAATCCCTCCAGAAGACGATAAGGCACGGAGCCCTCCTGGATTCCACCCCCCCAAAGGATGCTCCAGGGGGATATCCGGCTGTAATCTTTAATCACAGGATCCTCCAGGTCCGCCAGGCGGGCAGCGGTATCTACCGCGTCATACAGGTCTCCCATGTCATCAACCAGCCCCTTCTCCAGGGCCTGGCGTCCGGTGAAAACCCTGCCGTCGGCCAGTTCCAGGGCATCTTCCCTGCTCATGTCCCTACCCTGGGCTACGGCTTCCACAAACTGATCAAAAACATCATCGGCCATAGCCTTCATCACTTCCCGCTCCTCCTGGGTAATAGGCCGGGAGGCGTCTCCCAGGTCTTTATATTCACCCATTTTTATGGTTTCAAAGTCTATCCCTAAATTCTCGTAGAGCTCCTCCAGGTTGGCAAACTGCATAATTACCCCTATGCTCCCCGTGGTAGTGCCGGGGTTGGCCATTATTTTATCTGCGGCCACGGAAATGTAGTAGCCCCCTGAAGCGGCCACATCAGCCATGGAAATCACCACAGGCTTCCCTTCTTCCCTGATTTTAGATATTTCCCGGTGGATTTCCTGGGAGGCGGCAACACTACCCCCGGGGCTGTTAACCCTTACCACCACGGCCCGAGTTCGGGGGTCCAGGCGGGCCTCTCTAAGCTGCTTTAAAACAGGGTCCATTCCAGGGGCTCCTAAAAAGCCCCCCTGGGCCCTTCCCCCCAGGATGGTTCCTTCCACATAAATAAGGCCTACAGCACCCCGACGGGCATCCTCCCGGTGAATATCCCGATGGTGGGGCAAGAAAAAGACATCCCTCAGGATAATCCCTATAGCCAGTACTGTTACAACCGCCACCAGGGCGATAAATATTTTTTTACCCTTCACCTCTTTACCTCCTCACTTTTTCCAGTATCATCAGCTAACACTTCTTTATCTTTTCCTTGATTCCTTCTCCTGCCGGGCTATTATCTTCTTAATAAAATAACTGGATGGAGTCATCCAGTTATCAATAGTATTAAAAGAATCTAGGAGGTAACTTCTTTCCTTTCCCTTTCCCGGCCGTATTCCAGGGATTTTTTGATAAAATCCCGGAAAAGGGGATGAGGGTTATGGGGGCGGGACTTAAATTCCGGATGAAACTGGGTGGCTACAAACCAGGGGTGATCCTTAACTTCAATCATTTCTACCAGCTTTCCATCGGGGGAAACCCCGCTGAAAACCAGGCCCGCCTTTTTCAGGTCCTCCCGAAAACGGTTGTTCAGTTCGTAACGATGCCGGTGACGCTCAAAAATTTCCTTGTCCCGGTAGGCCTGGTAGGCAAAGGTGCCTTCCTGGAGGAGACAGGGATATCTTCCCAGCCTCATGGTGCCTCCCAGTTCCTTTATCTCCTTCTGCTCGGGGAGCAGATCGATTACAGGATAGGGAGTTTGGGGATCGTATTCAGAGCTGTGGGCCTGGGACCATCCCAGTATCTGGCGGGCAAATTCCACCACGGCACAGTGAAGGCCCAGGCAAATCCCCAGGAAGGGTATTTTTTGCCTGCGGGCATAACCAGCCGCCTGAATTTTCCCTTCTATGCCCCGGGTGCCAAAGCCCCCGGGGACCAGGATCCCGTCTACCCCCTGGAGGAAGGAGTAAGGATCTCCCTTTTCCAGTTCTTCCGCCTGGATCCATTTAATCTTTACATCAACCATATTGTAAATCCCTGCATGGGTAAGGGCCTCCACCACGCTAAGATAAGCATCATGCAAGGTTACATACTTTCCCACCAATCCTATGGTAACAGGTTCCTTTACCTCTTTTATCCGGTTTTCCAGTTGAGCCCATTCCGTCACATCCCCTTCCCCGCAGTCCAACTTCAGCTTATTCACCACAATGTCGTCCAATCCCTCCCCTTTTAACATGAGGGGGGCCTGGTAAAGGCTTTCCACGTCCAGGTTTTCTATGACGGCATTGTAATCTATATCGCAGAAGAGGGCAATTTTATCCTTGGTGTCTTTGCTCAGGGACTGTTCCGTCCGGCATATAATTATATCAGGCTGTATACCTATACTTCTTAATTCCTTAACACTGTGCTGGGTTGGCTTGGTTTTAAGCTCTCCCGCCTTCCCCAGGAAGGGTATGAGGGTTACATGGATGTACATAACAGAATCCCGTCCGATATCCGCCTTCATTTGCCGGATGGCTTCCAGGAAAGGCAGGCCTTCTATGTCTCCCACCGTTCCTCCAATTTCCGTTATGACTATGTCCACATCTTCCTCCTGGGCGGCCAGTTTGATACGGGATTTAATCTCGTCGGTAATGTGGGGGATAACCTGGACGGTACCTCCCAGGTACTCCCCTTTCCGTTCCTTGGTAATAACGGACCAGTAAACCTTTCCTGTGGTTACATTACTGTTTTTGGTCAGGTTAATGTCAATAAACCTCTCGTAATGACCCAGGTCCAGGTCCGTTTCGGCACCGTCTTCCGTTACAAAAACTTCCCCGTGCTGGTAAGGACTCATGGTCCCCGGGTCAAAGTTGATATAGGGGTCAAATTTTTGGATGGTTACCTTGAGGCCCCTGCTTTTTAAAAGGCTACCCAGGGAGGCAGCAGTAATGCCTTTGCCGATAGAAGAAACTACTCCTCCGGTTACAAAAATATATTTGGTCATAATATCATCATCTCCCGTTACTTCCTTTCCTTTTGCTAAAGGCTAAAAGAGCTTCCCTGATAATCTTTGCTGCCAGAAGGGAGGTTGCCTGGGCCTGGTCAAAGGCAGGCAAAACCTCCACCAGGTCAAACCCAACCACCTGCAGATCCTTTAAGAGATATATGGCCTCCAGTATCTCCCGGGAGGTACAACCTCCTGGTTCAGGCGTTCCTGTCCCCGGGGCATAGGCAGGATCTACCAGGTCTATATCAAGGGTTATGTAAACAGGGCGCCGGAATATCCTTTCCCGGACATCCTTTAAGGGGGCCAGGAAATCATAAGGATAAAAATGGGTGTTTTCCCGGGCGAAGTTCAACTCTTCCCCCGTGGCCGATCTTATTCCCAACTGGTAAACATCTTTAATCCCCGTTTCTCTTATAATCCTGTAGATCACCGAGGCGTGGGTCCTTTCTTCTCCCAGGTAATGCTGGCGCAGGTCGGCATGGGCATCCAGCTGCAGGAGCACCATTTGGGGATGGTGCCGGAAGGCTGCCCTGACCCCAGGGAGGGTTACCAGGTGATCTCCCCCTATCATCATAGGAAGCTTCCCCTCCTGGAGAAGTAATTCCCAGGCTTTTTCTATGAGCTCCAGGCTCTTATTCACATTCCCCGGAGGAAGGTCCAGGTCCCCCCCATCAAAAAATTTTAACTCCTTCAGGTCCCTTTCCAGGACCAGGCTGTGCTCTTCCAGGACCCGGGATATCTGCCTTATGGCCCGGGGGGCCATCCGGGACCCGGGTCGAAAGGAGGCAGTATAATCCATGGGGGCACCGAAAAGGACCGCCCCCGAACCCTCATAGTCCCGGCAGGATTCCATAAATCCCTCCTGGGGATCCAGGTAGTCTGTAAATTTCAATTAATCCTCCTCCATCAAGTCCCTGACAAAACCCGGCAGCATAAAGGCGCTGTGGTGTATCTCCTGGTTGTAATACCTGGTATCAAGGGTTTTTTTAATTTTTCCCGCTTTTAAAGGGTCATGTTCCTTGGAACCCAGAGTAAAGCTCCACAAACCGCTGGGGTAAGTGGGGATACTGCCCAGGTAAAGCCTGGTCAGGGGAAAGGTACTGCTGATCCTTTTATAAACGGAGCGGATGAGGTCCCCGTTGAAAAAGGGGGATTCCGTCTGGGCTACCAGGATACCCTGGGGCTTCAAGGCCTGGTATATATCCTGGTAAAACTCCCGGGTAAAAAGACCTACTGCCGGCCCTACCGGTTCGGTGGAATCCACCAGAATCACATCGTAGGCGTTCTCCCGGGATTTTATATGCTTTAAACCATCTTCAAAGAGGACTTCCACCCTTTCCTCCTCCAGGCCTCGGCTCAGGTGGGGAAAGTATTCCTTGCAGGCCTCCACTACCTCTTTATCTATTTCAACCAGGACGGCCCGGGAAACTTCCCGGTGTTTTAATATCTCCCTGATTGTTCCTCCATCGCCGCCTCCTATTACTAAAACGTCTTGGGGGTGTGGATGGGTGTTCAGGGGAACATGGGTTATCATTTCATGATAAACAAATTCATCAACCTCTGTGGCCTGCACCATTCCATCCAGGACCAGCATTTTACCGAATTGGAAAGTATCAATAATTGCCAGCTCCTGGTAAGGGGTTTTCCTGGTACAAATGGTCTCTTTAACCTGGCAGGTTATCCCTACATGGGGGGTCTGCCTTTCCGTATACCACAGTTCCATCTATCCCATCCCTTTCATGTAAAATAAAATTCCCCTTACGGGGTTAAAGGTTCCAAAGGGCTCCTGATTTAATAAGTAAAAATTAATAAGCTAAAACTACCGCCGCTATAACCGCCCCTGCCTTTTCCACCACATGTTCCACCGATTGAATCTGGACATCTTTAAGGGGCAAGCTCCTGAGCTCAAAGGCCTCTTTAATCATTCCTGACACCTGTTCTTCAGCTTCCTGGCGGGAGCACTCCCCGGAAAATTCCATAATAACGCCAAAGGTATCGGGAGAAAAGCCTATCCCTACAGCGGCAGATATAGTGGTGCCGGGCCTGTCGCTGGCCGTGGTGCCGTAGGCTGTAGGGGTCAAAGATCCAGGGGCCAGCTGAAGACTCTGGTCCTGCTCCGCCTGGGGAGGGAGTATGCTGCTGATTCTTATAAGATTCACGTTGGAGATGCCTGCCTTCATAAGGGCATGGTCAAAAGCCGTTAATTTATAACTTCCTTCAGCGGCTCCAACCACAATTTTAAATTTTTTTGGTACGGGTATCATTTAAACCACCTCATTCCCTGGTTGTAGCCTGAGAACAAACCTTTTTAAGGTTAACAGCACTTATGCAATTATACCAAAAAGGGTATAAAAAATAAATAAAGGGTTAAAAAAAGGACTAAAAAAATAAATGCTTTTTTACATAACGTTTTTGTCCCCCCAGGAGGTGGATTCTATAATGGTCATAAAAGGAAAAAAGGGTTATAATAAAGGTATGGTCAAGAAAAAACTTTCTTTATTTAAAATAACTTTATTAATAGTCATCGTCTTCTTCCTGGCTACTTCCCTAACGGCAGGCTTGTTTTTCTATGCAGTTATAAGCAGGGACAGCCTCCCCGACACGGACCCTGCCCTGACCACCAGGTTTTACGATACTAATAATGAACTTTTGACAACCCTCTACCGGGAAAACCGTATTGAAGTATCCCTGGAGGAAATCCCCCTGGAGCTCCGTCAGGCTGTTATTGC
>Ga0207421_10004159_pt1 | contig 16864 bp, 15 predicted proteins | sample SodLakKL_010_SED_4_FD_187542 | JGI IMG/M metagenome (GOLD analysis project Ga0207421, IMG submission 187542) | Alkaline sediment microbial communities from Lake Tanatar, Kulunda Steppe, Russia - 8KL_010_SED (SPAdes) (version 2) | ecosystem: Environmental > Aquatic > Non-marine Saline and... | reverse complement strand
CATGGGGAATGGGAAAGTAGTAGGGCTGCCCGAGCATGACCGCTTCCGCTTCTATGCCCCCCACACCCCAGCCCGCCACTCCCAACCCATTGATCATGGTGGTGTGGGAGTCCGTGCCCACCAGCGTGTCCGGATAGGCGAAGATTTCCCCGGCCTGGGGGGAGGCGTGCACCACGGAAGCCAGGTGCTCCAGGTTGACCTGGTGCACGATCCCCCGCCCGGGGGGCACCACGGTGAACCGGTCAAAAGCTTTTTGTGCCCATTTGAGAAGGCTGTAGCGCTCCCGGTTTCTTTCCAGCTCTTTTTGCTCGTTGTGTTCCAGGGCCCGGGGAGTGCCGAATGCGTCCACCTGAATGGAGTGGTCTATGACAAGGTCCGCCCGCACCAGGGGATTGATCCGGTGGGGGTCCCCTCCCATTTCTCTCATGGCATCGCGCATGGTCGCCAGGTCCACCACGGCGGGCACCCCCGTGAAGTCCTGAAGAACCACCCGTGACGGCATGAAGGGGATTTCCGCTGACTGAGAATGAGAACCGGCCCCTTGAAAATGTTCCCAAAGAGCTTCCACGTGCGAGGCGGTCACCATCTTTCCGTCCTCATGGCGCAGCAGATTTTCCAGAAGCACTTTGATGGATACAGGCAGGGAAGCCACTTTGCCTTTTGTTTGGCGGTCCAGTTCCTGCAAACAAAAATAGGTGCAGGGCACTCCTCCGCTTTTTAAAGTGGCCTTGGTTCCAAAACTGTTTTTGGGAACATTTGTCATGAGGACCTCTCTGGTTGTGGCTTTTCCATTGTAAAAGATGCCGAAAGGCACGATCCAGGATCAGAATTTTGTAATAAGGATCATGTGCGTCAGGGGTTGGTTCCCTTTCAAGGGCGAAACCATTCTGCGGTTTTGCGGATCTTCAGAATCTGCTATCCATATGTGAGGCGGTTTAACGTGTCAACTTTAAGGGTTGTGGATAAAATTTTCAAGAAAATGGACGGAGTTCATGGGGCCATGTCTTTGAGGTGTTTCAGGGACGCCCCAGGATTTCAACACCTGCCGGAAATGGAAAGAGTGAAATGAAAATAGCCATCATTGGAACGGGGTATGTGGGGTTGGTGAGCGGAGCGTGTTTTGCGGAATTCGGCCATGAAGTGACCTGCATTGACAAGGATCAGGAAAAGGTCAGACGCCTTGAGAAAGGGGAAATTCCCATTTATGAACCCGGCCTGGAAGCCCTGGTGGAAAAAAACATCAAAGCGGGCCGACTCCTCTTCACGACGGACTTCATTCCGGGAGTTCCCGAAGCTCAGGTGGTGTTCATCGCCGTGGGCACTCCCGCATCCAGGCGGGGTGACGGTTACGCAGACCTCACTTACGTGTATGACGCCGCGCGCCGGACAGCTCCCCACCTTCAGGACTACACCGTGATCGTCAACAAAAGCACCGTGCCCGTGGGCACCGCAAGGCAAGTGGCCCGAATCATCAGAGAGGTGAACGGGACCGCCCGGTTCGATGTGGCCAGCAATCCCGAATTCCTGAGGGAGGGAGCGGCCATTCGCGACTTCACCCACCCGGACCGCGTGGTCATCGGTGTGGATTCCAAAAGGGCGGAAGAAGTGCTCAAGGACATTTACCGGCCCCTTTACCTGCTGGAAACCCCTTTTGTGATCACGGGAATCGAGACTTCCGAACTGATCAAGTACGCCGCCAATGCCTTCCTGGCCACCAAAATCAGTTTCATCAACGAAATGGCAAATATATGCGAAGAGATCGGCGCTGATGTGCAGGATGTGGCTCGAGGCATCGGTCTCGATGGCCGAATCGGTAAGAAATTTCTTCACGCGGGGCCGGGCTACGGCGGTTCCTGCTTTCCCAAGGACGCCCAGGCCCTCATGCGCATCGCTCAGGAATGCGGGGTGGCCTGCCGGGTGGTGGAGTCGGTCGTGGAAGTCAATTCGGCCCAGAAGGCCCGCATGGCACGCAAGATTCGGCAGGCACTGGGCGGTTCCGAGGGGGGAAAAACCATCGCCGTGCTGGGACTTGCCTTCAAGCCGGAAACGGACGACATGCGCGATGCCCCCTCCCTCACCATCCTCTCCATTCTCCTGGAACATGGCGCCTGCATACGCGCCTATGATCCCCAGGCCATGAAGGAGGCGGCGAAGGTGATGCCCGAGGTGACCTATTGCGCCAACCCCTATGAAGCGTGCGAGGGGGCCGATGCCCTGGTTCTCATGACCGAATGGAACGAGTTCCGCGCCCTTGACCTGGACCGCGTCAAAAGCTTGCTCAGGGAACCCGTCTTCATTGATTTGCGCAACGTGTACAGGCCCGAAGTGCTCAAAGAGCAGGGATTTTTCTATCACAGTGTGGGGCGGATGCCTGCGCAGCCCCTGGAGAAAAAGGCTTGAGGAAGGAGGGGTCGTGCCCATGGTGATGCAATGGATGGCAATGGTTTTGCATAATCTTTTCTTGCTGTTCCAGGGCCACAATGCAATGGGTCAAATCATCATGTCACATGAATGCTTCGGGGGAAGGCTATGATCAGGGAGATGAGCGGGTACGAAGTCAAGGCACTCCACTATGAGTTGCTGCTCAAGGACATTTTGACCGCAGCGGAGAAGCTGCCGCCCTTTCCCGATGTGGTGTGGAAAGTGATGTCCCTCATCCGCAAGATGGCTCCCGTCAAACAGATCGAGGAAGTCATTCAATACGACCCCATCATTGCAGCGAGAATATTGAGGCTCAGTCAGTCGGCCCACTACAGCCGCCGCCACAAGGTCGCTTCCCTGAAAGACGCCATCCTTGTCCTGGGGAATCAAAAGCTGGTGCAGGTGGTCATGGCTGCCTGCACCTGTCAGTATTTTCAGACGAAGGTCTCCGGTTATGACGTGGATGAGCGTGAACTCTGGCGCCATTCCGTTGCCACGGCATTCATGGGGGAAATTCTTTCCAGGCAGATGAAAAGCAAGCGGGGCCTCACCATCTACACCGCCTGCCTGCTCCACGACATCGGGAAAATAGTGCTGGATCTTTACGCCCGCATGTATCTTCAGATAGATCTGGCTCCCATCCGCCATTCGGGGGTCCAGTTCATTGAAGCTGAGCGCCGGGCCTTGGGAATCGACCACCAGGAGTTGGGAAAGATCATTGCCCGCCGATGGCAGTTTCCCAGGGAAGTGGCCACAGGCATTCAATTCCATCACACCCCCGATCGCGCCGAGTCTGACAGGGAAATCGCCCGGCTCGTCTACGCGGCCAACCAATTGGTCATGGCCATGCAGGATGGGGGGGCTGATCCTTCGGAGCTGCACAAGGACCCGGTTTTTCAGAGAATGGGGCTCACGGAGGACCTGGTGCGCAAATTTCAGGACAGTCTTTTCAGGTCCATGGAAGGTGTGGAGCTGTACTTGAAGAAAGGAGCGTGATTGGATGTGAAAAAGGGCGGTTCCCGTTGAAGGATGGCCGCGATGGACGCATGCCTTTTGAACTGCCTCTCCAAAAAATGACGGACCTGGCGCCGGTTCCAGCCCTGGGGATGGGTGAAACCCGTGTAGAGTGACAGGTCCCCTTCGTAGTGAGAATGGGAAGGGAAGGCTGCCGCATCGGGACTGTGGATCGGCATGTTGAAAATGGCCACATTCATGAACTGGATGCAGTGCTCGTGATCCACAACGAATTGCAGGGTCTTTTGAGCTTCCTTTTCCGTCTCTGACGGCGTTCCAAAAAGAAAATAGGCGTAAACGGCTATGCCCGCCCGCCGCAGGTTTCTTATGGCTCTGGAGGCCAGGGCCACACTGGCACCCTTCCTTTCCCCCGCCATGACCTCTTCATCGCCCGATTCCAAACCCATCTTGAGCATCAGGCAGCCGGATTTTTTCAAGGCATGACAGAAGGACAAATCGTCCAGCTCCCGGGTGATTCTGACAAACCCATACCAGGGGGCGGGGGGAGGTGCTTCGGTCATGGCTCTCAAAAGGGATGGGCTCAAAGCGTTGTCCAGGAAGTGAATGAGACCCGGCCGGTGTTCCTGGTGCAATTGGCGAAGGTCTTTCAGAACACGTGCCGGGGGAATGGGAACGTATGGGTTTCCCTCGGTTCTTTCGGGGCAGAAGGCGCATTTGTTCCAGTAGCACCCCGTGGATGCGCTGTAAGGCAGTACGGGGGAGGGAGAGAGGTAGTGTGAAAAGGAAAGGTCACTGTAGTCGGGCGGAGGAGGAACATCCATGTGGCCTTTGCTTTTGAAAAGGGCGGAAAGCGCTTCTTCCCCCCGGCCGTGCACCACGTGATCCACAAGCCCTGCGAAAGGGTTTTCCCGAAGGGAGCGGCCTTTCCAGGAAGTGATGAGGCCGCCGCCCAGAACCAGTCTGACATGGGGAAAATCCCTGCGCAGAAAGCCAAGGATTGCAAAAGTGGTGAGGGCCTGGTGCAGAAAATTGAGGGAGATGCCGACCCATCCGCTTCCCGTTTTTTCCAGGAGCCCTGTGAGGCGGCCTTTGAAAAAGGGGCTGAAGGGGTTCCTTTCCGGGTTTTCCGCCGCCCGAAGAAGGTCTTCACTGCGCAAAGGGGACAGGGAGCGGTGCTGATAGTTGCTCAGGTTCAGCTTCACCCCATGAGCTGCTCCATGCAGCTCCAGCACATGAGAAAGATCGTGCACCGCTCTTTTGTAGCGATCCGCATTTTCGTAAAGCTTCGGATTCCTGAGGGCATCCAGGTGGACCTTCCTGTTTTTGACCGCCCGCTGTGACCAGCGGTCTTTCCCCTGCGGAGGATGCTCGAGCATCCACAGAATGCCCTCCACATTCAAGTCCAGTGTGGTGCAGGGTATTCCGCAGGCAGAAAGGAACGCCTTGAGCCTGGCTATTCCCGGTGGTGGTTCGCCGGGTTTGAACAGGGGAGGATGAATGAGAATCATGGGCATGCGCCGGGAGCCAGGGGCCAGGGGCGAACCGGAGCGCAGAAAGGGAACCCGTGACCCTGGTTTTCCTTCCTGCGTGCTTTTCCACCTTTCGCGGCGAAAGGTTGACTGGTCTCCGGTCCGCGACCTTTTCCCTTGTGAGTGGATTCCAGGGTCATGGGGGAAGTTTCAGTCTTTCAGTTTGATGACTTTTTCCTCGCCCAGGTTGAAGGTTTTGTAGTCAGTGTATTCCTGGTCGAGGGCAACCGTGATGGGCATTTGCCGGCTTGCGGGACCCCAGTGCTGAATGGGGCCGGGACTGCAGAAAAGGTCGTTGAGCGCCCATTTCTCCCGATTTTCCGCGTAGGCTTTGAACGAAGGAGAAGATGTTTTCACCAGGGACTTTTCGATGACCATCTCTTCCTTTCCTTTTCGCATTTCGCAGGTGATGAGGCCCGTCAGGGGCAGGGCCAGGATGGTGCCCCCCTTGTCGAAATCGGTCACGGCGGCCATGTAACCCGTCTTGCCCGCGAGGACAAGAGAGCCCGCTGTGAGCCCAAGGGCGAAGGTGAAGGCGGCATCAAAGGACGTGGGTTTGCCGCTGCGGCCTTCATATCCGAGGAAGTGGGACTGGGTGGACAAAGACAGGTTCTGAAGCTCCTGAAGCTGCTCGGGTGTGGCGGGGATTTTTCCCTCTCCTTCTCCGAAGTATTTTTCCGGATGGCGCTTGACTTCCGAAGCCTTGTAGCGAATTTTTTCGATGAGCAGCTTTTCCGTCTCGATCTGGGAAACTTTCACATTGCCGTGGTCATCGCGGTCGAGAATGAGCATTTCTTCAATCTCTTCCGGAAGGGCCGCCATGAGCTGGGCTGAATGGGCAGTCAGCCGCGGGTAGAGAAATTCCTGCTTGTTCTTCAGGGTGGGCAGGTCCCTGATGTCCCTCTCGTACTCGGCCAGGACCTTGTTGAGCTCCTGAATGAGGACGCTCATCTCGGGGATGAATTCAACGAGTCCCTCCGGAATGAGGATGACTCCATGGTTGATCCCTTTCATACGGCGAAGGGTGATGATGCGAACGATGTCGTCCACCATCTGGTTGAGAGAGATGTTCTTCTCGGCGATTTCTTCTGAAATGAGGGCGATGGCCGGTTTGGTCTGAAGGGCCACTTCCAGGGTGATTTTGCTCGCCGTGCGCCCCATGAGCTTCACAAAATGCCAGTATTTCACCGCTGAAGCGGCGTCTTCCGCCAGGTTGCCCACCAGTTCCGAATAGACTTTTGTGGCCGTGTCATAGCCAAAAGATATGGGAAGATTTTTGCCCGCAGCCATGTCCCCATCGATGGTTTTGGGAATGCCGATGATTCTGCAGTCAATGGATTCCTTTTCGAGGTATTCGGCAATGAATGCGGCGTTGGTGTTGGAATCGTCCCCTCCCACGATGATGAGACCGTCCAGGCGATGCTTGAGAATGGTTTCCTTGACTTGCTCGAACTGGTCGGGTGTCTTGATCTTGGTGCGGTCCGTGCCCAGAAATCCGAATCCCCCCGTGTTGATGACTTCATTGAGCTGGGAGGTTTTCACTTCGAAGAGATCCCCCTTGAGAAGCCCTTTGGGGCCCTTGCGAATGCCGAGAAGCGTGTTGTCTTTTCCCAGCGCAGCCTTGAGTCCCGCCAGCACGTTGTGCCCGCCCGCCGCGGGACCCCCGGAAAAAAGGACAGCCACTCGCTTGCCCGTCACCTTCTGGGGAGTTTTTTGTTTGACGCCGCGAAGGACGATGTTGCGGGTCCTGGCCATGGTTTTGGGAAAAGTCTTTTCCGTCAGGTCATGTTCCTTGCACATGAACAAGGATTCCGTCTCTTCGAAAGCCGCCGGGACGATATTTCCATCTTCTCCCATGAAAACGGAACTCACGGGTATGGGGAGTTCCCTGACAGCATTTTCGAACAGGGAGTGCTTGCCCTCCGTGCATATAAATTCCGATGGCAGATTGGTCTTGTTGCTCTCGCGTTCTGTCATTGAGCGATCCCTCCTCTTTACGGCCAAAACATGGGCCTTCCATTTTGGACTTCATTGCTCGCACGGCAGTTCGCCTGCCAGGGGATGTCCATGGTTGAGGTTTTCGGCAGACTCCCGCTGCCGTGAAAGTCATGGTTCTCTTATGACGGGGTGAGGAGCTCTTTTCCCGGGGGGATGCGTGCGGCAGGCAAACGGCCCTTCCCTCCATACGACTCCATTGGTTTTTCCATGTATTTATCTTTCATTATGATCTTTGGGTCAAGGGACTTGAAGGGCACAGGGTCGGAGCCGGGCGTGGAATGGCCAAATTTCTCGTCCCCATGGACGAGCCCGGGAACGAGAATCAATGTTGACAGGGAAGGAATTGCAGTCCGTTTTGTGAAACCCCGGTTCAGTTGTCTTCAGTGCCGGGTCCCACGAGGGGCAGAACTTTGTCCACTTTGAAGAAAACCAGATAAAGGGGACCCCTGGATTCGGGGGGCTCCTGGTATTCCCGGCGCCGAAGGGAGTACAGAAGCTCCGTGTCCTGTTCTTCCCTCAACTTGGTGAGAAAGAGCCTCATGCCTTTATAGCCCGGTCCGTCTTCCATGAAAATGTAGGCAGCGTGAGGGTTGGACTGCAAATTGTGGTGCGTGAGGCGTTCCCGCATGATGAATGCCACGGTTCCGTCTTCCATGAGATGAGGCCGGGCATAAACGGCGCCGTCCACTTTGCCCTGTCCATCCGCTGTGGCCAGAATGCCCCTTCCTTTTGCACTTTTGAAATATTCCTGATGATCCATTTTTTCCTCCCATTGGCATCAAGTGTTCAAAGATTTGACTGGCAACTCTCACCTTTTCGGCGAATCATGACACCGGCCCTGTTCCTGGCCGGCCGCAAGCGCTCCTCTTCGTGTTCAAAGGGTTGATGGTTTAACCGGAAATGTCTATCTGACAGGCATTCTGCAGATCCGGGTTGTACTTTTCCGGTCCTCTCACGATTTCTTTGTCCGACTTTTTCCCGATGTTTCGAAGCATTCCCTCAAAGATCCAGGCATGGAAGGGATAGAGGGCATACCAGTAAAGAATGCCGAGCAGCCCCCGTGGAAGGAACCGGGCCACCTGGGTGAGTTCCGTTCGCCCTTCCCCCAGGGAGGTGAGGCGGAATTCCAGCACGGCTTCCCCGGGCATTTTCATTTCTGCCAGAAGCAGGAGGCGATGGGGCTCCTCCACTTCCAGGACGCGCCAGAAATCCAGGGCATCCCCCGTGTGAATCACCCGTGAATGGCGCCTTCCACGACTCAGTCCCACGCCGCCCGCGAGCCGGTCTATTCCCCCGCGTATTTTCCAGAGGGGGTTGCCAAAGTACCAGCCGGTGGAGCCTCCGATTCTGACAATGTTTTCCCAGATTTCCGCGGGACTTCCCTCGAAAACAATGCGATGACCGCACTGAAGCAGCGTGCCCCCCGCGTAGGGAGCATCCCCGCAGTGGGTCCATTCGGGGGGTAAAAGATTTCCCGCATCGGTCCAGCAGGATTCCACGGTTTGCTGTCGCAGCCGTTCCAGGGCGAGGGCCATGGCTTCCCGGCAGCTTTGCAGGGGAATGGGAAGCACGTGGCGAATGCTGTCGTCTTTGCAGACCACTTCATTGCGGAGTCCTTCCGCGAGGGGGTGAGCGATGGAGGAGGGGATGGGGGTGACCAGGTGAATCCACAGGGCACTGAGGCCCGGAGTGAGCACGGGAACGGGAATGATCGTTCTTCGGGGAAGGCCCGCCAGTTCGGCATACATGTGAATGAGGTCTTCATAAGTGAGGATTTCCGGGCCTCCGATGTCGAAGCTTTTCCCTTTAACTGCCTCCTGGTCCAGACATCCCTCCAGATACTCCAGAACGTTTGTGACGGAAATGGGTTGCACGGGTGTTCGCACCCATCGGGGGGTGATCATGATGGGCAGCCGATCCACCAGGTAGCGAAGCATTTCAAAAGAAGCGCTTCCCGATCCGAGGATCATGGCCGCCCGGAGAACGGTGGCGGGAACGGGACCCTTTTGAAGAATCCTGCCCACTTCGTGGCGCGAGTGAAGGTGTTCGCTGAGATCGGGGTCTTCCTCGCTGCCCAGTCCCCCCAGGTAGATGATCTGGCCCATTTGAGCCTCCGCGGCTGCACGGACCATGTTTTCGGCGGATTGGCGGTCCACGTGGGCAAAGTCCCTGCGGGCGGAGAGCATGGAATGGACCAGGTAATAGGCTGAATGGCAACCCCTGGCAGCGGCAAGCATTGAAGGGAAATCCATGGCATCGCCCTGCACCAGTTCCACGTTGGGGTGCCGGGCCCAGGGGCGGCACGAGGCTTTTCGAAGGGACCTCGCCACAACTCTGACCTGGTGCCCCGACTTCAGCAATCGCGGCACCAGTCGACCTCCGATGTAGCCTGTGGCTCCCACAATGAGCACCCGCCGGGTTTCCATAAGAACTCCTCCTCCCTTGTTCACGGCAGTTTTTGAGTGGCCCCGTCTTGACAATTCATGGTTTAAATTAGGGATGACGCAGGAAAATACAAGGGGGAAAAGAGGGGAAGAGGGTGTTCAGCCCGTTGAGGAAAGAAAGGCCCCGGAGTTCAGGAACGAAGGTGCTCAAGAAGTTCCAGGGGCTCACGGATGAGCAGCCGGGCTCCGGTGGACCGGAGTTCGCTCTCGTCCCTGAACCCCCAAAGCACCCCCACGGCGAACATGCCCGCAGCCATTGCCGTTTTCATGTCCGTCCCTGTGTCGCCGAGGTAGAGAAACTGACCGGGAACCGTTTCCAGGGCGCGGGCGATTTCAAGGGCGCCCTGAGGATGGGGTTTTCTGGGAACGCCCGGGCGCTCCCCCAGGACCATCTGGAAAGGGATGGAGGGAAAAAATTCGCGGACCATTTGACAGGTGAATGCATGGGGCTTGTTGGACAGGACGGAGAGTCTGACCGATTTCCCCGCCAAAGCCTGAAGGAGTTCCGTGATGCCGGCGTAAGGCCTTGTTTTTTCCCTCCATCTTCTTCCATATTCTCTGCGCATGGCCTCCACGCAGGAGTGGAGAATCTGCGCATCGTGCCTCGCTTGTGAAGGCAGCGACCGTTTCACCAGGTTTTTCAGCCCGTCTCCCACGAACTGCCGGTAGGTGAGGACCGGATGAACGGGAAACTTTCCCTCTTCCAGCACGGTGTTCATGCAGCCGGCGAGATCTTCAAGGGTGTCGAGAAGTGTTCCGTCGAGGTCCAGGATAGCGGCGCGTGACTTCATCTTCATCACAAACTTGTAATTCTCATGACAAGGCTTGAAGGAAAAATCCAATCAGAAGCGAGTCTTTCTGCTTTCCAAACGTTTCTGAAAATTTTTGAGCATCCGGTGAATGCCGTCCTGTTTGAGCGCCGAAGCGTGGGTTTTGGCGTCGAGCCTGGCCACATCTTCCACGTACACATCCGCTCCCGCCAGGAGGAGCAACCGCACTGAATCCTTGTTCCCGTGCATGGTGGCCACGATGAGAGCTGTTCTTCCGTACTGGTCGCGGATCTCCAGGTCAGCGCCTTCGGAGATGAGGTGCAGCGCAATTTCCGTGTAGCCGCCTCTGACCGCATACATGAGGGCGGTTTTGCCCTCGCTGTCCTGCTCATCGAGGTCTGCGCTGCCGCGCACGAGCAGGTGGACCATGTCCATGTCCCCGTGCATGCAGGCAGCCATAAGGGCCGTGACCCCCCTGTGCTGAATCCTGGACATTTCCTGGGAGCTTCTCAGGTTCACGTCGGCTCCCTGCTCCAAAAGGAACCGTGCCATCTCTTTCTGTCCGGACCAGGCGGCGTGCATGATGGGAGTGGCCCCAAAGACGTCCCGGGCATCCAGGTCGGCACCATGACTGATGAGAAACCGGGCCAGATCCTTGTTGCCGCTCAGGGCGGCGAACATGAGAGGGGTGGTGCCTTCAGGATCCATGGTGTTGGGGTTGGCGCCTTTTTCGATGGCCATCCGCACCCCGTGAGAATCACTGTTGAGGGCGGCGGAGATGAGTTGAGCATTGAGTTCATCCAGCTTCGCATCTGAGGGCTTTTCCGCGTGGGCGAAGCCAGGGGCCTGCCACGAGAGGGTCAAACCAATGGCAAGAACAAAAAAGAAATGAAGGAATTTTCCCGTTTGCAGCACGAACATTTGCAATGCTCCTTTTGTGGGGTCGTGGCGTGGTGCCTGCCTGCTTCATGTTAAAAGGTCACGCCTTGAATTTAGCAAGTTTCATGCTGAGAGGCTTCAAAACATCTGCATGAAAGTCATCACGGTCCCATGGGAAGACACTTTCAGAAAAAAACCTATTTTTCTTTATCATGGCGGACACCGGCTTCCTCATGCATGCGGAGAAAATGATCCAGTTCTCCCTTGTGGGGAATTCCCCTTCGAGCTCCAAGCTTCGTGCAGCAGAGGGCTGCGGCGGCACTGGCTTTCCTGAGCGCTGCGGCCAGGCCTTCCTTCCTGGAAATGCTCAAGGCGTAGGCGCCGTGAAAAGTGTCCCCTGCTCCCGTCGTGTCCACCGCGTCAACGTAAAAGGCCTTCACGTGCCCGGAATCCTTTCCTTTTTGCCAGAGCAGCCCCTTTTCCCCCAGAGTGATCACCACGCAGGGGGCCTGATGCCTCAAATGGGTCATGGCTTTTCGGGGATCAGGACTGCCGGAGAATTGACGGGCGAAAGAAGCGGAGACCACCGCATGATCCACCAGGGGCAAAAGGGAAAGGGTTCCTTCATGGACAGATCCCCCGTCCAGCACGGTGGGAATGCCCTTTTCACGGCAAAGTCGGGCCAGGGGGAGGGAGACACGGGGCTGGTGCCCATCAAAAAGGACGCACGCCGGAAAACCGGCTCCCATGAGGTCAGGGTTCCAGGGAAGATGCGGTGAAGCGCCCTTGTAGCTCACCACCGTTCGGTGCCCCCCGGGTTTGACCAGGATGACCGACAGGGGCGTGGGTGGATCTCCCCGAAGGACACCGCCTGTTTGCACATTCTCCTTCATGAGTTCCCGAAGATGCTGCTCTCCATGCAGATCTTTCCCGAGGTAGCCCATGAAGGCCCCTTTCCCTCCCAATCGGCTCACCGCCACCGCTGCGTTGGACGCTGGTCCTCCGCCGCAGGACAGCAAACTGGAAGCAAAGCATTTTTCGTCCTTGTCCGGATGGTGATCCACTTCCAGGATCGTGTCGAAAGTGGCCAGTCCCACGCAAAGCACGTCTGTTTTTTCTGAAATCAATACACCTCCTTTCTGTCCCAATGCTGTTGACGGATTGTGTGTTGCCCTGTCCTGATGACCTCCGCGAAAGTGAGGGCGTTGGGACACACTGAAAAGACTGAATTCCCGCCTTCGCAGGTATGACGTGAAGGGGATTCATTCAGGGTGGAAAAGCTTAAGTCAAGGGCATTGCTTTTCTGTCCCGGGTTTCCATGAAACGGCACAGCATCTTTCACCGCATATGCAGGAGTTGCAAAAATAGGCTGTGTGAAGCATGTGAGTGCCGCTCAGTCTCTGGTTCCTGATTGTTCCGTTGTGTCGATGGCTTATGGGGTTTCAGAGAGCTGATTCGGATCAGAAATTAATCTTCGGGCGCTCTTTTTTTCCTGTTCGGGTCTTGATCGATCGCTCTTACTTCCTTATTATCTGACTAACAAAGACTGGCTCTATTTCAAGACAGATTAGGGTCCAAGGTGAATTACCACACACCCCGAAGGAGGGAATCATGAGCGACGTGACACAACCATCAGGACGCACTCAGTTCGTATGGGTCAAGGACAAGGCTGGCAATGAATTCGTTTGTGAACTTGGAGCTCTCAAGGATCCTAAAAAAGTATCAGATGAAGAACTGAAAAACTGCGTGGACGATGCAACAAGCCCTCAGCCCTTCGCAGGGGGTTGATAACTCTAAAGCAACTGTGTGACAATGGCTCCTTCGGGAGCCATTTTTTTTGTCCTTCGGCAGGAATTCTTTCCTTCGGTTTCCCGAATCGCCGCCCTTGCAATTTGTGAAATCATGATCCAGAGCCCGTTCTGGAATGTCTCCTCCAACGGGTGAAGCACCCTTGGCCCTGTCTGCAGGTGGCCACCGTTCTGAGTGGGCACTTTCTATGCTGGCAAAGCCCCCACAGGATCCATGCCCGGGGAAAAAATGAAAGAAGGAAATGGTCCCCTTCAGGGGGCGAGATGCATGGATTTTTTTCTGGATCTTTTGAAGGAGACGAGGCGGATCAGCTTCCATCTCTTCAAAATCATGGTTCCCGTGGTCATTGGTGTGAAAATACTGCAGGAACTGGGGGCAGTGGAACTCCTGGGATCACTCCTCTCTCCCCTCATGACGGTGGTGGGGCTTCCCGGCAGCATGGGGCTGGTTTGGGCCACCACTCTTCTCACCAACCTCTACGGAGGAATCGCCGTTTTCGTCAGTCTCATGGGGGACACCCCTCTCACGGTGGCTCAGACCACCGTGCTGGGTTCCATGATGCTGGTGGCCCATGGCCTTCCCGTGGAGCTGCGCATCGCCCAGGCAGCAGGGATTCGTCTCCTGGTCATGGGAGCCTTGCGCGTGGGAGGAGCCCTTCTGTATGGTTGGATGCTTCACGGGACGTACCTGTCCCTGCAGTGGCTTCAGAAGGAAAACACCCTCACGTGGGCCGCTCCCGTACGGGACGATTCCCTGGCAGCCTGGGGAATCGCTCAAATCAAGAGCCTCTTTGTCATTTTCCTGGTGATCTTCGGGCTCCTTCTTCTTTTGAAAATTTTAGCAAGAATCCGCTTCATGGAAATGCTCAACCGCGCCCTGCACCCCGTGCTCCGCCTCTTGGGAATCGGCCATGCGGCGACCTCCATCACCCTCATCGGCATGACCCTGGGACTGGCCTACGGGGGAGGCTTGATCATCGAGGAAGCCAGGTCGGGGCGCCTGGAAAAACGGGATGTGTTTTTTTCCCTGGCCCTCATGGGACTGTGCCACAGTCTCATCGAAGACACCCTGCTGGTGGCGCTGCTGGGAAGCCACCTGTCGGGAATACTCTGGGGACGCATGGCCTTTGCCCTGCTCGTGGTGTTCCTCATGGTGCGCCTCTGTGCGCGGTTTCCCTCCGGGACCCTGGAGCGTTGGATTTTCAGGTGACCAGGCGGGAAAACACGCGCGCCCCTTAAATCTGCAGCACTGCCCGTGAAGGGTTAGCCGGGAAGGCCCGAGACTTCATCCAGGGGCATGGAAAAAGCCAGTCCCGTATCGGGTTCGCCCAGGCGGCACTCCTTGGTGATTTTTTCAATGATCGCTGAAGCATTCCTCCGCTTTGCCACGATGTAGATCAGCTCTTTCATGGGTTCCACGGGAACTCCAAGGATGCTGACCTTTGTGCGCGTGCTGGTCCCCCTGCCAAAAAAAATGGTGCCTCCACTGGCTCCCAAATCTTCCGCAATCCGAATCACCCGCTCGCTGAAGCCTGTGTTCACGATCGCCACGACCAGGGAATAACTGTTGTCTGTCATTTGACTCAGCTCCTTTCTCTGAAGAGGAACGGTGAAGGGTGCCAACGAACATGATGGAAACGACGGGCTTTTCAACGGAATGCGGGCTGTGTTCACTCCGTAGAGAAACAAAAGCAACCCGGCCACCACAACAACACCGCCCAAACATCAGTTTTTTGTGCGTGATTGTTCTGCCTTTTGAGGCGCAGCGGCCCGAAAGGTTCATAAGGACAGACGGTGCGCACTGTCCCCATTGCCGTAGTAAAATTGATGGAGCCTTCTGTTTTCCACACCCAGAAAATACAGAAAAACCATGAAATGGTTGTGAAGGGAAGCTTTCAGGACCCCTTTTTTGAGGTACCGCCTGGAAGAGGAGAGCATGGGGTGATTCAAAACCTCCAGTCTTCCATGCGATCTGCAGGACCTCACAAAGTCAACGTCTTCAAAAATGAAGGGCTTTCGAAAACCCGAGACTCTCTCAAAAGTTTCCCGCCTGCAAAATAATCCCTGGTCTCCGTAAGGCATTTTCAAAAACGCCGACCGCACATTGGCCCAACGGGCGATGAGTGCCAGTGAGGGGCTGGAAGGGGTGAATTCAAGGGAAAAGCACCCCACGCTCACTCCCTCATCTTGAAGGGTCCTTCGAACCAGGTAGGGAAACTGGGGGGGTGGAAGTGAATCATCGTGAAGGAACAGGAGCAGATTGTTCCTGGAGGCGCCAGCGCCCCTGTTCAGCTGCCGACCCCGGCCCATGGGCCCCTTCACGCAACGGACCGGTTCCAGGTCCTCTTCTTTGGTGCAGGGAAAGGTTCCTTCGGCGGAGGCGATGACGATTTCATCTCCCGGCCACAACTGTTTTTGCATGCCCGTGATTCTTCGTTTGATTTCCGCTGGATCCCCCACGGTGGGGATGACAACGGAGAGCTGAGTCCTATGGAGGAAATCGTCTCGGAGAGACTCGAGATCGTCCTCTCTGTCCACGTCCGTTCTTGTGGGGAGGTCCTCTGTAAGGAACCCGCAAGACTGAAGAAGTTGCCGGGTGCGCCGGAAAACTGTTCCCTGGCCCCACGTGCGGGGTGCAAAAGGGGCATGGCAGTAGCGGTTCAAGCCGATGAGATAGAATCCACCGTCTTGTGCCGGGCCCAGAGGGACCAAACCACGCTCCAGAATGCTGAAGGCCCTGGAATAGTCCCGGGAAGAGGGGTGGGCAATGTCACTGCCCACCAGCACCACCTGGCTGAAGCCTCTGGCCATCGTCTGCTCAATGGCATTGCCCATGCGAACACCCAGGTGCTCTCCCCTTTGGGGAATGAAATGCCAGGGGCCTGGAAAGCGCTCTTTCATTTCCGTCGATTTTTCAGGAGGGTCGTAGAACAGAAAAAGGCTCACATCCTCCTGGCGTTCCGCGAAGTCGCTTGCAACTCCAAGGGTTGTGCGAGCCAGTTTTTCATAGGTGCGGGAAGCTTCCTGCGCACCAATGCCAGCTAACAGACGGGTCTTGACGCGGCCCGGTTCCGGGTAGCGCATGAAAATGATCAGTGCTTTCCTGGCCTTTGACCGTGGGACGTTCATGTGCATTCCGTCTTTCCGCGAGTGAGCCAATGAAAGGGACAGGAAAAAAGTGTATCCTTCTGAGCTTCCTCCCTAACTTTTCAGGCCAGTATACCAGCTTTTTGTTGCAATATTGTAAATTACAATCAAAAATCATGCATGGACAGGGTCACGAGGGAAGCACGGAAAGCTGAAGACGGTCTGCAGGAAGGTTCCGAAAACCGGGCAGGCCTATGCGCGGAAGGTCTTTGGGAAAAACTCATGCAAGGATGGAAAGTTTTGTTCCGGAGGCTTGCCCGGTTTTTTTGGCCCTTCGACCACTGGAGTGGCGGGACAGCCGGGAGGCGGTGTGTGACGAAAGCCACCGCCAGCAACCTGGATGTGTTGCCTTACCGTGCGGATTCAAAGACTCTTCCGACCGTCTGAAAAACAGCCCTTCGTCTGTTTTTGTTCCTTCAAGAGCGCCCAGGCAGTTCTCTCCTTTCTCCGTTCCACTCTCTCTGGGGAATTTTTGCCGGTTTTGTCCTTCACCACATGAATTCCCCATTCAAACCAAACGGTCTGTGAGGAATGACTTTTCATCTCGTCTACAAAGGACAAAGGCTGGATTCAACGCCGCAATCCCTTTGAAGGGTCCAGAGAGTTTTTGCCGCGGGCACCTTCATGATGCGAAAGGACTGGTCATGCCCAGAAACATTCCCCTGAGCAACGGCAAACTTCTCGTGTGCTTTGACGATCAATACCGCATGCGGGATCTGTATTTTCCCCACGTGGGACAGGAAAATCATCTTGGAGACAACCATGGCCGCCTGGGAGTCGGGATCGGGAATTTGTTCTCGTGGGTGGGATCCCAATGGGAGATCGATCTTCGCTATGAAACGGACACGCTGGTGGCCAAAGCGCAATTGAGCCACAAAAAGATGGAAGTGGAA
>Ga0207421_10004157_pt1 | contig 16873 bp, 17 predicted proteins | sample SodLakKL_010_SED_4_FD_187542 | JGI IMG/M metagenome (GOLD analysis project Ga0207421, IMG submission 187542) | Alkaline sediment microbial communities from Lake Tanatar, Kulunda Steppe, Russia - 8KL_010_SED (SPAdes) (version 2) | ecosystem: Environmental > Aquatic > Non-marine Saline and... | reverse complement strand
AAAAAGCCGATGCAAGTAGAACGGCCATTGCTAAGGGATTGGTGCAGTGGACGGAAGACGAAGAACTGTACAAAACGTATAAGGAATACGACGAAAGTTTAATAAAAAGCGACATGCGTATGAAGGAGAGTAAGAAGCCTGGTGGAAGAGGGGCTAGAAAAAAGAGACAAAAATCCTATAGGTGATTAAAATGATGCGACCAGTTAGATGTTTCAGTTGTGGAAAACCACTGGCGGATAAGTATGAGGAATTTGAGGAGAGAGTAGAAGAGGGTGAAGAACCCGAGGAAGTTCTCGAGGATATGGGTCTGGAGAGATACTGTTGTCGACGTATGATTGTTTCCAGTATTGATGCAACTGAAGAAATGATGAAATACGAAAGATGAGAATTTTTTACTAATTTTTAACACTATTCGATGAGCTTCCCGTATTTTTTTACCTTATTGCTTAATTGATTGGGAATAAAACTTTTATTTTTTCATAAAAAGCTATCTGATGTCTTAGCTTAGAGAAAAGGGGAATAGAATGAATCTAAGTATTAGATGGTTATTCGTTGAAAAACTCCTCTGGAGACTCATTCAAACTCGCTTGATTCAAATTTTTCCTTGGTGGCCCATCGACAAGACAGAAGCTTGTCTAATTATTTTTTGAAGGTTATTTGTATGCCTGCAAATTCCTGCATATAGAGGACAGTACCTTCCGACAATCTTTTTAATAAATTAACAATTCACATATAAAGGAGCAAGTAAATGTTCTGAATGAGGAGAAATGAAAGAAATGGATCTAAATCCTGAACCGAACGAAGAAGAATTGGAACAAGCCTTGAGAGAAGCTCGTGCTAGAATAGTGGCTGTAGGTTGTGGTGGTGCAGGAGGTAACACGATATCTAGAATGATGGAAGTAGGTATCGAGGGGGCGGAAACCATAGCGATAAATACTGACGCTCAGGACCTGCTGTACGCAACCGCCGATAAAAAATTGCTGATAGGTAGGGAGGCAACCGGAGGGCTTGGAGCTGGAAATGATCCTTCGCAAGGAGAAGAGGCCGCTCGAGAAAACGAAAGAGAGATCAAGGAGAATCTAAGCGAAACAGACTTAGTTTTCATAACGTGTGGCCTTGGCGGTGGTACGGGTACGGGCGCGTCTCCAGTTGTTGCTGAAATTGCCAAACGTCTCGACGCGTTAACGGTGGTGGTTGTTACTCTACCGTTCAGCGTGGAAGGTAAACGGAGAAGTCTAAACGCCGCGAAGGGGTTAAAAAAGCTACAGAAGGTCTCGGATACTGTAGTTGTGATTCCGAACGATAAGTTGTTGGAGGTAGCACCCGATCTTCCAATTCCGGCTGCTTTTAAAGTTGCAGATCAGCTTCTAATGGATTCGATCAAGGGAATCACGGAGCTAATTACGAAACCAGGTCTTATCAATCTCGATTTCGCCGACGTGTCAACTGTCCTGAAAGGAAATGGAGTTGCCATGATAGGCATTGGAGAGTCGGATGCAGAAAATAGAGCCGGCGAGTCCGCAACCGAAGCTCTGAACAGTCCCCTTCTCGATGTAGACGTAACCGGCGCGAACGGAGCCCTTGTAAACGTTACTGGGAGCCCCGATATGTCCTTGGATGAGGCCGAAAGTATTGTGGGACAAGTTTCGGAAGCTCTCGATCCCGAAGCTCAAGTTAGTTGGGGTGCTCAAGTTTCGGAAGATTTGAAGCAGGCCGTTAAAGTGATGGTGATACTTTCCGGGGTTCACTCACCATATGTACTCGGACCGGATGAAGAACCCACCGGGGAACGGATCAAAAGATCGGAGGAAGAACTAGAGCTCGGATTGGAGTCGCTGGGATAAATGATAGAAGAAATCCTTCACCAAACAAGGCGGATACTCAAAGTAGCTCGGAAGCCTGATACGGAAGAATATATGGAGGTGGCGAAAGTTACCGCCATAGGCATAGCTATTATAGGGGTTATTGGCTTCGTAATTACCTTGATAAGTTCGCTCCTAATGCCGACTTAATAACGTGGTTTGAGGGATAAAAAATGCCAGAAACTGAAGAGGTTAAAAGTTCGATATTTGTGGTACGCACTACCATTGGGCAGGAAAAAAATACAGCCGAGATGATGGATTCTAGGATTGAAAGTAGAAACCTTCCGATAAAGTCTATTCTCGTCCCTCAAGATATCCGGGGCTATATATTCGTGGAAGCGGACGGGAAAAGCGCCGTAGAAAGGGCAAAGGCCGGAGTCAAACATGCTAAGGGCTTGATCGAACGAAAAGTTCCTCTAAAGGAGATCGAAGAGCTTTTGGAACCTAAGCCGACGATTAGTGGAATGGAGAAGGGAGATACAGTGGAATTGACGGGAGGACCTTTCAAAGGTGAGAAAGGTCGAATAATAAGAATCGAAGACAGTAAGGAAGAAGCCACTGTGGAACTGTTCGAAGCTACGGTTCCAATTCCGGTGACTGTCCGTGGTGATAGAGTCAGAGTCGTCGAGAGAAAGAGGGAAGAGGAAGAGTGATGAAGGCAAATGAAGTAAAGCCGGGAATGCGTAACTTGGATTTGGATTTGAAGGTAGTTGAAATAAGTGAGACTCATAGGTTCGAGAACGAAAAGGGAAGTGGTAGAGTTGCAACTGCGATTTGCGAAGATGATTCGGGGAGGGTGAAAGTTTCCCTGTGGGGAGAGGAGATCGATAAGGTCGAACCCGGAGATCAAATTCGCATCGAGAGCGGATACTCACGTTTATTTAAAGACGAAACACACATAAGTTCCGGTGAATATGGGGAGCTTAAAGTTATGGACTGATTTGGAATTACCGACTTGTGATTTGACTGGGGTCGGAGTATTATTTTTTATTAAGGATGTTAACAAACGAGTTGATACTGTAAGGATTAATCGATAAGAGGTTTCGAAATGACAGAAGAGATAGAAGCTTTGGTCGACGGAGGTCAAGCATCTGCAGGGCCACCCCTCGGACCGGCGCTCGGACCGTTGGGGATAAATGTCGGGGAAGTAGTTTCGGCAATTAACAAAGAGACTTCCAACTACGAAGGCATGACGGTCCCGGTGAAGGTGATAGTGGATGAAGAATCGGGAGAATTTGAGATAGAGGTCGGTTCACCTCCTACAACGGCTTTGATCAGAAACGAGCTCGGAATCGACAAAGGGGCGAGCAGTTTGGAAGATACTCCGGCTGGTGACCTCTCGATATCTCAGTTGTTGAGCATTGCAGAAAAGAAGGAAGGTTCGATACTGGCCAAAAATAAAAAGAAAGCCGTAAAAGAAGTCGTCGGGACGTGCGTAAGTATGGGTATATATGTCGAAGGAATGGATCCTCGAGAGGCGGTACAGGAGATAGAGGATGGAAAATTTGATGATCAGTTAGAGGAGTGATAAAAGATGGCAATCTCGGAAGAGGAAATAATGGAGGCTTTGGAAAAGGCTAGGGAAGTGAGCACGGATAGGAATTTCACTCAGACATTCGATTTGTCGATCGGTTTGAGAGGTATAGATCTTTCGAATCCTGAAAATAGGATAAATGAGGAAATAACCCTCCCTAATGGGACGGGTAAAACTCAGAAAGTGGCCGTATTTGCGGAGGGGGAACTGGCAGAAAAGGCGAGGAAAGCGGGGGCTGATAGTGTTTTCGATCGTGGCGAACTTAAAGAGTTAGGGGAGGATGACGCTAGAGCAAAAAAAATTGCTGACGAATACGGATCGTTCTTGGCACAGGCCGATCTCATGCCGATCGTAGGTAAGGAGCTCGGTCCCGTACTGGGTCCCCGAGGAAAGATGCCAAATGCAGTTCCTCCGACCGAGGATCCTGCGGATCGGATCGAGTCCTCAAGAAACACTGTAAGGATTAATGTTCGTGAGAATCCGGTGGCGAATCTACCGGTGGGTAGTGTGGATATGTCCGATGAGGAAGTAGCCGAAAATGTAGAGGCGGTTTTAGATTTTATGATCTCACAACTCCCGAAAGGTCCGAGACAGATAAGAAAAGTTACATTGAAGACTACTATGGGTAAACCCGTCTATCTAGAGGTGAACTAGCCATTGTCAGTACCAGTAGAAGCCAGCGTAGCGCCGTGGAAACGCGATCTGGTAGAGGAACTAAAGGATAAATTTAAAGAATACCCTGTGGTCGGAATTCTTGACATTTCAGGAATTCCCGCTAAACAGTTTCAGCAAATTCGAGATATACTGCGCGGTAAGGCGGAAATAAAGGTCAGTAGAAAGGTTTTACTTAGAACCGCAATCGAAAAGGCTAGCGAGGATAATCCGGAACTGGGGGGATTAACTGAATATCTCGAAGGGCCCAGCGCACTCGTCTTCACGAAAATGAATCCATTTCAACTCTGGAAACTGTTGGAGGAGAACAGAACTAACGCTCCCGCAAAGCCGGGGATGGAAGCTCCCGAAGATATCGTCATACCGGAAGGAGAAACTGATTTTTCTCCCGGCCCCATCGTCGGAGAGCTGCAACAAGCCGGTATAAATGCACGAATACAAGCGGGGAAGGTAATGGTTCTTGAAGATTCAAAGGTAGTTGAAGAAGGCGAATCTATTTCTGAAGAACAGGTAGGAGTTCTTTCCAGATTCGGTATCGAGCCTCGTGAAATAGGATTTGAGCTTCGAGGGGCCTTTGCTGACGGGACCGTGTTTTCAGGTGATGTTCTTGAGGTGGATGTGGGCGAGACGGTGGAAAACATCAAAACGGGTTATAGAAATGCTTTAAATCTCTCATTCCAAGTTCGATATCCGACTAAGGATAGTTTACGATTATTGATAGGACAGGGGTCATCTCATGCTCAAAACCTAGCTCTAAACGCCTTGTTCCTTACCTCTGAGACGGCTCGACCGATTATAAGCAAAGCATCGTCCGAAATGCTACGTTTAGCGTCTTTCGTGTTTTCTAAGAATCCCGAAGCAATTGGAGAGGAATTGAAGGAAAAGTTTGCGGAGACTAGCTCCGTCGAGAAAGGTAAAAAAGAAGAGGATACAGAAAGTAAGGAAGAGCCCGAGGAAGAGGTAGAGGATAAAAAAGAAGAAAAAGAAGGTAAAGAAGAGGAAGAACCTACAGCGGGCCTAGGTGGTGTATTCGAATAACGGAGGTGTTATGATATGGAATACGTATATGCTGCACTAATGTTGCATTCCGCAAGTCAAGAAATTACGGAAGAAAATATCTCCAAAGTTCTGGAAGCTGCAGGAACTGACGTAGACGAAGCTAGAGTAAAGGCGCTGGTAACGGCCTTAGAAGACGTTGATGTAGATGAAGCCATCGAATCAGCTGCAATGCCAGCTGCGACCGCAGCTCCGACGCCGACGGAGGGAGAAGCGGAAGCTGAAAAAGAAGCCAAGAAAGAGGAAGAAGAAGCGGAAGAAGAAGAGGAAGAAGAGGAAGAAGAGGAAGAAGGAGCAGCCGGTTTGGGAGATCTATTTGAATAAAACAAATTTTTTACGTTTCCTCTTCCTTAATTTTTCCCTAGAAAGGTAATATAATGTCTTTTACCTTAGGAGATGATCTATTTGAATCAAGATATTTATAAGGTCAAACTCTTCGAGAAGGAGGGCTTTTACCGAAAGGAATGCGAAAACTGTGGAAGGGCCTTTTGGACTCTGGACCATGGTCGGGTGACCTGCGGAGATACGCCTTGTGACGAGTATTCTTTCATAGGAAATCCACCCATCAAGGATAATTATACCCATTCGGAGATGGAGCAGGAATTCTTATCTTTTTTTGAAGATAATGGACATTCCATAGTACCTCGGTATCCGGTGGTCGCCAGGTGGAGGGATGATATTCATCTGACGATAGCCTCCATTGCGGATTTTCAGCCTTGGGTGACGAGTGGGAAAGCACCCCCACCGGCTAATCCTCTAGTAGTGAGTCAGCCGAGCATCCGGCTTAACGACATTGACAATGTCGGGAGGTCGGGAAGACATTTCACCCTTTTCTTCATGGGTGGTCATCATGCTTTTAACACCGAAAGCGATCAGATATATTGGAATCATGAGACGGTGGAGTTTTGTCATCGGTTTTTCACCGAAGTTTTAGGGATAAGGCCCGAGGAAGTAACCTATATCGAAGATTTTTGGTCGGGTGGTGGAAACGCTGGAGAAGATCTGGAGGTCAACGTAAGAGGTTTAGAGCTCTCTACTTTGGTTTTCATGCACTACGAGCTCGACGAAAACGGAAATAGGAGCGAGCTTCCTCTGAATATTGTGGACACCGGTTACGGTATAGAAAGATTAGTTTGGGCCTCCCAGGGCACTCCCACTTGTTACGAAGCCATTTTCGGACCGGTGATTTCCGAGATAAAGGATATGGCGGCAGTCGCCTCACCCCCGAAAGACGTACTAAAAACTCACTCGAAATTTGCAGGTTTGATGGACATCGAAACTGGGAGGGACTTAGGTATGCTTCGTTCAAAGGTTAGTGAAGTTACGGGGATAGAGGTCGAGGAGCTGGAAGAGATGTTAAGTCCTCTCGAAAATGTTTACGCGATTGGGGATCACCTTAGATGTTTAGCCTTCATGTTTGGCGACGGGATTACTCCGAGCAATGAAGGTGAAGGATACCTGGCGAGGCTAGTTTTGCGGAGGACCTTGCGTCTAATCAGGGAAATCGATCTGGAGGAATCGTTGGTCGAGTTAATGGATATAGAATTGAATCACTTGAAGAAAAGCTATCCTGAAATCTACGATAGTAAGGATTATATTTTGGAAGTGGTAGATTTGGAGGAACAAAGATATCGTGATACTTTAGATCAGGGGAAGAGGCTGGTAAGTAGACTTTCCTCCTCCTTGAAGAAGGAGGGTAAAAACGAGATTCCTAAAGAAAATCTCATCGAACTTTACGATAGCCATGGTTTGCCACCCGAAGTAGTGAAGGAAGTGGCAATGGGGGAAGGGATGAAGGTTGATCAACCCGACAATTTTTATATGCAAGTAGCTGAGCTACATTCCCAGCCTACGAAAAAGGAAGAGGAAGGGTCCGAAATTCTGGAATCCTTCGACGTAACGGATTTGCCTGAGACGGACCTCCTGTATTACGAGGATCCGTACTTGAAGGAATTTGAAGCGGAGGTTCTTCGGAGGGACGGAAATTACGTAATTTTGGATCGGACTGCGTTTTATCCCGAGGGAGGTGGCCAACCTGCCGATGGCGGGACTCTACAAACTGGGGGGGTTGATTACGAAGTCAAGGATGTTCAGAAAAAGGAGGGGGTAGTGTTTCACGAGGTGTCATCCGAAGATTTTCCTCCTGGGGAGACGGTCAGGGGTAAAATAGAATGGGATTCGAGGAGTGCCTACATGCGCCACCATACTGCTACCCATATATTGCTGGGTGCGCTCAGAAACCTGCTCGGTGAGCACGTATGGCAACATGGCGTAAAGAAGGGTGAAAAGAGCTCAAGGCTCGATATTTCACACCCAAAACGTATAGACGAGGAAAAATTACGGGAGATCGAAAGACTAGCGAACCAAATTGTGTTTCAGAACCGAAAAGTTGATTCTTTCTGGATGGAGAGAAATGAAGCGGAGAAAAAATATGGACATTCGTTGTATCAGGGAGGAGTCGTGCCTGGCGAGGAGATAAGAGTAGTCGATATAGAGGATTGGAATGCTCAAGCCTGTGCAGGGACTCACTGTGAGCGGACTGGGGAGGTAGGATTGATAAAGATAATTGGACGTGAAAGGATTCAGGACGGGGTGGAGCGATTAGTATTTGCCTCCGGCAAACCCGTCTTGGAAGCAATTCAGGATCAAGAACAAAAGGTAAAGAAAGCCGTCGATGTTCTGAGGGCCGATCCTGACGAACTCGACGAGGCAGTCGAAAAGATTTTCAAACAGTGGAAATCTGCAGAAAAGAAAATAGAATCTCTTCAGGGTAGAATTTCCGAACTTCAGGCTCTAGATCTTCAGGGGAGAGCTGATCGATTCAAAAACGTCAGCATTATAGCAGAAGAACTTGAGCACGGAGATTCCGATGAACTCATCAAAATTGGAGAGAGACTTGTGAGGGATAATGAGGATATGGTTGTTATACTGGGGGTCAGGGATGGTGACGCAACCATAGTGGCTATGGCCGGGGATCGAGCGCTCGAGGAGGGAGTTGACTGTGGAGAGATCGCCTCCGAATCGGCGGAGGTATTGGGTGGCGGGGGAGGTGGCGAACCACGACTGGGGCAGGGTGGCGGGGGAAAGGTAGAAAAACTTGAAGAGGCTATAAAGACAGCAATAAAGGTTTGTAAAAGAAAATTGTAAGGTGTATACGTGGTGGATTGGAAGGAAATTGATGAAAAATGGCAGAAAGCTTGGAGAAAAAATAGAGTTTTCGAAGCCGATCCTTCGGATGGATCAAAATTTTTTCTCACAGTAGCATATCCTTACGTTTCCGGTCCGATGCATGTAGGTCACGCAAGGACTTACACCGTGCCGGACGTTATCGCTCGCTACAAGCGTATGCAGGGGTATAACGTTTTATTCCCGATGGCTTTCCATTATACGGGAACACCTCTGGTTGGAGCGGCTAATAGAGTCGAAAACAGGGACGAGGAGTTTCTCGACACTTTAACTAACATCTACGGAGTTGAGGAGGGGGATATTCCAAAGTTTGAAGACCCTGAGTATTTTGGGGATTATTTTGCTAAAGAAAGTAGTTTGAGCTATAAAAAAGGAATGAAGATGCTGGGATATTCCATAGACTGGAGGAGAGAGTTTAGAACGATCAACGAGCGATATAAGAAGTTCGTAACTTGGCAGTACCACAAACTCATGGAAATGAATTTGGTCGTACAGGGAGAACATCCCGTGAAATGGTGTCCCAACGACGAAAATCCGGTTACGGATCATGATTTGTTGGAGGGAGAGGGAGTAAATATAGTAGAATATTCCTTGTTGAAATATCGGTTTGGAGATTACGTCCTACCCGCTGCTACTCTTCGTCCTGAAACTGTCTTTGGGGTAACCAACCTCTGGCTGAATCCCGAAGCTGATTACGTCGTCGCCGAGGTCGATTCGGAAAAGTGGATAATCAGCGAGGAGTGCCTGAAAAAGTTAAAAAATCAAAATTTCGACGTTGGAAATGTTTCCGAATTAGAGGAGCAGTTGATCGGTAAAAAAGTCGAAGCACCTCTGATAGATCGGGAAGTTCCTATTCTCCCCGCTACTTTCGTCAACCCTTCGAACGCCACAGGTGTGGTTTACTCCGTGCCTTCTCATGCCCCTTACGACTACATGGGTTTATTGGAACTTCAAAGGAACCCCGACCGGCTCGAGGAGTTCGGAATCGATCCGGAAGATGTGATGGATATGGACCCTATATCTCTTGTCGAGGTTTCCGAATACGGAGAGTCTCCGGCAGTCGATGCGGTCGAAAGGGAAAATATCACGGATCAAAACGACCCTAAATTGGAGAAGATAACGGAGGAAATTTATCAGAAGGAATTTTCGAGCGGGGTTATGAGGGACTGGGTTCCGAAATATGGCGGTATGAGAGTTTCCGAGGCGAAGGACAAAGTCCACAGAAATCTTATCTTGAAGGGGGAGGGGTCGGCGATGAACGAATTTTCGAAAAAACCCGTGATTTGTCGGTGCGGAACTAAGTGTCTGGTTAAGATAGTTGAAGATCAGTGGTTTTTGGATTATTCAAATGCAGGCTGGAAGGAAAAGGCGAAAAGATGTCTTTCCGAAATGGATATAGTTCCTTCGGAAACTCGGGCTCAGTTTGAACACACGATAGATTGGTTGGAGGAATGGCCTTGCACGAGACAGGTTGGAATGGGAACTCCCGCCCCTTGGGACCCCGATTGGGTAATTGAATCCCTCAGCGATTCCACCGTCTATATGATTTACTATACAATCGCTCATATTTTGGAGGATATAGATTCTGAAAAGCTTTCCGACGATGTTTTCGACTATATCTTTCTGGGCTTTGGGGATTTAGAGTCTTTGTCTGAGAAATCGGAAATTGAGAAAGGTAAATTAGAGGAAATGCGTTCTCAGGTGAGTTATTGGTACCCTCTTGATTATCGACTTTCGGCAAATGAGCTTATATCCAACCACCTCACATTTCACATCTTCCATCATGTAGCTTTGTTCAATCCGGATATGTGGCCGAGAGGGATAACTTCCTTCGGAATGGCTCTGTTGGATGGGAATAAGATGTCCTCCTCCAAGGGAAATATAATCCCGATAAACGAAGCTACGGAAAAGTACGGAGCCGACGCCGTTAGGCTCTACCTCATGTCGGGGGTGGAGCCTTGGCAGGACTTTAACTGGCAAGTCCCGGAGGCAAAGGCTATGGTCAAGCATCTGGATCGGTTTTACGAGCTAGCTGATGAAATTACTGCGCTACCCGAGGCTGAAAATCCCGAATTGGGGGTCCCTGAGCGTTGGTTGCTCAACCAATTGCAGAAGAGAGTGCGAAAAACTACCGACGCTCTCGAAAATTTCGAGACGCGGAAAGCGTCTCAAAATGCATTTTTCCTGATGAGACAGGACTTGAAGTGGTACTTGAAAAGATCCGAGGAGGGTGAAGCGAGGAGTTGGACTCTTCGAAAAGTATTGGATAAATGGGTGAGGCTGCTAGTTCCTTTCACCCCTCACATTTGTGAAGAGATATGGGGTAGGCTGGGGAGAGCCGGTTTCGTATCCGAGGCCGATTGGCCGGAGGTCGAGGAAAAGTTTATCGACGAGGCCGTGGAGTTTGGGGAAAAATACCTGAAGGGAATAAAGGATGATATAAATCAAATTTTAGATATTGCCGGCCTTGAAAACCCGCGTCGCATAAACCTATACGTCGCGGAGGGCTGGAAGCGAAAAGCTCAAAAAATGGCTATCGAGCAAGCTAGGGAGGACAAAATTGAGTTTGGACTTCTAATGGAAAGGGGGAAGGAGGAATTATCCGATATCGACCCTGAGAAGCTGTCGAAATTCTTCAAGAGAACTGTAAAACAGGTCAGACAAATGTCGGAGCAAAAGAGATCAGTTATATTACGGAATGAAATTGATGAACTTGAGATTCTTGAACAGGCTGTACAATTCCTGAAGGGCAGATTTGATGTCGAAACTGTTAGGGTGTGGAAGGCCGACGAACCTGAAATTCATGATCCGGAGGATCGATCGGGGCGCTCGCTCCCGTTCAAACCGGGGATTCATGTGGAATGATGTCCGTTCGACAACGGAAAGATGAAAAACCGTAGGCTTCAAATGTTTAGAAAGGTAAATTTTAGGGGGAGGTGTCATATATGAGCAATCCTTTACGTGCAATAGCCGAATTTATGGAAATATCAGCCCGCACGGCTCCTAAAACTGGAGGCATCGATTTTTTAGAAACCGAAGTTCTAAAAGAGGGAGGTATATCGGATTTGGCAGATGAAATGATAAAATACGGGGAAGAAAGGGGAAAAAAGAACTTCGATAGAGATGCTGAAAACGTAAGAAACTCCGATGCAGTGTTGTTACTCTCGCTTGACGAACCCGAGGTATGCCATTTGGACTGTGGAGCTTGTGGATTTTCGAAGTGCGAAAATTTCAAAGATAGGGCGGATAAGGGAATCATCGACTCCGAATCGGAAGCGGATGAAACGGAATCCGAATTTGAAGGGCCGATCTGTGCTTGGAGGCTTTTAGATTTAGGAATAGCTCTGGGTTCGGCCGTGAAGACGGCGAGTTTGTTTAATGCGGACAACAGAATTATGTATCGAGCAGGAGTAGTTGCAAGAAAGATGAACTTGATAGATGGGGAAATTGTACTGGCTATTCCTATCGCTGCTGAGGGAAAAAATATCTACTTTGATCGGTAGGGCTGAAAGTTCTCTAGATTTAGACGTCCAGAGATTCCAAAGTTTCTTGGTGAACGTCAAACGTCGATGAGTCATACAGTACAAACCGGACCAAGTCTATCTCGGATCCTTCCTTCAGGTACTTTACGACCGTTTCCAGAGCAACCTTAGCCGCCTCTTCAACGGGATAGCCGAAGGCTCCAGTGCTGATCGAGGGGAAGGATATGCTTTTTATATTATTTTCCTCCGCCAGCTTTAAGCTTTCACGGTAACTCGAGGCTAAAAGTTCCGGGTCCTCGGGGGATTCGCTGTAGACGGGCCCGACCGTGTGGATAACGTACGAAGCGGGTAAGTTATAACCTTTCGTTATCTTTGCCTCCCCCGTTTCACATCCACCTATCCCCTTGCATTCCTCCCAGAGTTTCGGTCCGGCCGCATTGTGAATAGCTCCCGCAACTCCGCCTCCAGGTGCCAATCGTTTGTTGGCTGCGTTGACTATGGCTTCCGTTCCCTGTTTAGTTATATCCCCTTGGGTTAATTCCAGTACGGATTCTCCAACATCCAGCTTCATAGCAACTATTTTTTTCTTACAGCTTCTTAATAGCGTATCGATTTCTAAGCGAAGTATATTGATGTGGAAAAATCCTTAGAGCAGCCTTTCCAATCTTATTATGAGGAAGAATGTTAAACGAAGAGATTAAAAGCGCCGTTCACGATCTAAGGTACCTGCTCAATAGGGGTTATCCCAGGGATTCGGCCGTGGAATTCGTCTCCGATCATTATTTGCTGGAACTCGAGAGGCGACATCTCCTCACCCGCTGTGTTTTTTCGAAGGAGGAGATACGGGACCATCGAAGCCGCTTGCTAAATCGAAATGAAGTCGACGGTAAGGAGGTGGGGGTCGACGGTTATAACGTGCTCATAACGGTTGAATCTATATTAAACGGAGAAAAGGTTATACGGTGTGATGATGGTTTTATTAGAGATTTACAGGCTATTTTCGGGAAATATGAGATGTCTGATAGTACTGAACCGGCCCTAACGGAAATACTTAGAATCATGAAGGATTTGGATCCTGAAAAAGTTGTGATGTTTTTCGACGAACAAGTGAGTAAGAGTGGAGAGTTGGCAGGACTTACGCGGCGTAAATTGGAAGATATTGGGTTAGAGGGCGACGCTAAAACGGCCAAAGGGACGGACGCTAAGGTCTGGAAGTATGAAATCTCTGCTTCCAGCGACAGAGTGGTGATAGAGAGGTCCGAAAAAATGTTGGACATTCCGGCGGAGGTTTTAGACGTGAAGAGGACTAGATTGATAGATATTTCACGGGTGTAGGGGATTGGAGTCGATGCTAGAGAGTCGTTTGCTTGCTCGTCTTAAATTTATCCAAATTTTTAACTAACTCTCCAAGCTTTTCGAAGTCATCTTCTAGTTTTTTCCTGGCGTCGGCTCCGTAGAGGGCGGCAGCCGGATGGTAGGATATAAAGAGTTTGACGCTAAAACCGGCGTACTCGATGTCCTTTAGATCTCCGTGTTTCTCGCTGACCTTCGGAGATCCGCTACAAAGAAGTTGTGTCGCGAATCTCCCTAGAGAGACGACGAGTTTAGGCTGGATACTCCTAATTTGTTTCTCTAGGTAAGGGGAGCAACTTTCGATTTCTTCCTCTTTCGGGTCACGATTTTCCGGAGGTCTGCATTTCATCACGTTCCCGATAAAGACCTCATCTCTATCGAGTTCGGCTATCTCTAAAAGGTCGTCGAGCAAGTTTCCGGCATCCCCTACGAAGGGCCGCCCTTGCTGGTCTTCATGGTAACCGGGAGCTTCTCCGATAAACATTAAGTCGGCGTCATCTGGACCCTCGCCCGGCACGGCTTTGGTGCGTGTTTTGTGAAGATCACACAAATTACAGTTTCTAATCCGTTCGGCTAATCTCTTCATTTCATTCAATTTTCAAACCTCAAACTAACATTTCTAATTTTTTGAACTCATTAAGCTTTTCTACGCTCTGTGAAGGGTTTTTCTTTCATTCACCCATTATGAATACCACTAGTCTCCTCCTCGATCGGGGGCCATCTTGTTCTATCACGAGAAAGCTTTGCCATGTCCCTCGTACCATCTTACCGTCTATAATTGGTAACACTCTAGAGGATCCTACAAATGCAGCTTTTATATGAGCATCTGCATTGCTATCGATGCGGTCGTGTCTATATCCATCTAACGGGGGAGCGAAATCATCGAGTTTGTCGAGCAGGTCCTGTTTCACACCGCTTTCGCTTTCGTTCAGAACTAGCATGGCCGTTGCGTGGGGGAGTTGAGCTACCAATATCCCGTTTTCTATATCACATTCCCCCACCGCTCTTTCGATCTGATCAGTTAGATCGATCACTTCCTTCTTTTCGTTTGTAGAAAATTCGATCTCTTTTGAGAATGTTTTCATGTATATCAACTCCTTTTGGGCTTTTCGAGACTTTTAAGCATTTTTATTTAGTCATTGTGTGATTTTATATTTTGAGTCGATTTGAGTACAAGTTTGTGGTTTAAACTCGTCTCCGAGCAGGGGGGTATTTTTGGTCCTTGACCGTTCTTTTTATCCACTTTAAAATTTTCGACCGTTTACTAATAATTATTAAAAGGATGAGGGAGGGGTTGAGTTAGTTGAAATCAGCGATTTACTAGTAGTTTGATGAACTGCTCAGATATCATTCTCCGGATCTAAATTTAAAGGAACATTTTTGAAAATTAAATCCAATTTAAGATCGATGTCCGAGGAAGTATGGGTCGTCGTGCCGGCTTACGAGGAAGAAGAAATGATAGGTCGTGTAATAGACGAGCTTAAAACTGAAGGTTACAATAAAATTTTAGTCGTAGATGACGGTTCCGAGGACAGAACTTCGGAAATCGCGCGGGCTCACGGGGCGGAAGTCGTTCAACATAAAGAGAATTGTGGACTGGGAGCGTCTATTAGAACTGGATTGAGGGAGGCCCGTTCTCAAGGTGCGGATATCGTCGTGACTTTTGATGCGGACGGACAACATAACCCTGCGGATATAGAGAAACTTCTGAATGCCCTAGATGAAGCGGATTTTGCGGTTGGGGTTAGAGATGAAGACCAGATGCCTCTGAACAAACGACTTGGGAATTACGTATTAGATTTTATAACTCATGTTTTTGGAGGCCCTTTTACGGATTCTCAATCGGGATTTAGGGCATTGGGGCCGCGAGCTTTGAAAGAGGTTGTTATATGGAGCGATCGTTATTCGGTTTCGTCGGAGATAATAGTACAGGTAGGTAAGAAAGACCTGGCATTTGAAACGATCCCTATAAAGGGCATTTTTACAGAATATTCGAAGACTTCGGGCACGACCATAGCGAGTGGAATTAGAATCCTCTTTGATTTGTTCAAAGTCATGGTTTTACATCAGAGAGACTGAGGTTTCCTCGACAATATTATTACCATCGTAATTGTGTTCAGTGATTATTTTAGATGGTGTTATTAAGTCGAGGCTTCTTGAATTATGATAAAAGCTAATTTTCGTTAATATTGTCGTTATCCTCTTCTCTTTAAGACTAAATCTATCCAGAAAACGTTTTTATAGGAGCATATTCGCCCCGAACGGGTTTAAAAGGTTAGACCGGGCTGCATATATTATTATTGATTGATTTAAACTGTTTTAAAGGGGGACCGCGTTTAATCACCTTTTCATCCGCCATAAATGTTTAAAGAGCGATTTAGCTCTCTATTTATTTTTCATATTCCATATTCTGAATAGAGGATTTTATCAACATGTCCATATTTTGTCTTCTCATTCGTGACGCTATGAAGTTACCCTTCAATAAATTAAGGCGTTAAGTCCGCTTACTCTAAGTCATAAACTAAGCTACCAGGCTTAGGGGAAAAAAATAAAATGATTTCTTGTAAGTACCAAAAAATTTAAGATTATGCGTCATTAACAAAGTGATTGGAGGTAAACTTATGTCTAAAAAAATATTGCGGGTGAACATGGACGAATTGGAAGCGGAGTTCGAGGATGTACCGGAAGAATATGAAAACCTCGGTGGTCGAGCGCTTACATCTACAATTGTTGCCGATGAGGTTCCGCCGACATGCGATCCGTTAGGACCGCATAACAAGTTGGTTCTTGCTCCAGGAATAGTGACTGGAACTACGGCACCCTCTTCTGGACGGATTTCAGCGGGCGGAAAATCCCCCTTGACCGGCGGGATAAAGGAGTCGAACGCGGGTACCAGTTTCTCGCAGACCTTGGCCAAGCTAGGTATTAAAGCGATAGTCGTAGAAGGTCAGCACGAAGATGGTTACAAGTTGTTAAAAGTTGATGCCGATGGTGTTACCTTTGAGGACGCTGAAAAATGGACCGACAGAGGACTGTACAAAGTCTATGAGGAAATGAAAAAATACTACGGGGACGAGATGGATATCTGTGGAGTAGGAATAGCTGCCGAAATGAAAGGGTCGAACTCGGGCATAGTGTTCAACGATCCCGAGGGTAGGTCCACTCGATATTCTGGAAGAGGTGGCTTAGGAGCGGTAATGGCTACGAGAGGTTTGAAGTTTATCCTGGCGGATACGGAGAGTGCAGGGGGAAGAGCTCCGAGCACTGGAGAAGACACGCCAGGGCTTGAAATCAAGGACAAAGAAACTTTCGAGAAGGGAAGAAAGAAGTTGGTAGAGGCGATCAGGGAGCATGACGTTACCAGCGAGACCCTGCCCACTTTGGGAACGGACTCTATGGTTAATGTTATAAACGAGGCAGGAGGACTACCGCAGTACAATTTCTTTTCAGGCAGAGAGGACGAGGCCTCAAAAGTATCCGGAGAGGAGAAGGCTGAGGAAATAAAGAAGCGGGGTGCTGTAAGACCCCACAATTGTTCACCGGGTTGTATAATTAACTGCTCCGAAATATGGACGAAACCGGACGGAAGCGATCCTGTCGGTATTTTGGAATACGAGTCAGTGTGGGCTCTCGGACCCAACTGTGGTATTTACGACCTCGAAACAATCGGAGAGTTGAACAGAAAATGTAACGATATAGGTCTCGATACGATCGAGACTGGAGTAACC
>Ga0207421_10004156_pt1 | contig 16873 bp, 13 predicted proteins | sample SodLakKL_010_SED_4_FD_187542 | JGI IMG/M metagenome (GOLD analysis project Ga0207421, IMG submission 187542) | Alkaline sediment microbial communities from Lake Tanatar, Kulunda Steppe, Russia - 8KL_010_SED (SPAdes) (version 2) | ecosystem: Environmental > Aquatic > Non-marine Saline and... | reverse complement strand
TTCCTGATGCCGGCCTATCATCTCAACATCAAAACCCAGGGCCCAGAGGGTTCTTGCTATAATTAAACCCAGTTTGCCGTCGCCAATAACCATTATTTTTTCAGAGGGTTTAAGATGATATTGTTCTGCAATTTCAACAGCTGCTGCAATTGGTTCAGTGAAAACAGCCTCTTCATCAGTGACAGTATCTGGAACAATATGGAGGTTTTCTAAAGGTAGTGTTAAATATTCAGCCAGTGCCCCATCCTTGCCTCGCATCCCAATAGCCTTTATATTTTTGCAATGTTTATATTGATTATTATGGCAGCGGGAGCAATTATAACAGGGAATATTTATTTCACCAACAACCCTTTTGCCAGTAAGTTCTCCAGCCGGGTCATTAACAACTTCTCCGACAAATTCATGGCCAAGTACGCCATTAAACTCGATCATACCGGCAATTACTTCAAAATCTGTATTACATAGACCAGCCAGCCTTACTTTGATTAAAACTTCATTTTCTGCAGGCTCTGGCCTTGCTATTTTCTCAACATTTACTTCACCATCTCTAACTGTTAATGCTTTGATATCTGTCGCCTCCTTAAATTTTATAAATATCAGGCCAGGAAACCCTTTAATTCAGCTGCCAGATTCTTTCCTTCTTCTGAATCAGAAATTATTTCAATTTCTTCAGGTCCTGATACTCCTAGCTCAATTTCAGCTGCCCTGGCTATCTGTTCCAGTTCAAAAACAGGAGTATTCATAATAATATCTGTGCTGCCTAAATTTTTGAGCATGGCAACACCAGTTGCATCAACGGCAACTGGATCTTTAGATACAAGGAATATATTTGAATCGACTCTATTACCAGTTGATGGGCCACCTGAGGTGAAGGCTTCAACTCCATCGATTATAAATAGATCTGGACTATAGGCCAGTGATATCTCTGCGATCATCCTGCGCATATCGTCTGAATTATGGAGCTGGCTCATATAATCTGTTCCTTCACGGGGGATTATTCCAACTGCCAGTTTTAAAGCCATTGTAAACTGGCCGCCAAACTGATGGGTTTTTAAACAACCTGTAGCTATAATATGATCAACTTCATTAAGAATTCTCGGTATCTTAAAGCCATCTGGCCAGTGTAAGCCTTCTCTATTAAAGAGAGTAAGTTCATCATCAGTCAGCTGATCAAAATTAATTATTTCAATATTATATTCTTCTGCTATCTCAAAAATACCCTTTTCCTCCATGACCTCTTCTGTATCTGGCGGGCCACTTCTTTCACCAATTATTATCCTTTCTGCTCCAGCCTTTTGCAGCTCTTCAATAATAGTTATAAGGGTCTCATTATCAGTGGAACCTGGAGCAGGGTCTGCAGTATTAAAATTTGGCTTAATTAAAACACTATCTCCATTAACATCAGGTAATGGAATTAAATTTAAGCTTCTTTTAACCCCATCGCTTCTATTTGAAGTTTTAATCAGTCCAACCTGGCTTTTACTGGCTGCAAAAGCCTTATTATCCCAGTCAGAAAATGATAATAAAGAAAGGCCTAAAAGTGCACTTCCTGAAAGTGAGATAAATTGACGTCTACCAATATCATTTGCAAAGTCAAAAATCTTTTCCATTTTAATCACCTGCTCCTTCTTTATAATAATTAAATTTTAAAGAATCAAAAATTTATAAGTTATTGCTATTTTAAATATATCATTTTTATGTACTAAATTAAATAAATAAATTAAATCAATTTATTATAACCATATATGAAAGCCTCCCAATTTCCATGGAAGGCTTTTTGAAAAATTATTTTTCTTTTTTATCTTTCTTTTTAATTTTTTTCTTTATAGTCTCTTTAACTTTGCCTTTATTTTTTTCTGCCATTATTAACTCCCCCCTTTTTTTAATTAATGATCTAATCAGCTCTGCCATTAATTTAACAGTACTAAAATAGAAGGAGCATCTATTACTGACAAAAAATAATCTGTAATATTTGTTATTCTATTTGCTTAAATTATAGCACTATTTAACTTTTTAACAATAGGCTATAATACCCAAGATTTCATAGTTTATGAATATCTTAACCAGTGAATTATCTCTTTAAAGCTGGCTGACTTTCCATACATTAACATGCCTATTCTAAATATTTTAGCAGCTGCCAGGGTAAACAAAATAGTGGTAATTAATAAAATTGCCAGAGTAATTATTATTTCAACTGTAGAAATTTCGCCGATTGCAATCCTTACAATTGAAATAACCGGGGCAGTTAAAGGAAAATAGGTTACTATTCTTGATAGCATACCTCCAGGATTATTAAATACTGGACCTATTACTAAAATAGGCAGCACCGGCAACATAAATACCATGCTCTGGGCATTAGTTGCACTCTGCAAATCTTCCATTGTTGCGCCAATCCCAACAAATAATGCAGCAAATACCAGGTAACCTAATAGAGCAAAAACTGCTATTAATGGCAAGGCTGGATTTAGGAATGCCTCAAGCAAGGGTAGATCAAAAAAGTAATCTGCCAGAGGAATACCGATACCAAACCAGACACCAATCTGGATCATGCCTAGAATAAAATGCCCAATAATCTTACCGGCCATAAGCTGTTCGGAAGAGATCGAGGATAGAATTATTTCTGACATCTTCTCCTTTTTCTCCTGGAGGGCACTCTGTAAAAGCATGGATCCTGAAGTGATTAATAAGAAAAATAATCCACCACCAAAGATTACTGCTGTAATAACTCTACTTCCCATAGCTGTTTCATCTTCTTGAAGACTTACAACCTGCAGGTTAGCCGGCATTGTAACCTCCTGGATAACTTCTTCAGAAAGATCATGGGTTGCTAATTTGTAATTCTGCAATTCTTCGGTCAAGAGGTTTGCCAGGCCACCATGGTTGGTGGCTGATAATGAAAATACATTTAAATTGATATTCCCGGTTTTAAAAAACTCCTGGTCTATTATAAAATACCCATCTGCATCTGCAGATTCAGCCCTGCTTTGTAATTGCTCCTGGCTGTTTTCTGATTCAATTAATACTGTATTCTCCAGCATATCTTCGGACCAATCCAGTTCGACTTGAGATTGATTCTGATAATAAAATGTTCTTTCAACTGGACTATCAAATCTTTCAATAAAATTTGGTAGACCACCAAATATAAGAATCAATACCGGGGTTAAAAAGATTCCAACTATAAATTGCTTGTTCCTTAAGTTTCTCATTACTTCCCAGCCAGTTATCTTAAATATTTTCTTTAGCATCTAAAAGACCTCCTCTGGCAACCCTTGTAAAGATATTATGAAGAGAAATCCTTTTTATTTCTAATTCAACTAAATTTATCCCTGCTGGTAAATCAGCTATAAATTTGTTTGGTTCAATATTATCTTCAAGCAGGATATTAAAATTATTGCGATATGAATTATAATTTAAAATTAAATCATTTTCATTAAGCCAGTCTTCTAATAGATTACTATCATTGGTCTGAAGCCTTGCTCGATAATTTCCGTATTGATTTTTAATACTGTCGAGATTATCATATAATACTTTATTTCCTTTATCTAAAAGAAATATTCTGTCACAGACTTCTTCAACCAGGTTCATCTGATGACTGGAAAGCATTATTGCTACTCCTGATTCTGCCAGTCCTTTAATTTCTTCTTTCATAAGATCCTGACTAACTGGATCCAGACCGGAAAAGGGCTCATCAAGAATTAATAGTTTCGGTTTATGCAGAACACAGGCTGCAAACTGGACTTTTTGAGCCATCCCCTTTGATAGTTCCTTAATCTCGTCATTTAAATTATCAGTTAGATCAAATTTATCAAGCCAGTATTCACCCTCTTTTAAGGCCTCTTTTTTGCTAAGACCTTTAAGGCTGCCAAGAAAGATTAAGATATCCTTAACTTTTGCCTCTTTATACAGACCTCTTTCTTCCGGTAGATACCCTACCCTGCTCTGCCAGTTATCAGTATCAAGATTTAGTTCAATCTTTCCTTTATCTGGAGCATTGATATTCATGATCATCCTGATCAGACTGGTTTTTCCAGCTCCATTTGGGCCTAATATACCCATTATCTCCCCTTGATTGACTTCTAAAGAAATTTTATTAACTGCTATAAGATCATCATAGGCTTTTAAAACATCTTTTACCTTTAAAATCGGCTCCACTGGTTTGCCCCCCTCAAATATGTGAATATATTCATTATATTATTATATCAAATATTTTTTATTTTAACAATATAAATTAGTTCGATTAAATACTTCTTTATCGAGAGTTTTTTTCCTGTATTAATTAATTTTTATAGTTATAATTCTATATGCTCTAAATATTATATAAGTTGAAAGTGAATCAGGAGTGGGTTGGTACTGGGTTGATACTGGGTTGGTACTGGGGAGGTATTGGAGGGGGTATAAAGAAATGGCCTAAACAGAATGTCCAGGCCATTTAATTTCTTGGATTTAATTAATAGCTAATAGTAGTTTATATATCATTACTCAATCATAATTAGTATAGATAATTTTATTCTCCAGTAACACTTATTTTATCAACTAAAAGATAGGGGAAGCTTCCCATTTGAGAAAGAATTGCTTTATCGCCTATACCTATTATATTTTTAAAATCATCATAGATATTGCCGGCCAGCATAACATCTTCCAGTCTACCCTGAATCTCTCCATTTTTAATATGAAAACCATGGGCCTGAACAGAAAAATGGCCCTGGGTATAATTAGAAGAATGAAATCCAATCACATTTTCGACCAGGATACCTTCATCAATTTCAGCAAGGAGTTCTGATTTGCTATAACCTCCTGGAGTGATTACAGGATGAACAAATGCTGGATTAACCGGGGTATCAATTCCACTGCCAAATAATGTCTTCTTTAATCCATTACCAGTCGGTTCTTTATCAAGCCTGGCGGCATACTCTAAATCATAAAGGTAGTTATTTAATTTGCCGTTATTAATTATAGTCTTATCTGATGTTGGTATGCCTTCATCATCAAAGCTTTTTCTATAACTGGTTCCTTCAAGCCGTGGTTTGTCAGTTATTGTTAATTTATCAGAAAATATTGACTCACCTAATCTATCTATAAGGGGAGATGTTCCCTGATAGATATTCTGCCCACTGACCCCTGTCTCCAGGCTAACCAGGAAAAAATATAGTGACCCTGGTGAAAATAGTACTGGCATTTTCCCTGTTTTCGGCTTTGATACCTTTTCTGTCATTTTATATTCTTCAATAAATTCATTTATATCAGCTTCTGGTATCTCTCTAAAAAAACTATCTGATTCATAAAATCTATATAACTCTGAACCTCCTCCTGGAATTGGAGCTGAAAAGATAAAGGTAAAACCTGTTTTATTTTCTTTTAAATCGGCTTCATTTGTGGTAATGATTTTTGTCTTTTCATAATTTTTACTTATACTAAAGTTAAGAGTAAGATCAGGTTTCTTCTCTTTAAAAATATTTTTGATTTCCTGGGCATATTCAATTAACTCATCAGATTCAGTTTTTGAAAATCTATTTTCGGTAGCATGGTCTACAGCGTCTATTTTTTTATCAGAAAAATTAAAGTTTGCTGGTTCTCCATACTGGACTGATTTCTTTGCTCCCTTTATTAAATTATCCAAAACCTCTGGAGAGCTGCCTGTAGCTGTACTGGAACCTGATTTATTATTGTCCTTAACTCTTAAAGAAAGCTCTGATAAATCATTGCTGGTAATATCCTCTAAATCCCAGTTTTCAAAGTCATATTTCATTTCTCTGGTCTCTTTAATTAGCAGTTCGGCTTCATCAAAGTTCTTTTTTAATTTATTAATATCCAGCATCTAAACGCCTCCTATATTGACCTGATCGACTTTAATATGGGGGGCACCCATACCTGAGAAGATATTTAACTGCATAGGATTACCCTTACCGCAACCGCCAACTTCTCTAAAGTTTAAATCGTTGCCAATCATTGAAATTCTTTGTAAAGTTGCAAAAAGCTCGCCACTTAAGTTTATATCTCTGACCATACCTTTTTTCTGGCCATTTTCAATCTTATAACCGTATTCTGCTCCAAATGTAAACTGATCTCCAGTTGTCTGGCCACCCCGACCATTACAGATATAATAGCCGTTATCTATTGAGGAAATCATCTCCTCTACATCTGATTTACCTTCTGCAATATAGATATTTGACATTCTTATTATTGGAGTATATTTACAATCTACTGCCCGCATATTTCCTGAAAGGGGCTCATTAAAATCTGCAGCTGTCTCCCTGGAATGGAGCCTACCACTTAAGGTTCCCTGATCAATCAACGTGGTTTTTTGAGCAGGCTGGCCTTCATCATCATATTTATAGTTTCCTGGAGTGTTTTTAATGCCAGGGTCATCAACTACTGTCAGGATATCACTACCTAATTCAGTGCCAGCCTGAAGTTTATCTCTAAAAGCAGGATTATTCTTTACTATATCTGCCTCGGATAAATGTCCAAAGGCCTCATGGATAAAGACTGAAGCCAGGGCCTGGTTAATTATAACTGGATAATTACCGGCTTTAATAGGCTCGGCATCTAGCATCTGCTGTAAAATATCAATTTCTTTTAATAAGTCATCTTCACGATTAAAGAGGTTATCAAATTCAGGAAAACCTCCAAAGGAGACCCTTTTAACCTGAACAACATCATTCTTTTTTGCATAGACTGCGCCACTGATTAGACTGCCTAGAAGGTCATATTCTATTTCTGAACCCTCTGAATTTATAAAAATTCGCCTAGAGTAAAAATCTCTATAAGTAAAATTTGTCTTAATTATATGCTCCTGCTCTAAAGCCAGGCGATTGTAATTTTCTACTAATTCTTTTTTCTCTTCCAGACTGTAGTTTTTTGGGTTGGTATCAGGGTTTATAAAATGTTTATCCTTGATAACCTCTGCTTCCTTTAATTTAGCAGCTTCAGAAATGAGCTCTTCTGTTCCTGATATTGAATTGGCTAGCTCTTTTTTGGCTTTTTTGGCATCTTTAAGTTGACTAAATGAATTTACTGCTTTTACACCCTGGTTGTAAACTCTAAGATGGCCACCTTCACGGTATGATGATTTAACTTCTTTTAAATCCTGGTTTTCATATCTAATTTCTGTCTGGTTATTCTTTTCAAAACGAAGATCTCCATAATCTAAATTATCATCGCTAAAAAAATCTTTTAAGACTGATTTCATAATTTCCCCCTGGAAAAACTTATTTAGAAACTAACTGCTTTTTAATAATTAACTAGGTACTAATTTTATTATTTCTAGATATCATATCCTTAAATTTTGCAGTTATCCACTGGTGGCGACTTGCCAGATAATCAATAATAATTCCATAGATTCCACCGGCTAAAAAGCTTACAACATCGGCAAAACCGGTTGTAAAATAATAAGCAAATGAAACCAGTAGTCCTAAAATTGCTCCTCTAATAATAGCAACATGCCGTTTATTATTGGTTACTAAACCAATAACAACGCCCATTAAAAAACGATTATACCAGAGGGCCCATAATGATATCCAGTTACCGGCAAATCCAGTTCTATAACCAGCTCCTAAGATACAGATAATGCCTAAAAGTGAACCGATTAAAATTGATGTTTTCATTCTATCTGTTAGCAAAATATCACTCCTATAATTTAAAATTAATTTTTACTCAATAAATAATTAGAGATAGAAAAAACTTCTCCTGCTTTAAATTTAAAATAATTATCAGAATGAAAAAATCCAGACTTAATAGCCTAAAAAAGAACCTGCAAAGTTATGAATCATCTTTAAATAATATTCAGTTTTTAATTGTTTTAGATAAGTTCTTTCCTACTTTCATTGCAAAATAAATAATTGCAAATTGAAAGATCATTAATGGGATTAATGATCTAAGAGTTAAAAATGCAACTATAACTGCTAATGCAGTTATAATATAACCAAGATCTGAATTTATCCTAAAACCTAAAATAATAACACCTGCTATAACTAATTGCAGAAAAATTATAAGAGCTAACAAAGAATTCACCTCAATAAATTATTATTTCATTCACCGCTAATAATCATATAAGTTATATCATCACTGCCAATTTCATTACCGGTATAATCTTTGAAATCTTTTTTGATTTTTTTAATAATCTCTATTGGTTTAAGGTGACAGGAATTCTTTAAAACTTTATCAAGTCTTTTTTCTCCATACATTTCAGGAATTTTGTTATTTATATCTTTAGAAGTTTCTTCTACCAGCCCATCTGTAGTTAAAAATAATTTGTCACCAGATAGAATTTTGAAGTTTTCAAGTTTATGATTTAAAGTCTGGTTATAAAATTTTATATCAATAGCTGTAGAAATAGGTGCACCTGAATTCTGTAACTTTCTTAAAGTTCCATCTTCCCTGATGATTACAGGTGGAACCTGAATGCCGGCATTAATAAATGAAAATTCTCTTTCTTCAATATTCAATAACCCTATCAGAAGACAAACCATATAATCTCTTGAAAATTCTTCCTGGTGATATCTATTAATTATATGTTTTAATAAAGCATCAGGAGATAAATCAATATTATTATTTAATTTACTGGAGATATAATTGTTGATTGTCTCTCTTAAAAATATATTGAGCATTGAACCATCAAGTCCATGTCCACTTACATCTGCAAGATAGATCAAAAGATAATTACCAATTTTTATAGCATTATAAAAATCTCCTCCTAACCTTTCTGCAGGTTGAAAATAAACTTCATATTTGAAGTTATCTATTTCTGGTAATTTTTTTGGCAAAAAGTGTTCATGTAGCTTAATTCCTTTTTTAAATTCTTTATTTAGTTTATTATATAATGATTCAATTTCTTGATTATATTCTTTTAATTTATTCTCATCTTCTTTTCTTTGAGTAATATCACGGAAACTCTGAATCATACCAATTATTTCTCCAGCTTCATTTTTATAAGGCACAACAGTAACAATAAAATATTTAGTTTTATTATTGAATTTAACTTTAATATCTTCTTGAATAGTCTGGCCATTTTCCAATATCTTTTTTATTGAACAATCTTCTGTATTACAATTTTCAGTACAAAAAACTTCGTAACATTTTAAATCATTTTTCTTAAAGCCTTCCCTGTTTTTATAAGATTCACTTAATAATTTATATTTTTCATTTGTTTTTATTACATTGTAATTTAAATCTACATACCTGATTGCTTCAGTGGATAAATTTAGAATCTTATCTAGCATATTTTTAGTAGATTTAAGTTCTTTTTGGGCTTTCTTTTTCTCTGTAATATCATGTTTAATTGCAATATATTTAACTGTTTCATCTTTCCAATTTTTTATAGGTGAAATTGAAGTTTCTTCCCAAAAAAACTCTCCATCTTTTTTGCGATTATAAATTTCACCATGCCACTTTTCTCCTGAAGAAACAGTCTCCCAGAGATCAGTATAAAAATCATCTGTATGATATCCTGACTTTAATACCCTTGGATTTCTACCGATAATTTCTTCAGGCTTATAACCAGTAAGTTCAATAAAACCTGGATTTACATATTCAATTTCTCCACTGGTATCAGTTATTAAAATTGTTTCTGGACTCTGCTCAATTGTTTGATTTAATTTTAGGGCTTCGTTTTTATAATTAAATAGTGATAGATAATTTTTAATCTTTCTTACAATCAATTCAATACTAAATGATTTATAAATCAAATCTATAGCTCCTAAATTTAAGCATTCAATGCCTTTATCCTGGTTTGCATAATCAGCAATAAATATTAATGGTATATCTTTAATACTGTTAATTTCATTAATTTTTTCGCACAGGGAAAGACTGTCAATATCAGGTAAATTTAAATCTGCTAATATTAAATCTGGATTAATTCTTTTTGTTAAGGAAACAGCTTCTCGTCCTGATTTTGCGCTGATAATTAAATATTCGTCCCCCATTAATTCCTTTATGCTATGATATAAAGTTTTTTCTGCATCAACTATTAAAATAGTAACTATATTTTTCCCCATTGTATAACCCCTTAAAAACTAAAATTAATTAAATGAAAAATTGAATGAAAATAAGTTAATTTCTTGAATCTAAAAGAAAGCTAATAATAAGATTATTCACTTCTTCTGATGCTGTAACCATAGGCATATGATGATTATCTGCAATAATTTCAAGATTGGAGTTAAGAAGTTGATCATCAAGTTTTCTAGCATCATCAACTGAAACCCAACTATCATCTGCCCCCCAGATTAATAAAATATTAGTTTCTAGCTGATCAAGATTATCTAGTTCATCAGAACTGCTTCTTACTAAATCAATCCAGGCCCTGGCAGTTCCTTCAATTTCCAGGGGCTCCAGATATTTTGACAGTTCTTCTTCAGAAACTTCTCTGCCATAAGCAGATTTTAAAGCTCGATTAATAGCAAAGGGCTGATGTATAATATTCCGAATAGCAAATTCAAATAAATGATTGAAAGGAGTCTGTTCAATTAAATTACCAAATAAATTAGGTGGAGAATTAAAGACTGCTCCAGCAACAAAGACTAATGCCTCAACATCCTCATTTCTATTAAATGTCATTTCAGCAATAGGTTTGGCCCCCATAGAATGACCTACTAAAATCCAGGGGGTGTTGTCATTAAATAATTCAGAATCTAAATAATCCAGGAGACCCCATAGCCAGTCTGCTCTATTTTTTGCAGTATGATCCAGACCTGGCTGCCTATCACTAAAACCAAAGGCAGGAAGGTCTACTGTGATTACAGTAAAACCGTTTTCACTTAATGGTCCAGTATTTTCACGCCAGCAATAGGTTGAACCCCCCATGCCATGGACCATTAAAATCTTTCCTAGTGATTGATCTGTTCTAGCTTTATCAATTCTGTAATGCAAACTTATTCCATCTACTTCAATAAAGTGACTATTATCAAAAGGAGTTTTATTTTCAACTGAATAAGCTTTTGTAATTTGACTACTTAAAACCAGGACCACTATTATTATAATAATCATAAAAATTGAAATTACATGTCTTTTACACGGGATTTTAATAATCAAGCTAATCACCCCAGAATAATACTAGTTTTAAATCTATAATAATTATTATATCATAAAAAATAATCCTTTGAATATTAAATAATTCAAAGGAATAGAGCTGCAGGATTAGAACTGCTTTATATTTAGCAGTATTTTATCTGAATTAGATTTATGACCAGGTTTTAGTCCCCTCAAATTCTAAGATTAATTCAGATATATAATTATAAATTTTATTATACAGCTTTAAAATTCTCTTCATTTTAATCACCTCAAAAAATATTAACCACGGCATCAAAAATTGCCGTGGTTTAAAGTATGCAACCTGGCAATCTTTATAAAAGACCCATAGCTTTGCGTCCCTGCCTCGCAGCAGGTTTGCCCAGTTATTTAATTTTATATTATTTGCTACTAAAGAACTAATTCTAGATAGAATCAAAAACTCCTGCAAAAACTTCAAACTTTTTTAGTTAATTTAATAATAAATTATATAAATCTTTGCCAGCTACATTTTTGAATTTACCAGATTCAAGATGCCAGTATTGAGCATTATCAGTATAATCATTTATATGCCTGACCAGATGAGGATGACATGTTAATACAAATATCTGATGGCTGTTACCTAACCTGGATAGAATCTGAACTGTGTTTATTAAATGGCTTCTATCAAAATTAACCAGAGAATCATCAAGAATTACCGGTAAAGCTGACTTAATTTCTTTAATTCTGCTTAAGCGAACAGCAAGAAATAACTGCTCCTTTGTTCCTCTACTTAAAATATTTACAGTCTCCTGCTCTCTTCCACTGGCAAGTCTGGTCTTAAAGTCATTTTCTTTAAGGTCGGCTGGAGGATTTATTTCCTGATATTCACCGGCAGTCATCTCTGATAATAGATCTGCTGCTGGCTGTAATAGTTCCTCTCTGGCTCTCTTGATTACACGGGCTTGAACTTCTTTAAATATAAAAGAAGCTGTTCTATTAATTGCATATCTTTCTGCAAGCTTTTTTAATTTACTCTGATTATTGTCAATCGTAGCATGGGCCTCTTCTATTTTAGCTGGTGAGGCCAGCTCTTTTTTTGTATCCTTTAAGCTCTGAAGCCTGTCTTCTTTCATCTTTTTATTCTTTGCAATTAAATCAAGTTCTTCCTTTAAATTTTTATAAACAGTTTCGACTTCTTCAATGGAGGTAAAAGAGTTATAATGTCTCTGAAAAAGTTCAATTAAAGTGTCGGTTTCATTTGCAAGTGGTGAATCTATAAAAGAATCTTTAATATGATCAGCTGAACTAATTTTAGCTACTAACTGGTTGGTTAACTGGTCTAGCTGATATTGTTTTTCCCGATATTCCAGAAACTTATTGGATTTTTTAATAAAATCCTGCAAAAATTCTACAGGATCTCTATCTGATGAAAAATCTGAAAACTTATCACTTATATCAGATTTAGCTGTTTCTCTACCCTGCCAGGCATCATTAAGATTTCGAGCATAATTAAGATACTCTAAAGCTTTATCCAGTGCTGAAAATAATTCTTCTGACCTTAAAATAAGCCTGTCCTCTGCTGGCAGGATTAATGCTGAATCAGTTAGCTTTGAATTAAGTTGAACCAGTAAGTTTCTCAATTCGTCTAATTCCCTGACGATTTTTTCTTTCTTATTTTGAATCTCTTCTCTGGTATTTAGCCATCTATCATAACTATTATTAATATCTCTTAAACCATTAAAATAATCCTTAATAAGCTCAGGACTTGCAGAGTTTTCTAAACCTAAAATTTCCTGATAATGGTTTAATTCTTTTTCAGCAGAATTCTTTTTGGCTTTTATAGCTTCAATCTCATCTTCAAGCAAAGAAAGCTTATGTTGTATATCTTCAAGCTCTTTATCAAGGTTTTCTTTTTTATCCTGTAGAACTATTTCTTTCTGATGTTTACCATGATAATATAAATAACTTAATAATAATCCACCACCACCAATGACTATAGCAGCAATAATATTAAAAAAAGCAGAAGAAGCTCCAGCTCCAATTGAGATAAAACCGATTAATAAGGAGTTTTTAAATATTCTTTCTGGATTGCCATCTTTTATACTTGAAAGTTCTTCATTTAACCTGGTAAGACTGCTTTCTAAATCATGTTTCTCATCAAGACTGGTTTCTAAATTATCTCTACAGGCTTTAAAATCAGCTATATTGTTAAGTAATTTCCTCCGCTCAATCTGGTCGGTTCTAATAGATAAGATACTATTAAAATCTTCCTCCCATTCCTGATTAAACTCTACTGCTTCAGCTTTAATATTCTTTAGCTCATTTTGATTTCTCTCTTTTTGTTGAATGAAATTATCAATTTTTTCTTTAAGCCCTGAAATATTTTTTTGATAATTTTCTAAATCTGAACTTTTATTTAATAAGCTGTTTTTTATTGTTTCAGGATTTTGAGAGCTAACTCTACTTTTAAATATACTCTTTTCTTGCTGATATTTTTCATTTTTTGATATAAAATCATCCAGTAGATTTCTTGCAGTTGATTTCTTATTCTCACTATATTTTGCTTGATTAAGCTCTGCACCTGAATGGTTTTCCAGTTGCTGTCTTAAATTCAGTATTTTTGAAAAGTCATGATAATTATTCTTTAAGAGATCTATTCTGATTCGTTTCTTTTCTAAACTATTTAAATCATTATTCAAGTCATCTATTGTATCTTTAAGATTATCAATCTCTTCTTCAGTTTTGATATACTTTTTTACCTGCTTTAAAGCTTCATTCTTTTTCTTTTCTGCCTCTGCAATGTTTTCCTGGTAGGGTTTAAATTCTCCAACACTGGCCCGGCCAGTTGTTCTCCCAATATTATAAGCTTTATTATCAAAATGACTAATTGCCTGGGGTAATTCAACTATCTTAGAAAGTCCTGCCCCTAATAAAATAGATTGGAGTCTATCTTTATCACCTTTGCCTGAAAGTCCGGCAGGCTCTTTAGTTAATTCATCAAGGCTTATTGTAAAAATTTGATGATATGTAAAGCGATCAAGATTGTTATAAAGCTGGCCAGGAGTTTCTGGTCCTGATTCTGGCCCCTGATTATTTAAAGATATTAAAACAGGATCGGCATAACCTTTAAGTTTCAACTGATACTCTAAATTATCTTCAGTTTCAATATCAGCCTCTATATCATACTTATCCGCCGGTGCTGGTAATTTATCAGTATTAGGAATACCATAACCTAAATAACGAAGGATATGCATGAATGTCGTCTTACCAGAGCGGTTTGGGCCTCCAATTACCACTATATTTGGGGATAAAGCTTCAAGTTTCTGATTATTATAGATTCCAAAATCATTAAGATGTAAATTTTTTAATCTCAAATATCATCACCTCCAGCAAATAAATAAGCAATAATCTTATTCCGAGCTGCTTCTAGAATTTCCTGTTTAGTTTCTTCATCAGGATAAAAACTGTCATTATCCCTGTTCTCATGATCTTCATCACCTTCCCAGATAGATCCCCATTCTCTTAATAATTTAGCTTCTAGATCTGGATTATTAGAAACCTCTTTAAAGATTTTATCTATCTCCTTATAAATTTCATTTTCCTTAAATTCTTCCAGATCAGGAAGTTCTTCAGAAGTTCTTATCTGAACAGAATGGGTCCAGACAAAAGGATAATTACCAGGGGAGGCCAGATTTCTATTGAGAAAATCCCTTAAATCTTCCTCGGCTTCATCCTGATTACTTGAAATCCGTTCATGGAGTGGTCCATGGCCTGTAATAACCCAGCGAATAATAACGCCCTTAACTGGAGCTTTACCATCAATAAAAACATTTTCTCTATCAATACCATGAAAATCTATTTCATCAGTGAAATTATTGTCCTGTTGCTTCTCTGCTTTTTCAAGTAAAAGCTCCTGGAGATCTGATAGAGTTTTTAACCTCTCATCCATTTCTGTAATATTAAATTCAATTTTTTTATAGATCACAGGAGAAGTTGGTATAAAATTAATTTGTGGTATCTTTTCAGGATTTTGAATTGGTACTTCAACAATAAAACAACCCTTTACTCCAACCTCTGAAATATTATGGCCCTGGGGAGTTCCAGAGTAAACAAGAGCAGGTGATGAACTATTTAAGACAAGTGGCTGATGAATATGACCTAAAGCCCAATAATGTATGTCATCTTTCTCTAATAGATCTGATTGAGAGATAGGAACATAACGACGGTTATCCGGGTTCAGTTGAGTATGAATCAAACCAAGATTAAAATGATTTTTATCAGGAACAGTATAATAGGTATACATCTTTCTTGACTCAAAATTGCTTCTATAGGACTGACCAATAATTCTGGCTAAAGTATTTCCACTATCATTTTTATGATTATTTATTTCAACTTCTTCACTTGGATAGAAATAAACATTTTCAGGATAATCAAATGGCTCTAGTTCTTTACCTCCTGGATCATGATTACCTGAAATAATGTAAACTGGAATATTATATTCTTTTAAACGCCTGCATTCTTCTAAAAAATTACGGCTGGCTTTCACTGAACGGGCCTCAGAATCATAGAGATCACCTGAAATTACTACAAAATCAAGTCTTCTATTAATAGCCTGGTCAAAAATATTCTTTAAAGCATTATAACTGGCATTATTGAAAAGCTCATTAAGATGATCAGGTGCCTGGCTGGCTGATTTTAAGGGGCGACCAAGGTGAATATCTGCTGTATGAAGAAATTTTATAGTATCTTTCATTTTTTATACCTCCAGTATTATATTCTATTATAACATAAGCTTAATAAAATACTGAAATGATGATTACATTAAGAAACCCACCTTATTTATAGGGTGAGCTCCTGTTTGAATTATTGCTAACTATTTAGTTCCATATCTCTTTCAATCTCCTCAGCAAATTTACTGATATTATCATACTTGATATTGGACTCACTTTCCTCAACTCCGGCAGCTTTTTTAAGCATAGTTCTCTGAATAAAGCCAACCTTCTTTAAATCATATTCATAACCAAAATAACCCTTAACTTGAGCCTTTTCAATCAACTTATCTGGAAAAGAATTTGCCAGCTGTTCCATATCCTTTTCTTCACTTCCACAACAGATAAACAATCCAAGTTTCTTTACATTTAAAAGCTTTTCTTGATTGGATTCACAAAACTTCCTGACTGATTTCTGGATTTTCCCTATATAGATTGAGCCACCGATAATTATCCTATCAAAATCTTCAATTCTGGTTTTAGAAGCCGATTTATCTTCTAGATTTAGGATTACAATATCTCCAGTTAACTCTTCAGCCAATTTTTCAACAGCCTTTTTTGCTGTTCCATGCTTTGATGCATAAGCAATTAATGTTTTCATCATGCATTTTCCTTTCCCAAACTCTTTTTATATTTTTAGATACACAAACTCTACTTGCAATAAGAAATTTATCTATAAGGTTTTTGATAAAAATCAGTAACTGAATTAGTATAATACATATTATTAATAGGATAATTGCGCTGGAAAACCTCAGGTTCCTTTGCTCCAACAGGAACTAACATTAATTTCTGAGGTGAACTATCATTTACATAACGATTATCCAGATTTGTATCAAAATAATAAAGATAATCTCCTATCCAGTTGAAATATCGAACCATTTTTCTATTATTAAAACCTGGAATTTCTATCTCATTTCTATTATCTACTAATGCCTGCTGAAATTCTACAGCATTTAAAGGAATATCATTTATAACAGGAATTGCATTCCACTGGGGATCAATAAATACCCATTTATCAAACTCACTAGAATAGGTTTCAGTTACAACATGACCTGCCCCGGACTTTATTGTTTCAACATCCTTCATTTTTAAGGCCAACACTCTGGAAGGAAAATCTAAAG
>Ga0207421_10004155_pt1 | contig 16877 bp, 20 predicted proteins | sample SodLakKL_010_SED_4_FD_187542 | JGI IMG/M metagenome (GOLD analysis project Ga0207421, IMG submission 187542) | Alkaline sediment microbial communities from Lake Tanatar, Kulunda Steppe, Russia - 8KL_010_SED (SPAdes) (version 2) | ecosystem: Environmental > Aquatic > Non-marine Saline and... | reverse complement strand
GGGCGTCGACATCGAGTCGGGCAACACCCCCCACGAGCAGTGGCGCGCCGAACGCGACGGCGCGGTCGCGGTCGCCTACGACGACAAGGTGGTCATCCAAGGATCGGACCCGAGTAGCCTCTCCCTACTACTTAAATCGGGCGGCGGTCGCGCCCACGTGTATTTCGACGGCGCGTGCCGCGGGAATCCAGGTCCGGCAGCCGTGGGGTGGCTGTTGGTTTCGAGCGACGGCGTGGTCGCCGAGGGCAACGAACAAATTGGCGAGACGACGAACAACGACGCCGAGTATCAGGCGCTGATTCGCGCGCTTGAGGCCGCCCGGGATTACGGGCTTGCAGAGGTCGACATCCGCGGCGATTCCCAGCTGATCGTCAAGCAGGTCCGCGGCGAGTGGGATGCCAACGAGCCGACCTTGCGGGAGCGCCGCGTCAAAGTTAGAGAGCTCCTACGAGGGTTCGACCGCTGGTCGCTCGAACACGTCCCGAGAGAGATAAACAGTCGCGCCGACGAACTGGCGAACGACGCATTCAATGAGTGAGCTTCCAGACGACGTCGTCGAGGCTGCAACGCGACTAACCAGACTATCCCGGCAGGTGGGCGATCCGGCCGAAGCCGACGCCTACCGCGAGCGACGCGACGCACAGTTAACCGACCACGAGTTTACCGCCCGCGTGCGCGAAGAGGATGAGACGCTCGTTTTGTATCCCGACGAGTGGCTCGACGACGGCACGGTTGTGCTTGAGCGAATCGAAGATACGGATCGTGCGGTCGAACGCTCGCTAACCGCCAGCAATGAGGGATCGTGGAAGGAAATCGAAGCCCACAACCGCGAGATCGTCGACGCGGTCGACGCCGAGTACGGCTCGCCACACACCGAGACCGTCCGGGCGTTTGCTGATTTCATGGGCAACCACTATCTGGGACGGATCGACAACGCGACCGACGACCAGCGCGAAGAGTTCACTCGGGAGTACTTCGTGCGCAACGCGTGGCCGTCAAAAAAACAGCGTGAGGTCGTCGAAACCTCGCTTTCGTACATCACCGCGGTCTCGGATGCCGACTGCCCAGGTCAGCTATCGGAGTAGCGTTATTTCAGGGCGTCGACGAGGTCGTAGATGTCCTGTGCGCGGTCGTGATCCGTGACGAACTTCGAGAGTGTCCACTCGTACTGGCCGAGAATCGCGTGGTAGCCGTCCTCGGTGAGTTCGTACTGGTTGGTTCGTTTGTCCAGCTCGCTTTTCTCGACGAGTCCGAGATCAACGAGGTCATCCAGGTTCGGATACAGCCGACCGTGGTTGACTTCCGTCCCGTAGTAGTCTTCGAGTTCCCGCTTGATCGCCAGCCCGTAGCGTGGCTCTTCGGCGAGAATCATGAGGATGTTCTGTTGGAACGCGGTCAGATCGCGTGCCAGGCCCGATCCGTCAGTAACTGATTGTGCCTCTGACATAGTTGGCTAAATGTCATCATGCTATTTAACACTTCTTAACTCAGTGCTTTTTCGGCTGGATAAAAACCGTAAACGGCCGTATTACCGCTTCAACCACCGGATTATATTATTATGGATCGAGCATTGATTAGTAAAATTGGCATGTAATACCAGCATACAGTCCAGTTCGATTAGCATATGTCCGGCCAGCCGGATCGACCGAAAGCAGTAGATGATTCGTGGCGTCTGTGTATCTCGAAAGGTCTTTTGGGCGGCTCGACGGACGCATAGCTGTCATGACGAATCTCTGGAAAACGCTCGAAGCCGGACCTGACGCACCCGAGACGATTTACGCTGTCGTTGAATGTCTGAAAGGCGAACGGAACAAATACGAGTACGACAAGGACATTCCCGCTGTGGTTCTCGACCGCGTGCTCCACTCGAACGTCCACTACCCCTCTGATTACGGCTTTATCCCGCAGACGTGGTACGACGACGACGATCCCCTCGACGTTATGGTACTTGTCGAGGACCAGACGTTCCCCGGCTGTGTGATCGAGGCTCGCCCGGTCGCGCTGATGGAGATGGACGACGGTGGCGAACAGGACGACAAGATCATCGCCGTCCCGACCGAGGACCCCCGCTACGATCACATCGAGGATCTCGACGACATCCCACAGCAGACCCAAGACGAGATCACCGAGTTCTTCGACACCTACAAAAACCTCGAATCCGGCGCAGGCGCGGACGTGCTCGACTGGGAGGACAAAACCGCGGCTATCGAAGCCATCGAACACAGCCAACAGCTGTACGACGAGACGTTCTGAGACGCATCGTTGAGGCTTTTCTTGTGGTTTCGAGAGTTCAAGCCACAGCCAGCGATGTGTCTGGTGCATACTCGGGAGGACAGCGATACAGTATGCGCATGAGTAATTATTTGTGTGTTGGCTGCTAACACGAATACGTGATGGCAGCAACCCAACCCACCCTCGGCATGCACCACCTGACCGTCGTGCCGGTGAACTTCGAGCCAGCCGACGAAGAGACCGAAGACGGCCCCAAAGAACAGTGAGCTTGCACCCGGAGCCGAACCCATTTTATGCCGCCGTCCGTAGTGACGACTAATGGCGAGATGTGACGCGTGTGGCGTCGACGAAAATATGCCGTACCAGTGTCATCGGTGTGGCCAAACGTTCTGTGCGGACCACCGGCTGCCCGAGAACCACGACTGTCCAGGGCTCAACGACTGGAACGACCCTGGCGGCGTTTTCGACAGCGGGTTCGACGATTCGGTCGACAATCAGGGTCGAACGTCGAAAGCCAAAGGGATGGTCGACAAGCTAACCGGAACCGGTGGCCCACTTAGTTATTTCCGGGGTAACATGGCCTACACCTTGCTGGGGCTGATGTGGATAACGTTTATTCTGCAGTTCATCGTGCTCACAGCGTTCGGACAGAACACCTTCCGGTCGATCTTCACGATCTCGACGGCCAACCCCGAGTACGTCTGGACGTGGATTATCTCGATTTTCTCCCACGGTGGGCTCTACCATCTCGTCGCCAACAGCATCGTGCTGTTCTTTTTCGGTCCGATCGTCGAGCGATACACCGGCTCGAAGAAGTTCCTGTATCTGTTTTTAGGTGCAGGCGTTGCTGCCGGCCTCGGGCATATCGGCGTTGCCCTTCTTACAGGCGAGCCGTCATCTGTGCTCGGAGCCAGCGGTGCGGTGTTCGCGATTATGGGTGTGCTCACCGTTCTCAACCCGGATATGAAGGTGCTGCTGTTTTTCGTTCTCCCGATCCCGCTCTACATCCTCACGTTCGGGTTCGCGCTGCTGTCAGTCGTCTTCTTCGTGAACCCGGGGGCTGCGGGCACGGTCGGGATGGGCAACGTCGCGCACTTCGCCCACCTGGTCGGACTCGTCATTGGGCTGTGGTATGGCCAACAGCTCAAAGGTGAGGTTCGCGCGCCCAACCAGCTCCAGTTCGGCGGCGGCCCCGGCGGTCCTGGCGGTCCCGGTCGACGGTTCTAATGCAGCCTGCCCGTCCCGAATTCGTTCCCGAAACGGGCCTTTCACGCGAGGCGATGGAGACCCAACAGCGAGCCATCGCAGCCGACGCCGAGTTCGCTGACCGGTTCGACTTCGAGCCACACGAGATCTCCCTTGCTGGAGCCGACCACGGACAGTCGACGCTGACCGACGAACCCCACGAACAACCGATTGTTGTGGGCGTCGACCAGGCGTTTCTCGACGACCGGGCGATCAGCGCGATTGTCGCCATCCAGGGCGGCGAAGTGATCGAACGCACCCACGCAGTCACCGAGCTATCGATTCCGTACATACCTGGTTTGCTGGCGTTTCGGGAGGGCAACTCGATCGTCGCGGCGTTCGAAACCCTCGACTGTGAGCCTGATCTCGCAGTGTTCGACGGCAGCGGTCGCATTCACTACCGTCAGGCGGGGCTGGCGACTCACATGGGCGTCGTTTTCGACCTGCCGGCGGTCGGCGTCGCCAAGAGTCTGCTGTGTGGCGAGCCACGCGAATCAGTCGACAGCCGACCCGAAGGCTGGAAAACGCCAATCGAAGCGACGAGCCAGGTCGACTGCCAACCGGGGACGACAGTAGGCTATGCCTACCAGTCCAGACAGTACGACTCGCCGAATCGGTGTATCAACCCCTTATATGTGAGTCCAGGTCACCGCGTGAGCGCCGAGACGGCCGTCGACCTCGTCGCGGCTGTCGGCGGCGAGTATAAGCTCCCCAAGCCAACCCGGCTGGCCGACCAGTACGTCGACGACTGCAAGCGTCGGCTCGACAGCTGAACGCACCTATCCGGCGCAAAAAGGCACATAATTAACACCCATCGGACGGAACAACGGGTGTGCAACCGAAGACGGTACTCATTACTGGCTGTTCGTCCGGTATCGGGCGGGCCACGGCCCTCGCGTTTCTCGACGAGGGGTGGACCGTGTACGCGACGGCCCGCGACCCGGCTGACCTCGAACCGCTCGGGGAGGCGGGCTGTAAAACCGACCGCCTGGATGTCACCAACCAAGAGGACATCGACCGTGTGGTCGACCGGATTCTCGACGAAGACGGCGTAATCAGCTGTCTGGTCAACAACGCCGGCTACGGCCAGTTCGGACCCATCGAGGACATCCCGATCGAACAGGTCGAAAAACAGTACGCGGTCAACGTCTACGGCCCCCATCGACTGGTTCGGGCCGTCCTCCCACACATGCGACGCGAGGAACGCGGGACGATCATCAACGTCTCGTCTGTCGCCGGCCGCGTCGCGTTCCCCGGCGGCGGCGTCTACTGCGGCTCGAAGTTCGCCCTCGAAGCGATGTCCGACGCCCTCCGAACGGAAGTCGAGCCGTTCGGTATCGATGTCGTCCTCGTCGAACCCGGCCCAGTTCAGACCAACTTCTCGGAGCGCGCCGGCAACGAGGTCGAGCAGGCCGACCGCTCGGCGGCCTACGAGGAGTTTTACGACATCTTCGACGACACCGAGGCCGTCGGCGGCGACGGACCCGGCTCGGTTTCCCCGCAGCGCGTCGCCGAAGACATCGTCAACGCTGCCAGTGCGACCAAACCCGTCGCCCGCGTCCCGGTTGGCACAGTCGCCCGTGTGAGCGTGCTGGCGCGGTTCATTCCCGATGCGATCCGCGATCAGCTGTGGTCGCTGGTTCGCAAAGTTACTTAGTCGGCCAAACAGGCCGCAACAATCCGCAGGGCGGCCTCACCGCGCACCTCATCTGCCAGTAGTGGCACCCGCTTTACCGCTCGACCGCGGAACAGATCCGTCGACTTCGACAGCGCGTTCTGTTGGACCTGCCAGCGACGCTGACAGAACTCGCAGGTCTCCAAATTCGGCGTGACGATCCACTCAGGGTCGACCTCCTGGTCGGTGATCTCGGCGAGGTTCTCCATCACGCGGTTGACCACGAGCGTCTGGACCGGGATCTCGAACGATCCGAGCTGGTCGACCAGTCGCTCGGATTCGACAACGCTCATCTCTTCGGGAATCATCACGACACGGAAATCCGTCTGGTCGGGGTCCCGGAGCACACCACGGAGGCGTTCGATTCGCTCGCGGAGCTGTTCCATTTCGGCCATCGGATCGCCCCCCTCGGTGCCCCCGCCGAACATGCCTTTGATCCCCTCGAACATCCCCTGCATGCGCTGGCGCATCTTCAGCACGCGGCCGACCATCGAATCCATCAGCTCGGGCAGCTCAAGCAGCCGGAGCGTGTGGCCCGTCGGGGCGGTGTCGACGATCACGCGATCAAACCGTGGATCGTCCAGATACTCCAGCAGTTGGCGCATCGCCACCGCCTCGTCCGCGCCGGGCATTGAGCTTCCCATTCCCATCATACTGGCCATCCCACCCATTCCGTCCTCCTCGTCGCCACCGAACATATCGGCCATCGGCCCCAGCTGGTCGCCCATCTCGCCCATCCCGCCGAGCGGGTCGCCGTCGGCTCCGAACATGCCGTCGTCCATCGCCTCGTCGGGGTCGATTTCGGCGGCCCACAGCGGTAGGTCGTCCCTAATTCGGGTCGGCGTCGGCGGAATCGATGTTTCGAGTGTATCCGAAAGCGAGTGGGCCGGATCGGTCGACACCACGAGCGTCGAGACACCACCTGCGGCACTCGACAGCGCGGTGGCTGCGGCCATCGTCGTTTTACCGACGCCGCCTTTCCCGCCGTACAGCACGTACTCGGGGGCCTCGACGCCTGCCGGCAGGTCGGTTGTGGTTGCGGTGACCTCGACGGACGCCGGGCCGTCGGCTGGTGGGGTCGACTCCGCGGGTGTGTCCTCGCCGGGTGGCTCGCCGCCTTCGACTTCGTCGACAGCCTCAACGTCGATATCGCTCATACGAACCGGGAGGCAAGCCGGCCATGTGAGGGCGTCGGTCTCCGTCTCTACTCGCCGAAGTATTCAACCAGCCGCTCGGCGGCTTCCTCCGCTCGGGGGGTGACGAGCGCGAATCGGAGCCACTCGTCTCTGGCCGTCCCGAACGTCGCCCCCGGCATCCCCGCAACGCCCGCCTCGTCGACCAGGGTTTTGACGTTCGCCATCGTGCCGGGAAACCCGTCGAACCGTGCCAGCACGTAAAAGGCCCCATCAGGCGTTGTATACTCCGCGCCCGCGGCGTCGAGCGCGGTTGTGAAGGCGTCGACGCGCCTGGTCAGGCGATCACGGGCCGCGGCGTAGTAGTCAGGGCCTGTCTCGCGGTAGGCAGTGTATACTGCCTGCTGGGCGGGCCGGCTGGTCGTCACGTTGACCAGCATATGTCGGGTTTTGGCCGACTCGACGAGGTCTGGCGGGAAAATGGCGTACCCCACACGAAACCCGGTGATAGCCATCGATTTCGAGACGCCGCTGGTGACGATCACGTTGTCGGCATCCAGGCTGAGCGCGCTTTCGAAGGTCTCCGAGAAGTCGAAATGGTCGTACACCTCGTCGACGACTACCAGCGCGTCGTGGTCGGCGGCGGTTTCGACGACCTCCTTGACAGCCTCGATGGTGTACACCGCGCCGGTCGGGTTGTTCGGCGTGTTGAGGACGACGAGTGCGGTGTCGTCGTCGATCGCCTCACAAGTGGCGGCCGCATCGAGCGTGCCGTCGCGGTTGGCCTCAACGAGCGTAGTCTGGCCGCCGAGCATTGAGACCTTGCCGGGGTAGTAGGGGTAGACTGGGTCGATCAACACACACTCATCGCCGCGGTCCGAATCGAGCGCGCGGGCCATTCCCAGATAGTTGGCCTCGCCGGTGCCGTTGGTAACGATGACTCGGTCGGGGTCGACCTGTCGACGGTCGGCAATCTCGGTTTTGAGTGGTTTGAGCCCGTCGCTGGGCGGATACTGAAACTCGCTGGCGTCGGCGGTCGCGTAGTCGGCCAGACCATCGCGGATCGCTTCGGGTGGCTCCCAGTCGGGGTTGCCGCTGACCATATCGATCACGTCGCCGTCGGCGGCCGCGGCATACTGCATCACATGAAAGAACTGCGGCGTCTCGTAGTCCATACTGAGGGCTTTCAGGCCGCCACCGTCTTTCTTTCGTCCTGTGGTCAGTCCGTTTCGTCGGTTCGGACCGTAACCACTGGCACGTCGGCCGTTCGGACGACCTTTTCAGTCACACTGCCTAGCAGATACTTGTCGAGACCGCTCCGGCCGCGGGTGCCCATGACGATCATGTCGACCTCGTCGCTGTAGTCGAGGATCTTGGTGTAGGGATCGCCTTCGCTGATCTCTGTGACCGCTTCGAGACCTTCGTCGGCGATTTTGGTTTCGAACTCGTCGAGAACCTCTTCGCCACTGGTTCGCAACGAGTTGATGTTCACGCTGCCCGCCGCGCCCACGCCCGCGTACGTCGTGTTGACGACGAACAGCGCGTGGAGTCGGGCGTCGAACGCCTGGGCCAGTGCGACAGCGTGTGAAAACGTTGCTCGTGAGGCCTCACTTCCGTCAGTTGGAAACAGAATTTCGTCGTACATGACAGCTGGAAACAGGCATAGCTGTAAAATAAAACTTTGTGAAAAAGAAGCAAGAAGAGCGATATACGATGGACGAAATTAGTGTAACGTGTCGAATCATTCATCGAGTATCGAAAATTCTGCAGTCAGCCTGTGATATCAGTCAGCGACAGTCGACCCGGAGCCTGCTGTCGAGCAGGGCCGACGACGGCGTGGTCGGAAACATACACATAGCTCGGCGAATATTCACTATTCGATGAACAAACGCGGCCACGTGCTGAACGCGGTGTTGCTGAGTATCGGGTTGGGTGCGGTGTTGCAGCCGACCTGGGATCTGGCGACCGCCGAGATGATTCTCAAACTCTCGGTGCCGGTCACGCTGGGCGCGCTGATGCCCGATGTCGACACCGCCTTCGGCAAACACCGCAAAACGTTTCACAACCTGCCGATGTTGGCAATCTTCGTCGCATGGCCGGTCTACTTCGGCAATCTCCAGTACGTCTGGATCGGGGTGGCGACCCACTACGTTCTGGATGTCGTCGGGAGCACCCGCGGCATCGCGCTGTGGTATCCGTTCTTGAGCCAGGAGTACAACCTCCCGGTCGGGATTCCGGTTTCCTCCAGCAAGGCCGATCTGGTGACGGTGATTGTGACGGCCGCCGAAATCGCCGTCTTCGCAGCGATTCTCTACTACGTCTGGCCGACAGCCGTCGTTTACGCCGATGAGATCGCTGCGGTAGCCGTATAAATATTATATAAGTATACGCTCTCTACCCGAGTTATACCCGTCCTACTCGCCGTCGACTCACTCTTCAGCATCAACGGCGTCGAGGACGGCCGTCTCCAGGGGGTCGACGAGTTCGTCGACGACGGCGTACGGATCAGTTTCCCGCTGAGCAACGGATTCGGCCAGCGCCTCGACGCCACCACGACACTCAAGCACGTCTTCGGCGAGCTCGCCCAGATCACTCCGGAGCAGTCGGCGAATTTCGGTTTCGGCCCGCCTCTGTCGACGGCGCGCGCCCTCCGCGGAGTCGGCTAAATGTGTCCGGTGGGCATCGAGTGCCCCGCGGAGTTCGTCGACCCCGACGCCCGTTGTGGCGACCGTCTGGATGACGGGTGGCGTCCAGCCGTCTTCGGTGTCTCCTGCATCGTCGTCGACACCTGACGACGCGTCCATCTCGGTGTTGTCTGGTGCGTGATGGCCGCCCAACACACCAGCCCCGGACGTTTCGTCCATATGCACCATCGCCTCAAGTTCCGCGACCGTGCCGGCGGCTTCGTCCATATCCGCCTTATTAACGACAAAGATATCCCCGATTTCGAGAATGCCCGCTTTTAAGAGTTGGACATCGTCGCCGGAGCCGGGTTGCACGACGACAACGACCGTTTCGGCGGTTTCGACGATGTCGACCTCGTTTTGGCCCGCGCCGACGGTCTCGACGATGATTCTGTCCTTGCCGAAGGCGTCGAGAGCTTTGACCGCGTCGGCGGTCGCCATCGACAGCCCCCCAAGCCGGCCGCGCGCGCTCATCGAGCGGACGAACACCTCCATATCGCCCGCTGTCGATCCCATCCGAATCCGGTCGCCGAGCACCGAGCCACCGCTGTACGGCGAGGAGGGATCAACTGCGATAATGCCGACCGTCTCGTCGTTGTTCCGGTACTGGCGGGTGAGTTTGTCGACGAGCGTCGATTTTCCGGCCCCCGGACTCCCGGTCACGCCGACGACGGCGGCGTCGCCGGTGTGGTCGTGGAGTGCCGACAACAGGTGGCGGTAGCCCGGCGTCCGGTTTTCGATTGTGGTGATCAGCCGAGCTAACGCGCTGTGGTCGCCCGCGAGGACGCCCTCGTACAGCTCGGCGTTCTCGTCGGTGAGCGTATCGGACCCCATGCTACTCGGGACCCGCATGCTCGCGGACGAACTCGACGGTGTCTTCGATTGCGGTGCCAGGGCCGAACACCTCGGCGACGCCCAGCTCTTTGAGTTCGGCGGTGTCCTCCTCGGGGATGATCCCGCCGACCAGAATCAGGGTGTCCTCGAAGGCGTCGTACGATCGTAGGCCCTCAATAACTTTGGGCACGAGTGTGTTGTGCGCCCCCGAGAGAATCGAGATGCCGAGGACGTCGACGTCTTCCTGGACGGCGGCCTGGACGATCTCCTCGGGTGCTCGGTGGAGTCCCGAGTAGATGACCTCGAAGCCGGCGTCCCGAAACGCACGGGCGATGACGTGCGCGCCGCGGTCGTGGCCGTCGAGGCCGACTTTGGCGACGAGACACCGGGTGGCCCGCTGTGTCTGATCCGCGCTCATACCAGTATTGTTGTTCGTGAAGGTTTTGAGACTACCGGACAGTAAAAAACCCGCTCGCTGCCGAGCCAGCACAGAACTTCTGGGTTGCGTACACCCGGTTTTCCTCGGTGACAACAACGCCAACGCCGCTTTCGGCGAACGATTCACGGAGGATGTTTTCACGGTGACCCGGCGAATCCATCCAGCGGTCGACCAGATGATCGGCGAGTTCCGCTTCGTCGTCGGCAACGAACCGCTCGCCGTCGACATCGACTGGCTCGCCGAACCACGATTGGGCGACGTTTTCACCGCCGGCCGAACAGCCAGCCTCACTGAGGCGGTCGGCAGGTGTGACGCCGTCGGGACTTTCGTGGCCGACGTACCCCTGGTCGATCATATCCGCACTGTGCTCGCGGGCGACCCGTTGGAGTTCGTCATCGGGCTCGAGGGGGTCGAGTCCCTCGGCAGTCCGTTCGTCGTTGACCGCCTCGTCGACGAGTCGCTCGGTTTCGGCTTCGTCGACCGCGCTGGCGTTTCGGTCGACGGATTCGTTGGTGCTATCCGTCTCGTTGACTGGCGAGTCAGTGAGTGGGTTCGACAGGCCGTCGACGGAGATATCCGATCCGGGTTCGGTCTCGCCCAGCTCGTCGGCCAGTGGGCCGATGCCGACGAAGCCGCCGGTTGCAACAACGCCGACGATCACCAGCGAGATCAGTACCAGTCGGCCGAGGATTCGGAACAGTGTATCAAACAAGCGGATCATCGGTGTGGAAACCAGCGTCTGTAGAGCATAGCTATCATTGGAGGGCGACGCTCGGCTGCAAGCGGGCAGCGGGAGCGATATCAGTAGTCGACCGTCGACGCCTATTACTCTAATTCAGCGTGAGTGAGCCGTCGATAACTGGGAGAGTCGACCTGACCGATAGCCGCGTTGCTCACCGATCAAAAATCCGCAAAAACGGATTGCGTCGATACCGCGACGCGTCGTTACTGCACAGTGGGCGAGCGCCTTACAAGCGCTCGACGTTGGCCGCTCGTGGACCCTTCGGGGACTGCTCGATGTCGAACTCGACGTCCTGACCCTCTTCGAGGTCCGGGCCGCCAACGTCTTCCATGTGGAAGAAGACGTCGTCGTCAGCATCGTCAGTGTCGATAAATCCGTAGCCGCCTGTGTCGTTGAAGAAATCAACGGTTCCTTTCGCCATTGCAACTACACCAAGCAGCCCCAGGGACATAAAGCCCCCGTGAGACGCGATACCTCGGACCGTAACCGCTAGGGTTTCCAGGATATTTCGAGTTCGAGCTGTTCGTGATCCCCACGAAGCCGCGAGGAGCGTTCGACCACGTCGACCGATACTCCCACGTTTTCCGGCGGCGACAGCTGCACCGTCTTGTTGCCGACCGGGACCCGAATCGATTCCTCCTCGCTTCCGAACGTCTCCGCGAGCGTCTGGAAGTACGCTGCCAACTCCTGTCGTGAGTATCGCTCGTCGGCAGTTGTCCGTTGTGCCATACACTCACAAACGAGAGCCAATAATAAAACAATTCTTACATTTTTGGCGACTGTCGACGCAGCGGGAGAATCAGTGTCGGGACTAGTCGACTCGCTCGTCCTCAGAGAATAACGCGCGTGATATCGGCGTGGCCGGCCCGCCGGACGACTGCGCGGACAATATCTTTCGCATACGAGAGGTTGTCCGAATCACCGTCGAGCACCAGTAGTTTGGCCTCGCGGCCCTTCTCGATAACCCCGCAGTTCAGCCCAGCGATCTCCGCGCCGTTGCGCGTTGCCATGCGGAGAATCGTCTCGGCGGGCAGATCCGAGAGCTTGGCTGCGAACTCCATTTCGCGGAACATCGAGGGGCTGTTGGTCATCACGTTGTCCGTGCCTAACGCGACGGTCGTCCGTTCTGTGAGCTCGCGGATCGGCGGCACCCCGACGTTGGTGACGAGATTCGAACGCGGACAGACGATTGCCGGGATCTCGCCGTCTTCGATGCGGTCGAGATGACTCTCTTGGGCGTAGACGAGATGGACCAGAAAGTCAGGATCGAGATCGAGCGCCGGATGGATGTCGCTGGCGTCGCGCTCACCAGCATGAATTCCGAACAGTTTGCCGGCCTGCCGGGTCGCTTCTCGGAGCTGGTCGAACTCTCCGTCCCGTGCGCCCGAGGCACCAAAGCCGTCGCCGGCCTCCATGGCGGCCTCGGTTTCGCGTCCACAGACGACCGGCTCGATCCGTCGACCAGCCAGCGCGTCACGGAGCATCTCGACGCCCTCGACGCCGCCTTCGCGGAACTCCATGAACGCCGCCGTTCCGGTCGACTCCATCTGCTTGAGCGTCCGGCTCATCGCCTCAACCTTTGTTGTTCGGTCAGTACTCCGCAGTAGGCGGTGTTTCAGCCCGTCCGGCGGGGCGACCAGCTCGTCCAGCGAGAGCCCGCCGCCGGCCTCCTTGGCAATCGAGTCGCCGATATGCGTGTGGGCGTTGACGAACGCCGGCAGTACGATCGACGACGAGTCGGTGTCGGTTTCTTCGATGGCCACGATCTCGCCGTCGTCAATGACGACCCGCCCGTCGAGTGGCTCGAAATCGGGACCGACGAGAATGGTCCCCTCAATGTTCATAGCTGTGGGTTTGCCGCCGAGGGCTTGAAAGCCCCGAACCGGGACGGTGGCTACTCGAACTCGTCGAGCGTCGCATGCAGCCCGCGTGTCTCCCGGATCAGCCCCTCCGAGAGGTCGAGGCCGAGTTCCTCGACCGCAATCCGGCCCACCCGGTCGGTCGCCGCCTCGCGGGTGTAGACGCCGAGCCGCCACTGACCCCGTTGGGCGGTGCGTAAGGCACTGACTAACGGTGACTGTGCGCCCAGTTTTCGGATTTCGCCGCCGACAATGACGCGACTGGTTGATTCGCGCATCGTCGGCTCGGCGGGAATCTCGACGATCACGTCGCTGACTGGGAGTTCGGCGCGCTCTGCAATGGTCGACTCCAGATCTCGAAGCTCCTCGTGGCCGGCATCGAGCAACGACTCAGGAACGTCCTGAAGTTCGGCCCAGACGGCCTTTTTAAGTAGTCGACGACTACCGTAGCGGTCAGCGAACCGTTCGGTTTCGGGCGTCTCGCGGAGCGCGACCAGCAGGTCGTGGTCGTCCATGCGGCGAAGTTCGTGGGCGTTGATGTCGGTCGCTTCGAGTAGTCGTTCGCTGGCCCGACGGAGCATTGCCTTGCTGATCCGGGCGACAGGATGCATGTAGACAGTCGGATTCATGAGCGCGCGCGCAAGCAGGAGGCTTTCGGCGGTCTGGACGTTGCCAGCGTCTAAGACGAGTTCGCCGTCGACAAAGGTCAGCTCTCGAACCAGTCGTTCGGTGTCAATCGTGCCGTACGGAACGCCGGTGTGGTGGGCATCCCGGACGAGATAGTCCATGCGGTCGACGTCGAGTTCACCTGAAACCAGTTGGCCGAACTGGCCCTCGCCGGCGACAAGCCCAGCGATATGGCCGGGATCGAGGTCATGTTCGCGGAGGATCTCACCGACCTCGCCCGCTACGAGGAGTTCCTCGACGTCGTCGTGGTATTTACCAGTGTGTCGGTAGGTGAGTTCCTCGATGTTGTGGCTAAAGGGCCCGTGGCCCACGTCGTGAAGCAGCGCGGCCGCCCGGACGCGTTCGGCCTGTTTGCCCGCGATGCCGAGTTCGTCGAGCGCGCGATTGGCGAGATGGTACACCCCGAGGCTGTGTTCGAATCGGGTGTGGTTCGCCGAGGGGTAGACGAGTTGGACCGTTCCCAACTGTGTGATGTGCCGAAGCCGCTGGACCGCCGGCGTATCAAGCAGGGCCTCGGCGACGCCCTCGATTTCGATGTGGTCGTGGACGCTGTCCTTGATCGTGGCCATAGCGGGCGTTTTGTGGCCAGCCTGAAAAACAGTACTACGAGTTAGGGAGTGACTACTCCAGAACAACCAGCACGTCGACCGTTCTCACCCTCTCTCGCCAGTATCTCCCGGAACAAGATCGAATCCAAGCGTTCTGAAATCCGAATCGAACGCAAACACATGGTCGACCTCCCGCTCGGCAGCAAGCACTGCCGTCGAGTGATCAACAAACGAGATTGCCGGGTCGTCGTAGGCGACGAACTGCTCGGTAGTAGCCTCGAAGGTCGTGGTGTCGACGGGCAGCACGATGATGCTCTCGGAGTCCCGAATCGCCGTCAGCGTCCGGCTGGCAGTCTCGTGGTCGATTTTATACAGGCAGAGCGTGGCGAGTTCGGAGAGCACCGCCTGCGACGTATATAACGGTCGATAGGAGAGATCGCCGGATCGAATCGCCGCAAACAGCCGGCTGGCAGTCTCGTGGTGTCCGTCGTCGGCGTCGGCTCGTGCATAAAAGGCCCCAGTGTCGACGAACAGCGGTGTCGCGCCCGGCCCGCTCATGACTCGCCGTACAGTACCTCGTCGACACGCTCGGAGACATCGCGCTCGCCGGAGGCTCCCGGCTCAAGCTCCCAGAAGGGGTCGTCGGCGTTGATTTTTCCTGACTGCTCGCCGTCGACGCGCCACCAGACGACGCGCCCGGCAGTTGTTCGGCTGTTGAGTCGCCCGCGGCTTTCGAGCGTCCGGAGCTTCCGGCGGGCGGTTTCGGTCGAACACGCAAGCTGGTCGGCGACATCCCCCGATGTGACGACCGGCCCCTCAACGGTCTCGAACACGCCGAGCACGCTGTCGAGTGTGACCGACTCGGTGTATCGACCGTTGTCGGTCCGGTCCTGTGACATACCCTCGTCTTCGAACCGCTCACGCATTTACCTTGTGGTGTACCCAACATGGGATCACTATACGATCTATTTTCCGACAGCAAGTACGGGACTGCAGCCACGTCGACGCGACTGTTATTCGAGGACGACCAGCACGTCGCCCATGTCGACGCTGTCGCCCTCGCCGACCATCACCTGGGTGACTGTGCCGCCGCGTTCGGTCACCACGTCGTTTTCCATCTTCATCGCCTCTAGGACACAGACCACATCGTCGGGCGAAACCTCGTCGCCCTCCTCGACGTCGACCGAGAGAATCGTCCCCTGCATCTCGGCGGTGACGGTGTCGCCGCCCTCGACGGCCGCGCCGCCATCGTCGTCGTCGCTTTGGGCCTGCGGCGGTCGCTGCATCCCACTGCTACCGCCTGGGTTGCCGCCGGTCGACTCGACGGCAATCGGAGCCGCGTCATGTTCTTCCAGCGAGACGTCGAACCGCTTGCCGTTGACTTCGACCGTAAAGTCGCGCTCGGTCGACTCGTCGTCGCTCTCGCTGCCATCACTTGTCGGTCCCCACTGGGCGACGGCCTCCTCAATGCGGCTGTGGTCGAGCACCTCGTCCAGATAGTTGGTGGTGTGTTCGCCCGCGCTGAACGTCTCGTCGGTCAACATCAGGCGATGGAACGGGATGATCGTATGGAAGCCCTCGATTTCGTACTCGGCGAGCGCGCGTTCCGAGCGCGTGAGACACTCCTCGCGGTCGCTGGCGGTGACGATCAGTTTGGCGATCATCGAATCGTAGTCGCCACCAACCGAATCACCCTGCCGGACGGCGTCGTCGACCCGCACGCCGATCCCGCCGGCGGGGTCGTACGTTTCGAGCGTCCCCGTTGCGGGTTCGAACTCCTTGGCGGCGTTTTCGGCGTTGATCCGGAACTCCATGGAGTGGCCCTCGAACTCGACGTCATCCTGCGAGAAGCCCAGTTCTTCACCGGCTGCCACCCGGATCTGCCATTTGACGATGTCGAGACCCGTGATCTGCTCGGTGACGGTGTGTTCGACCTGAATCCGGGTGTTGACCTCCATGAAGTAGAAGTTGCCGTCCTCGACGAGGAACTCGACCGTGCCGGCGTTGGTGTAGTCGGCGGCGTCGACGCCCCGTTTGGCGGCCTCGCCGATCTGCTCGCGGAGGTCCTCATCAAGAGCGGGAGAGGGTGCCTCCTCGATGACTTTCTGGTGTCGACGCTGCAGCGAGCAGTCGCGCTCGCCGAGATGCCGGACGTTGCCGTGGTGGTCGGCGATGATCTGGACCTCGATGTGACGGGGGGCCTCAAGGTACTTTTCGACATACACGGAATCGTTGTCGAAGTAGGCCTCGCCCTCGCGCTGGGCGGTCTCGAACTGTGAGGCGACCTCGTCTTCGCTGTTGACGACTTTGAGCCCCTTGCCGCCACCGCCGCCCTCGGCTTTGATGGCGACGGGGTAGCCGTACTCTTCGGCGATGGCAGTGATTTCGTCGACCGATTCGACGGGTTCGGTTGTGCCGGGGACCACCGGCACGTCCGCATCCTGCATCACCGAGCGGGCTTTGGTTTTCTCGCCGAGCGACGCCATCGCCTCGCTGGAGGGGCCGATCCACGTGAAGGGACTCTCCTCGACTTTCGCGGCGAACGTCGCGTTTTCGGCCAGAAAACCGTAGCCGGGGTGGATCGCGTCGGCACCCGCCTTCTGGGCGGCATCGAGGACGGCCTCGTGGTCGAGATACGAGTCGGCCGCACGCGCGGGGCCGATGTTGTAGGCCTCGTCGGCGTACCGGACGTGGCCGCCGTGTTTGTCGGCCTCGCTGTAGACCGCGACCGTCCTGACACCCAACTCCTCGCAGGCGCGCATGACGCGAACCGCGATCTCGCCGCGGTTGGCGACCAGA
>Ga0207421_10004154_pt1 | contig 16882 bp, 11 predicted proteins | sample SodLakKL_010_SED_4_FD_187542 | JGI IMG/M metagenome (GOLD analysis project Ga0207421, IMG submission 187542) | Alkaline sediment microbial communities from Lake Tanatar, Kulunda Steppe, Russia - 8KL_010_SED (SPAdes) (version 2) | ecosystem: Environmental > Aquatic > Non-marine Saline and... | reverse complement strand
ACCTCGACGGCCCCGCTCGTCGTCCTCGACGGCGCGCACAACCCGGCCGCCTGTGACACCCTCTCCGATACGCTCGCGGAGTACGACTACGACGCGCTGCACCTCGTCTACGGTGCCATGCACGACAAGGACCACGCGGGGACGATCGGCGCGCTCCCGGAGGCGGACTCCGTCATCACCTGCCGACCCGACCTCGATCGCGCGGAGGACCCGGCGGTGTTGGCGGCGGCCGCACGCCGGGCGGGCATCCCGAACGTCACGGCGGGTGCGGGGGTCGCGGACGCGCTCTCACGCGCCGTCGATCGGGCGGCGGCGGACGACTGCGTGCTGCTTTTCGGCTCGCTGTTCGCCGTCGCCGAAGCCCGCACACAGGAGACGCGAACGATGACCCCTGCGGCGGTCTCCGATGCGGATGACGCGGCTGCTGTCCTCGATCGGGCGGCCGCCGCGGAGGCGGATCCGGCGGCGTTCGACGCCCGAACGCTGACCTGTCGGCTTCGCGGCGACCAGGCGACCTTCCTCCGTGAGGAGCTTCGCGCGCTCGGCGGTGAGGCCGCCATCGGCGGGGCGGGACCGTCCGCGGGCGAACTCGTCCCCGTCGTGCTGTCGGCGTCCCGCCGGACGTTCCAGCGGCTCTGTCTGCGGCTCGAACGCGCCGGGGTGGGTGACGGGATCGATGGCCCTCCGGTCGACGGGTTGGTCGGCATCGCCGCCGACCTCCGCGACCGGCTCGACCTGCACGACCGATCCGATCCCCACGCGAAGCGGGCGGGAACCCCCTCCACAAGCGATGCCTATCCGTGGGAACACGGCACCGCGGTGATGGGCGTGCTCAACGTGACGCCGGACTCCTTCCACGACGGCGGCGTCCACGAGGCGCTCGACGATGCGGTCGACGGCGCGACGGAGATGGTCGAGGCCGGCGTCGACGTGATCGACGTCGGCGGCGAGTCGACCCGCCCCGGCGCGGACCCCGTCCCCGCGGACGCGGAGATCGACCGCGTCGTCCCCGTACTGGAGGCGCTACAGGAGGTCCCGGCGATCGCCGACGGCGACGTGTTTTGCTCGGTCGACACGCGCAAGCCGGCGGTCGCGAAGGCGGCGCTCGCGGCGGGTGCCGACATCATCAACGACGTGACCGGCCTGGAGGACCCACGAATGCGCGAACTCGTCGCGGACGCGGGCTGCCCGGTGGTGATCATGCACAGCCTCGACGCCCCCGTCGACCCGACCGCTGAGCCGGAGTACGACGACGTCGTCGGCGACGTGATCGCCGAGTTGGAGGCGCGGCTTCGGCTCGCGGAGGTCGCCGGCATCGACCGCGAGCGGGTGATCGTCGACCCGGGGATCGGCTTCGGGAAGACGGCCGACGAGAGCTTCGCGCTGCTCGGCCGGCTGTCGGAGTTCGGAGCGCTCGATTGTCCGATCCTCGTCGGTCACTCGCACAAGTCGCTGTTCGGGGCGATCGGCCGCGACCCCGACGACCGCGAGCATGCGACGGTCGCCGCCACCGCGCTCGCGGCGGCCCGGGGCGCTGACCTCGTCCGGGTTCACGACGTGGCCGAGAACCGCGCCGCGATCGACGTCGCCCGCGCGGTCACGCGCCCCGAACGGGCCGCCGATCCGGAGTGAGCCCGCTCCGGCAGCGTTTTTTGTCGTCACCACACATCCCCGTCCATGCTTCGTCGCCTCCTGCTCGGCTGTAGCTCGGTCGGGTTCACGCTCGTCGAGCGGGTGCGTGGGGAACCCGGCGAGCTGTATGCCATCACCGACGACACCGGTTGGGTCTCGACGCTCCGGGACGAGAACGTCGCCGCCGTCGAGGCCGACCCGACCGACCCGAGCGTCTATCCCGACGACGCCGACATCGTCCTGATCGCCGACAGCGACCCCGTTCGCAACGTCGCCGCCGCCGAGGTCGCCCGACGCCGCTATCCCGACGCGATGCTCATCGCGCACGTCGGGGAGGCCCCGAGCGCCGACCATCGGGCCGCACTGGAGGCGACCGCCGACCACGTCGTCGACCCCGTCGACGCCCTCACGGGTCGGATCCGCCACGCCGTCGGCGACGACGTCGGGGAGCGGCCGGTTCGGCTCCTCGCGACCCTCCGTGAGCTTTCGGGTCCGCTGCTGATCGTCGCTCATGACAACCCCGACCCGGACGCGATCGCCAGCGCCTTCGGGCTCGCCCGGATCGCCGAGGTCGTCGGCGTTCCCGCCGACCCGGTCCACGGCGGCGAGATCGCCCATCAGGAGAACCGGGCGCTCGTCAACCTCCTCGACCTCGACCTCCGAACCTTCGATGCGGTCGATATCGACGAGTACGGCGGGATCGCGCTCGTTGACCACTCACGCGCCGGTATCAACGACGGGCTGCCCGAGGGGACGCCCGTCGACATCGTGATCGACCATCACCCACCCCGCGGGCCGGTCGCCGGGGCGTTCATCGACATCCGGCCGTCGCTCGGCTCGACGAGCACGCTGATACAGGAGTACCTCTCCCGGCTCGCGATCGAGCCGGACGAGCGGCTCGCGACGGCGCTGCTGTACGGCATTCGGATCGACACGAAGGATCTCACCCGCGAGACGGTCCCACAGGACATCGAGGCGGCCGCCGCGCTCGTGCCGCTCGCCGACGAGGCGGTCCTCCGCCGCGTCGAAAGCCCCAGCGTCAGCCCCGAGACGCTTCGCGTGTTGGCGACGGCGATCGACCGCCGGGACGTCCGCGGCCCGATCGTCGCCTCCTGTGTCGGCGAGATCACCGACCGGGACGCGCTCGCACAGGCGGCCGAACGGCTCCTCGACATCGAGGACGTCACCGTGACCTTCGTCTACGGCTACATGGACGGGACCATCTTCGGGTCGGCGCGGTCCCGCGGGACCGACGTCGACGTCGGTGAGCTGCTCCGGGACGCGTTGGGGGCGATCGGATCGGCCGGCGGGCACGCGAACATGGCCGGCGCGCAGGTCCCGATCGGGATCCTCTCGGATGCGACGGCGGACGAGCTGCTCTCGGAGGTCGTCGCCGAGGCCATCTCCGGGCGGTTCTTCGAGGCGATCCGCGACCCGCCCGCCACGCCCGGCGGGACGGATTCAGTGTTTCAGACGGAGTAGTCGACGCCGCTTTTCGCGTTACCGCCCCTCACAGATCGCGACGAAGTTCTCGAAGACCTCCTCGCCGCGTTCGGTGTGGGCCACCTCGGGGTGCCACTGGACGCCGTAGAGGCCCTCCTCCACGTTCGACATCGCCTCGATCCCGCAGACGTCGCTCGTCGCGGTGTGGGTGAACCCATCGGGGAGCGCCTTCACCTCGTCGGCGTGGGAGGCCCACACCCGGGTTTCGGGCGCGAGCGACCCGACGAGCGGGTCGTCCTCGTCGACGATCTCCACGTCGACGTCGGCGTAGCCGCCGTAATCGCCGGGGCCGACCTCGCCGCCCGACTCCGCGGCGACGAGTTGCATCCCGAGACAGATCCCGAGAACGGGCGCGTCGCCTGCGAGGTAGTCGGGGGCGTTGCCGACGCGGTCCATGTCGGGGCCGCCCGAGAGGACGATGCCGTCGGCGTCGACCTCCTCGGCGGGGGTGTCGGCGTCGATGATCTCCGTGTCGACGCCCATGTCACGGAGTGCGCGGTGCTCGAGGTGGGTAAACTGGCCGTGGAGGTCAACCACGACGATCCGGGTCATGCCGGCGGTTGGACGGTGCGACACAAAAAGCGCTCGGAAAGATACTGCAGGAATGTGGTCGCTTGTGGTTTTCCCACGCTGTTTTGATCCGTGTATGTGGATCGAAACGGGGCGCTGGTCGCTATTTATATAATCCAGTCCTGCCTCGCCGTCGTTTATATCTCCCCTCTCCGCTCGCTTCTCGTTTATAAGCGCTCATCAGGGATAAGCGCTCATGAGGGGTTGTGTGGATAGATATACCGGGTGACGGTGATGGCGCTCCTGAGCAGTCGGTGGAGTGAGGAACGAGGATCGGCCACCACCGCCACACCCACACCCGCACCGCAGCCTCACGCCTCCCCAGCCTCGCCACGGCTGGCGATCTCGCCAGCCGTGGGCTCCCTCGCGCTCGGTTTCGCGCCCTGCGGGCGCTCACCGGAGCGCGCCGACCGCCATGGCTTGTTTATCTATCCCGTCGGCCCGCCCACCTTCCTTTTATAACTCAAGCGGGCCGCTTTTGAGGAACTCTCGGAGGACGACGGTCGCGTACGAGCCGCTCGGCAGCGCGAACGCGAACCGGGGGTCGCCATCCTCGACGGTCGCTTCGAGGTCCGTGCGGAGCAGGATCGCCCGCCGCGTCCCGGTCGAGTTGAACTCCTCCGGGAGGTCGAAGTCGGCGGGTTCGATCCCGGCGTCGGCGAGGACTTCACGCTCGATCTCGCCGGGTTCGCCGTCCGCGAGCGTCGTCTCCGTGCCGACGAGCGGCGCGGTGACGAACGCCCGGCCGCGGGCGCAGTGGCGCTCCATCACGGACACGCGATCGGCGTCGACCCGCTGGAGGCGGTCCACGTCGGGCGCGTAGAGCTCGTCGGGGGTGTCGCGGTCGGCGAAACACGCCACGTCGCCCGCGACGGGCCGGTCGAACGGGAGCCCGCGTCGCAGCCGCTCGCTCAGGATCCGGTTAAAAAGGACGGACTGGGCGGCGTTGACGAAGAGTCGCTGGAGGTTGCTCGGCACGGCCTCAAGCGCGTGTCGCCAGTCCGGATCGTCGGCGGGGGCATGGGGGTCGACGTCGCGCTCGTCGAGCCGGTGCAGCATCGACCGCTCGAACCGGAGCTTTCGGGGCACCACGTCTAAGCAGGCGACCCAGTCGCCGTCGCCGCTCGTGTCCTCGCCGTCACCGCTCCCATCATCCAGCTCGCCGCCGCCCTCACTCCCCACGCCGAAGGCGGCATCCACCCGCTCGCGGGCCGCTCGCGTGTCCGCCGGCTCGCCCTCGAAGGGATTGCCCGTATATAACCGGACGGCCTCCCGCCAGTCGCCGCGGACGGCCGCGAGCCCCACGGCGTGGGTCACGGGTCGCCGGCTGCCGAAGCGCTGTTGGCCGAAGTAGTTGGGGACGCCCGCGGGCCTGCCGGTTTCGGCGTCTCCCCCTCTTCGGCTGTCCTCGCTGCCGCCCGCGAACGCCCGCAGGTCGGCGGCGATCGCCTCAACGCGTTCTGCGGCCTCCGGCACGGCGTCGGCGACGCGGATCTCGAAGGCGTTGCCCGCGAGGTCGCCGAACGAGAGCGGTCGCCCGGCCCGTCCGAGCGGCTCGATCTCGGCCCCGCGGATCGTCGGGAGGTCGTCGGGATCGACGCCGCCGATGGTAAAGAGCTGCGTCGTCACCGCGTATTTGTCCTTCGTGCCCGCCCAGGAAACGCGCTCACGGCTGATCGAGAGCGCGTCCGAGAGCCGGCGGGCGAAGTCGTTCGTGTCCCACGCGGTGAGCGTCACGCGACAGACGAGTTCGGGGTAGCTTCCCGGGTCCGCATCGAGCGGCTCCGGGTCGAACGCCTCCAACTCGCGGACGCGGAAGTCCTCGGGTGACGCCCGGAGCCTGCCGCCGACGCCGTCGGCGTCGCTGACGTAGTGTTCGATCCCGACCGCCCGCTCGATCGGATGGGCGGGGCGGGGTGTTTCCCGGGCCGAGTGGGTCTCCTCGTCGCTCATCAGTACAGCGAGAGGTCGCCGGTGACGCGGTCGACGCTCTCCTCGCGGGCGGGCCCGACCGCGAGCGCGGTGACGGTTCCGGGCTCCAACTCCGTATGGCCGGCGTCGCGGATGATCGCGTACGGCAGCCCCTCAGTTTCGGCCGCGTCCGCGAGCGCGAACAGCTCGGCCTCGGAGTCGGCCGCGAGGACGACCTTCTTCTGTCCCGATCCCTTCCACCGCTTGCGTGCCCGGCGGCCCGCGTCCTGATACGCCGAGAGGGAGGCGTGTGCGACCTGTGCGGCGAGCTTTCCCTCGCCCATACCGAGGTCGCGGCGGGCGACGATGGCCTGTTTCACGTTCACCTCCACCGTCGCCGTGGGTATAGCTCTGTTCTCTCCGTTTGCGTTTATCCACGAAACCGATCGACAACCTCCACCGCCATCTCCGTCGGCTCGTAGCCCCGTCGACCGAACACGTCGACCTCGCGGATCAGCCCCGCCGCCTGAAACTCACCAAGTCGCCCGTGGAGGTCCGACTCACACATATCGAGACCGTCCATCAGTTCGAGCACCGAGAGCGGTCCCTCGTCGACGAGGACCACGAGCAGGCCAAGCGTTCGATCGTCGTGGATCGCTCGGATCGCTCGACGCATCGGAGTGGGAACTCCCGCGGCGGCCGTCTCAAGTGGGGACTCGCCCTCGACGGGTTCCAGATCCGCGTTGGCGACGTAGCGCTCCGCGCCCGTCTCGGGGTCACGGACGCGGCTCGACTCCCCTGAGCGCTTTATAAGGAGGTAGGTCGTGCCGTCGACATCGTGGACCGTTCGCATGGATTTAAAAACGACACCGGCGGGCTTCAGGCTTCCGGGCCGGCGGACCCGCCGCGTTCGGTCGGTATTCTATCGTCCTCGTCGGCCTCGACGTCTTCCGTGTCGACCTCGACGTCCTCCGTGTCGACCTCGACGTCCTCCGTGTCGACCTCGACGTCTGCATCCTCGACGCCGTCACCGTCGATGTCGACCTCGGCGTCATCCCCGTCCGTCTCCTCCCGTCCCTCCTTCTGCAGCTTCCACTCCCGATAGACCTGGTAGGTCCGGATCGCCGCGAGGGTGCCCACGACGAACACGACCGGCCCGGTGGTGGTCCACCCCTCGAAAAAGTAGAGCATCGGCCCGAGCGCGAGACAAAAGAGGGCGACGTTCGCGTAGATCACACTGGCACCGAACGCCCGAAGCGTGGCGGAATCGACGTCGCTCGCGGAGCCAAAATTCTCGTCCGTCTCGAAGGTCTTCACCGACGGCGCTTCGGGGGCCTTCGGGGCCATGCGCCGCTCAACGTCTGACGGTTCGGCGATGGAGATCTCGCCCTCGTTGTCCTCGTCAAACGGACTCACGTCCATTCGTATGTGGGCGGCATTCAAAAAGGGTCCCTCTCACGGATCGGCCGTTTTACCCCTCGAAGCAGATCGAGAATAGTGGCCGCCAGTCTACGCGGCGTCGGTGAGCCGAACGGTTCGGCTCGCTTCGACCCACGCGAGCGGGTTCGTGGCGTCGAAAAGGACCACGTTTCCGCCGTCCTCATAGCACTCCACCTCGGCGTCCGACCCGCCGTCGACCGGCTCCCGCTCGCCCGAACGGTACGTCTCGTCGTCCGCGTGTGGATTCGAGGTCACAGAGCGTGGTATGCAGTGACACGATATATGCCTTTCCGTGCGGGGAACACTCGCCGCTCGCCGGTCCGAAAGCCGGGCTTTTTAGCGGGGAACGCCGAAGGCTCCCCATGAACCAGTCGGGACTGTCGGACTTCTCATCGCCCGACGCCGCGGACGACGACGGCGGCAACGACGAAACGGACCGGGACGCGCTCGCCGCCGAGGAGGCCCGCATCGTTGCCGGGGGTGGAACCGGCCGCGTCAGCGACGTCGTCGACCTCTCGGAGGCGAAGTTCCCCGAGTCGACCGGGACGGTCGACCTCTCGATCACCCAAGTGGATTACGCCGTCGAGGGGTACGGCGACGAGGAGTACCCGGTCGTCCACGTCTTCGGCCGCCGACCCGTCCCCGACGGCGACGACGAACGCGAACACGTCAGAGTCCTCGGCGTCGAGCCGTACTTTTACGTCCCAACCGCGGACCTCGACACCGACCCTATCGAGACCTACGACGTCGTCATCGGGACACGCGAGGAGGATCACGCCGGCGAGCCCTACGAGAGCATCCGTGGGGAGCCGCTCACCCGCGTCATCACCCGCACGCCGCGCGACGTCGGGGCGATCCGGGACGACTTCGAGACGACCTTCGAGGCGGACATCCTCTTTCCGAACCGCTTTCTCATCGACAACAGGCTGAACGGCGGGATCCGCGTCGAGGAGCGTCGACTCGATGACGGCACCATTCAGGTCCATGAGGGGCACCTCGAACCCGCGGCGGTCGACGCCGACGTCCGGGTGAACACCTTCGACATCGAGGTCGACGACCGGCGCGGGTTTCCCGAGGACGGCGAGGAGCCGATCATCTGTCTCACCAGCCACGACTCCTACGACGACGAGTACGTGATCTGGCTCTACTCGGCACCTGAGAGCGAGGTCGAATCGCCCACGGATCTCCCCGAATACGAGGGGATCGGCGACGGCGACCTCTCGTTTCGGGTCGAGACGTTCGAGACGGAGGCCGCGATGGTCGATTCGTTCATCTCGTACCTCGATGAGACCGACCCCGACGTGCTCACCGGGTGGAACTTCGAGGACTTCGACGCGCCCTACCTGCTCGACCGGATGGAGGTCCTCGCGGACCGACCCGACGTCGATGTCGACCTCTCCGTCGACCGGCTCTCACGGATCGGCGAGGTGTGGCGCTCGGGCTGGGGTGGCCCCGACATCAAGGGGCGGGTCGTCTTCGACCTGCTGTACGCCTACAAGCGGACGATGTTCACGGAACTGGAGTCCTACCGGCTCGACGCGGTCGGCGAGCGTGAACTCGGCGTCGGCAAGGAGCGGTACACCGGCGACATCGGCGACCTCTGGGAGCAGGATCCCGAGCGGCTGTTGGAGTACAGCATCCGCGACGTGGAGCTCTGTGTCGAGATCGACCGCAAACAGGACGTGATCGCCTTCTGGGACGAGGTCCGCACGTTCGTCGGCTGCCAGTTGGAGGACGCGCCGACCCCCGGCGACACCGTGGACATGTACGTCCTTCACAAGGCGTTCGGCAAGTTCGCGCTCCCGACGAAGGGCCAACAGGAGTCCGAGGAGTTCGAGGGCGGGGCCGTCTTCGAGCCGATCACCGGGGTCAAAGAGATGGTGACGGTCCAGGACCTGAAGTCACTGTACCCCATGTGCATGGTGACGATCAACGCCGGGCCGGAGACGAAAGTCGACCCGGAGACCTACGACGGCGAGACGTACGTCGCGCCCAACGGCACCCACTTCCGGAAGGAGCCGGACGGGATCATGCGCGAGATGGTCGACGAACTGCTCGCCGAACGGGAGAACAAGAAATCCCTTCGGAACGAACACGACCCCGGCACGGAAGTATATAACCAATACGACAGACAGCAAGGAGCTGTCAAGGTTATTATGAATTGCTTCACGCCGGATACCGAGGTGCTCACGCCCTCCGGCGTGCGTTCGATCACCGACCTCGCCGTCGGAGACGAGGTCTACTCGCTGAATCCCGAGACGGAGGAAATGGAGATCAAACGCGTAACGGAGACGCACGCGTATCCGGAATACCGCGGTGAACTCGTCGACATCGAGACCTCGAAGATCGATTTTCGCGTCACACCGAATCACCGGATGCTCGTCCGCAAGAACGAGAAAAATGGAATCACCGAGGACGGCTACTCCTTCGTCGAAGCCGGGGATCTCGACCGAGCGACCAACTACGAACTTCCACACGATTGGAATGGACCCGACGGCGAGCGTGTAGAGGAAATAGACCTCACGACGCTGGTCGACGGCGAGTACGAGGTGTGGGTCCGTCCGAGCGTCCACGGCCACACCTTCACCGCCGAGCTCGGGTGGACGCCACGGCGCGTGCCGAAAGCTGACCTCGGTCAGACCGGGTACGTCTTTACGGCCACGGAGTTCGAGGAACACCGCGAATACATCGAGTCTGTCTGTGAGACGAGCTACATCCATCGTGAATCCGGGCGCAAGTGGATCCCTCGGACCTACGACGGGGACGACTTCCTCGATCTCCTCGCCTGGTACATCACTGAGGGGAACGTCTACACCTCCGAACCAAAACAGTTCGGCGAGAACCATCGCGGGTCGGCGACGACGGTGAAGATCGCTCAACAGGCGGTTCCCGATGGGGGTAACTCAGCCCACGATGCCATCGGGCAACTGTTCGACAGTATGGGCTTCGACTGCTATGTCGATGATCGGTCCTATCAGTTCACCTCGAAACTCCTCGGCGACCTGCTCCGGAAGTATTGTGGTGGCGACAGTTTCGAAAAGCGGGTCCCCGAGTTCGTCTTCGACGCGAGTCGAGAACAGAAACATCGGTTCCTCCAGACGCTTATCGACGGCGACGGGGATCGCCAATCGAGTTCGTGGCGGTACACCACCTCCAGCGATCGGCTTCGTGACGACGTCCTTCGACTCTGTGCGCACCTCGGCTTAACCGCGAGTTACAACCGCGATAGCGGGAGTTGGCGGATCTATGTGGCCGAACACGCGAAAAACACCCTTCGGATGCACCGGAGCGGATCACGGAGCCAGTCGGAAGATGGCGTCTACTGTGTGACCGTCGAAGACAACCACACGCTCCTTGCGGGACGGAACGGCAAATTCCAATTTGTCGGGCAATCGTTATACGGCGTAACGGGGTGGGATCGGTTCCGATTATACGACAAAGAGGGCGCTGCGGCCGTCACAGCGACCGGTCGTGAGGTCATTTCCTTCACCGAAACCGCCGCAAACGAACTGGGTCACGACGTCGCGTACGGTGACAGCGTCACCGGAGATAGACCCATCGTCGTTCGCGATCCGAGCGGGATCGTTCGAATCGTCCCGATCGCCGACCTCTTCGAGCGTGCGGACGTGACCGCGGATAGAGACATCGTCATCACCACTGACGGCGGACCGGTCGCCTCGGTGTCAACCGACAAGGAGCGGCGATCCGTGGATGGATGGGATGCACTATCAGTGGCCAAAAATGGCGATGTTGAGTGGCAACCGATAGAACAGGTGATCCGGCATGAGACGGACAAGCCGGTGGTCAACCTGCGGCACAAGTTCGGTGAGTCGACGACGACGCGGGACCACTCGTACGTTGTCAAGGACGGTGACGAATTGGTCGAGTCAACGCCGGAGAACGTCGAGAAACCACTGCGTGTTCCCGGACTTCCCGAAGTCGAACCGATCGAAACGATCGACGTATATGAGGTGTTAAACGGGTACACGCGCGAGTATGAGGACGGTCGGAGCGTCGGCAGCGAGAACGCGGAGACGAAAGTCAAACGGGTCCACGCGAACGATAACTGGGTCTGGTTTGGTCACAAGCATCACGACACGATACAAAAGGCGGTCAAGGTGCGACGGCACATTGAACTCGACTCCGAGGACGGACGAGCGCTCGTTCGATTGCTCGCTGCGTACATAACCGAGGGTAGTGCGTCGACGATCGAGACGACGGATACACGGTTCGGAGCGAGTATCGCCGAATCGAGAGCGGAGTGGCTGGAGGGCCTTCGTGACGACTATCTTCGCCTGTTTGAGGGGGCAACGGTAAGCATCATTCGGTCCGATACGTCCGAAGCCCGAACCGTCGAATACGAAACCGGCGATGGTACCCAGTCGGTAACGTACGATGACAGGACACAGAAGCTCCAGATGATGAACGAGTTATCGGCCGTGTTCTTTCGTGAGTTTGCTGGCCAGACATCGCGCGGAAAACGCGTTCCTGGATTCGTATTCAATCTCTCGAGCGAATTACAGCAACTCTTCGTCGACGTGCTCGTCGAAGGCGACGGGTCACGCACCTTCCCGCGGTACACGAGGGAGTACTGTGAGCGAAACTTCGACTTCGAAACGACCAGCCGCGAACTCGCTGCCGGTCTCTCGACGTTGCTCACTCAGCGTGGAAGAAAACACTCGCTCAAATACAGGAATGAAAAGGAGAGCTACACGATCCGTACCTGTGATTTCTATCGGAGTGGTCGCGATCCGATCGTCAACGAGGTTGACCACGACGGATACGTGTATGATCTGAGCGTTGCAGAAAATCAAAATTTCGTCGACGGTGTCGGCGGAATCGTTCTTCACAACACCGACTCGGTCATGTTGTCGCTTGGGCAGGAAGTGGACAAAGAGCAGGCGATCGAGACCTCCTTCGACATCCAAGACCACATCAACGAGCGCTACGACGACTTCGCTCGCGACGAGCTGAACGCGGAGCTCCATCGCTTCCAGATCGAGTTCGAGAAGCTTTATCGACGCTTCTTCCAGGCGGGCAAAAAGAAGCGGTACGCGGGCCATATCATCTGGAAGGAGGGCGCGGACGTCGACGACATCGACATCACCGGATTCGAGTATAAACGGTCGGACATCGCGGGGATCACGAAGGAAGTTCAACAGCACGTTATCGAGACGATCGTGACGGGGGACGACCTCGATGCGGACCTCGCGACGATCAAGACGTACCTCTCGGACGTCATCGACCGATTCCTCGAAGGGAAGATGGACCTCGAGGAGATCGGCATCCCCGGTGGCATCGGCAAGCGGTTGGACGCCTACGAGACGCCGACGGCGCAGGTGCGTGGCGCGATGTATGCGAACCGGATGTTGGGGACGAACTTCGGCAGCGGATCGAAGCCGAAGCGGCTCTATTTAAAAAAGGTCCACCCGGACTTCTGGGAGCGGATGGAGACCGAGGAGGGACTCGATCCGCAGCGGGACCCGCTGTACGGCGAGTTCAAACGCGACCCGGACGTGATCTGTTTCGAGTATCCGGATCAGGTCCCCGAGGAGTTCGAGGTCGACTGGGAGAAGATGCTCGAAAAGACGCTCAAGGGCCCCATCGCGCGCGTGATCGAGTCGCTCGGGATGTCGTGGGAGGAGGTCAAAACCGGGCAGGAACAGACCGGACTCGGCTCCTTTATGTAGTTCGAATCCAGCGACCCAAATTCTTTTTCGCGGTGTGAAAAATTTTATTTCCACAAATCCGGTTTCGACGGGTGATTCCGTAAGCATTAACGTCGCGAACCACTTCGTAGGACTCACGAGGCTTACAGAACACACATGGCAACTCTCGAGATCAACAACCTCCACGCACGGGTGAAAGAAGAGGGCGGCGAGCGTATCCTTCGAGGCGTCAACCTCGAAGTGAAATCGGGCGAGATCCACGCGCTGATGGGACCGAACGGCTCCGGCAAGTCCACGCTGTCGAAGGTCATCGCGGGCCACCCGGCCTACGAGGTCACCGACGGCTCCGTGACGCTCCACCTCGAGGAGGCGGACCTCGCGGACATCGACGAGGAGCTCGAGGAGGACGACTACCACTGGGAACTCCTCGAATTAGAGCCCAACGAGCGCGCCGCGCTCGGCATCTTCCTCGGCTTCCAGTATCCGGCGGAGATCGAGGGGGTCACAATGACGAACTTCCTGCGGCAGGCGCTCAACGCGAAGGCGGAGGAGCGCGAGGAGCTCTTCGAGGACGACGACGAGGCCGACGACGAGGAGGAGGAGGCCGGCTACGACACCTCCCCGATGGAGGGCCCGGCCGACGACGGCGAGATCGGCGTCGCCGAGTTCCAGTCGATCCTCAAAGAGAAGATGGAGCTGCTCGACATGGACGAGAAGTTCATGCGACGCTACCTCAACGCGGGCTTCTCCGGCGGGGAGAAAAAGCAGAACGAGGTGCTGCAGGCCGCAATGTTAGAGCCGTCCATCGCCCTGCTCGATGAGATCGACTCCGGGCTGGACATCGACCGACTCCAGGACGTCTCGAAGGGCATCAACGCCCTCCGCGACGAGCAGGGGACCGGGATCCTGCAGATCACCCACTACCAGCGCATCCTCGAGTACGTCGAGCCCGACCACGTCCACATCATGCTCGACGGCGAGATCGTCAAAAGCGGCGACGCGACGCTCGCGTCCGATCTCGAAGCGGAGGGGTACGACTGGGTCCGCGAGGAAGTCTACGAGGCGGCGTAATCGATGATGATTACGGAACAGAGCTAAGCACCCACAAACGCAAACCAATACCATGAGTTCCGAACAAGAACACCTGAAAGAGACCGACACCGAGGCCCGCTTCGAGTTTAAAAAGGAGGAGAAATCCGCCTTTAAAGCGGACAAGGGCCTCACCGAGGAGACGATCCGCGTCATCTCCGAGGACAAAGACGAGCCCGAATGGATGCTCCAGCGTCGCCTGCGCGCGTTGAAGCAGTTCCAGAAGATGCCGATGCCGACCGACTGGCCCGGCCAGCCCGACATCAGCGAGGTCGACGTCGACGAGATCATCCCGTATATCCGCCCTGACGTCGACGTGCGTGCCGGCGTCGACGACTGGACGGAGCTGCCCGAGGAGATCAAAGACACCTTCGACAAGCTGGGGATTCCGGAGGCCGAGAAGAACGCGCTCTCGGGCGTCGGCGCACAGTACGAGTCCGAGGTCGTCTACCAGAACATGCAGGAGCGCTGGGAGGAGAAGGGCGTCATCTTCTGCAACATGGACAAAGCCGTCCAGGAGCACGAAGAGCTCGTCCGTGAGTACTTCATGACGAAGTGTGTCCCGCCGAGCGACAACAAGTTCGCCGCGCTCCACGGCGCGATCTGGTCCGGCGGGTCGTTCGTCTACGTCCCGGAGGACACGACCGTCGACATGCCCGTGCAGGCGTACTTCCGGATGAACTCGGAGGGGATGGGCCAGTTCGAACACACGCTCATCATCGCCGAGAAGGGTTCGGAAGTCCACTACATCGAGGGCTGTTCCGCGCCGAAGTACTCGGCGTTCAACCTCCACGCCGGCGGCGTCGAGGTCTTCGTCAAGGAGGACGCCCACGTCCAGTACTCGACCGTGCAGAACTGGTCGAAAAACACCTACAACCTGAACACCAAGCGCGCCATCGCCGAGAAGAACGGCCGTATGGAGTGGATCTCGGGCTCGATGGGCTCGAAGGCGACGATGCTCTACCCCTCGACGATCCTCAAAGGGCGCGGTGCATCCGACAACCACATCACCATCGCGTTCGCGGGCGAGGGCCAGGACATCGACACCGGTGCGAAGGTCTACCACAACGCGCCGAACACGAAATCGACGATCGAATCGAAGTCGATCGCGAAGGACGGCGGCCGCACCAACTACCGCGGCCTCGTGCACATCGCCGACGGTGCCGAAAACTCCTCGACCGCCGTGGAGTGTGACGCGTTGATGTTCGACAACGACTCCACGTCGGACACGATGCCGTACATGGAGATCAACGAGTCGAAAGTCGACGTCGCCCACGAGGCGACCGTCGGAAAGATCGGCGACGAGGACATCTTCTACCTGCAGTCGCGCGGGTTGGACGATGACGACGCGAAACAGATGATCGTCTCGGGGTTCATCGAGCCGATCACGGAGGAGCTGCCCATCGAGTACGCCGTCGAGTTGAACCGACTCGTCGAGTTGGAGATGGAGGGCTCGCTCGGATAATATGAGTACGAAAGCAATCGAGAGCCTCTCCGAGGACACGGTACGACGCATCGCCGAGGAACGAAACGAGCCCGACTGGCTCGTCGAGACCCGTCTCGACGCGTTGGCGGCGCTAGAGAGCGCTCCGCTCCCGGACGTCATCCAGACGCCCGGCCGCAAGTGGACCGACCTCGAGGCATTAGACTTCGAGACGCTCGTCGACCCGCTGAACCAGGCGGACACGACCGACCGCGACGCCGACGGCGACGTGGTCGTCTGCTCGTTCCTCGAGGCGTTCGAGGAGTACGGCGACGTGCTTGAGGAGTCGTTCGGCTCCGTCATCGACCCGACCGAGAACTATCTGACGGCGCTGTCGGTCGCGCTCTTCACCACGGGGACGTTCGTCTACGTCCCCGAGGGCGTCGCGGTCGAGGACGTCACCGTCCGTGCGGAGATGAACTCCCGCTCGCTGTTCAGCCAGACGCTCGTCGTCGCCGAGGAGTCCGCCTCGGTGACGATCCTCGAATCGATCGAGTCCGGTGCGGACGTCGCGGACGACCGCTACTTCTCGAACCTCGTCGAGATCGTCGCGGGCGAGAACGCGAACGTCCAGTTCGGCTCGCTACAGAACCTCTCGCCGGACACCTACACCTACTCGCTGAAGCGCGGTGACGCCGGCACCTACGCGAGCATCAACTGGATCGAGAGCAACTTCGGCTCGCGGCTGACCCGCTCGGACGTTGAGACGGAGCTGAACGGCGACGGCTCCGAGAGCCAGATCGTCGGGACGTTCTTCGGGCACGACGACCAGCACTTCGACATCAACGCCCGCGTTTGGCACCGAGCCGAACACACGACGGCGGACCTCGTCACGCGTGGCGTGCTCGATGAGGAGGCCCGCTCGGTGTACGAGGGCGTTCAGGACGTCGGCGTGGACGCGTGGAACACCTCGAGCTACCAGCGTGAGAACACGCTCATGCTCTCGGACGAGGCCGAGGCGGACGCCTCCCCGAAGCTGATCATCCACAACCACGACACCGAGGCGTCACACTCGGCGACGGTTGGACAGGTCGACGCGGAGGACCTGTTCTACCTCGAGAGCCGATCGATCGACTCGCAGGTCGCCCGAAACATGCTCGTTGAGGGCTTCTTCGTCCCCGTCTTGGAGGAGATCGCCGTCGACGAGTTCCGCGAGGACGTCGAGGCGCTCGTCGCCGAACGGCTGCGGTAGGCGTCGCGATAGCGGACGTTCGGCCGCCTCGTTTCTTTTATCACCGCGTCGTTCCACGCAGCGTCCGCTGTTCACGGACGCTTTGCTCCTCGTTCAGTGCTCGTCCGTGTTGAAAAGAAACCGTTCGGTATCGCGAGTCGCTCCTCCCGGTGCGCGCTTCCGGCTTACGCGTCGTCCTCGTCCTCGTCGTCGCTCGACTCGTTCGTCGAGGCGTCATCGGCCTCCTCATCGGAGGCAGTGTCGCTCACCGCGTCGCCGAGGTTCTCACTGTCGCCGTTGATGAACTCGTGGATGTGCTCGTGGATCTGTGTCACCTGCTCAGGAACCGAATCGGGGAGGCTGGTCGGCGGGCCGTCGCCGTCGGCATCCGCCGCGTCGTCAGCGGCCCCGTTC
>Ga0207421_10004153_pt1 | contig 16882 bp, 16 predicted proteins | sample SodLakKL_010_SED_4_FD_187542 | JGI IMG/M metagenome (GOLD analysis project Ga0207421, IMG submission 187542) | Alkaline sediment microbial communities from Lake Tanatar, Kulunda Steppe, Russia - 8KL_010_SED (SPAdes) (version 2) | ecosystem: Environmental > Aquatic > Non-marine Saline and... | reverse complement strand
GGCAAAATCATAACTGCCCAGGAAAAAAACTTCCTGTTCCCGGGCCCGGGTGATACATTCCCGGAGATATTCTCTTGTTTCTGAAGTAAAAAGTTCCTCTCTGGAGTTCAATTTAAATCTTTTCCTCCTGCCGCAGAGATTTTATCAGATCAACATCAGGGTCATCATCTCTATCATCGAACCAGGGTGTTTCCAGAATCAGGGGTAGATTTTTAAATTCTTTTCTATTCACAATTTGATAAAAACCCTCCCGGCCAATTTTCCCTTCTCCTATATGGGCATGTTCATCCTTATTGCTGCCCAGCTCGTAGAGAGAATCATTGATATGAAGTATTTTAAGCTTATCCAGTCCGGGCCCTGCTTCCGCAAATTCAGCCAGCAATCTATCCAGTCCTTCCTTCCCGGTAAGATTGTATCCGGCAGAGTAACTGTGACAGGTGTCAAGACAGACACCCACCCGTTCCGGCTCCTCCAGCTGCTTAATAATAGTGTTTAGTTCAGCAAAACTGGCTCCCAGCTGGGTTCCGGCTCCGGCAACATTTTCCAGCAGAAGCCAGGTGCCGCCCGGGATTTCAGCCAGCACCTCATTAATGCCGGCTGCTATTCTTTTAATTCCGCTCTCAATCCCGGAACCGGTATGGCTGCCGGGATGAAATACCAGGAAATCAGCCCCAATTTTAACCGATCTCCTGTAGTCAGTTTTCAGGGCCTGAAGGGATTTTTTTCTCACTTCTTCCCCGGGGGAAGCAATATTAATTAGATAGATGGCATGAACCACCACGGGATCAATATCAAGTTCATTTCGGCCAGTAATAAAGCTTTTTACCGTATCGAAATCCAGGTCTTTAGCCTTCCAGCTTCTGGGATTGCTGGCAAAGATCTGTACGGCATTGCAGCCGATTTCAACAGCCCTGTCCAGGGCTTTAACAATTCCACCTGCTATGGAAACATGCTTGCCCAGTCTCATATGTTCACTTCCTAGATTACGGGATATATTAATATGAAAAGCATAAACCAGCATTTCAGCCAGTTTATGCTTATAATCATTTCTAATCTAAAACCAAACCAATCCTGGAGAACAAATAGACGATCAGTTGTCTTTTTTATAATCTCTATTCTGTTTTTTGGGATTTTCCCTTTTTCTCCAGCTCTTTAATGGCCTTAATTCGGGAAAGATTGAGCCTGTCCTGATTATCAATTTCAATCAGTTTAACCGCGACCTTATCTCCCACACTGACAATGTCTTCAACCTTGTCAACATGATAATCAGCCAGTTCTGAGATGTGAATCAGGCCTTCTTTACCCGGTACAATTTCAGCAAAGGCGCCGAAATTCATAATTTTCTTGACCGTAGCATTGTAAATTTCGCCTACTTCGACATCCTTGGTCAGCTCTTCTATCATTTCCCGGGCTCTTTCTCCCCCTTCCTGATCATCGGAGAGAATATAAATGGTGCCATCATCTTCAATATCTATCTGGGCTCCGGTTTCATCAATGATTTTGTTAATCATCTTACCACCCGGGCCGATAACATACCTGATTTTATCGGTATCTATCTTCATGGTTTGCATGGAAGGAGCGTTGGGAGAAAGTTCGGGACGGGGTTCAGCAATAGCTTTGCTCATTTCCTGAAGTATATGCAGCCTGCCCTTACGGGCCTGCTCCAGGGCTCTGGCCATTATTTTTTTAGATATACCGCTGACCTTAATATCCATCTGGAGGGCAGTTATACCATCCTCTGTTCCGGCCACCTTGAAATCCATGTCACCATTATGATCTTCAATTCCCTGAATGTCAGAAAGGATGGCAATTTTATCCTGCTCCTTTATCAGGCCCATGGCAATGCCAGCCACCGGCTTCTGAATGGGGACTCCTCCATCCATTAAGGCCAGACTGCTGCCGCAGATGCTGGCCTGAGATGTTGAACCATTGGATTCCAGAATTTCAGAAACCAGTCTGATGGTATAGGGGAATTCTTCTTCAGGGGGAAGCACCTGCCTGAGAGCCCTTTCTCCCAAGTGGCCATGGCCAATCTCCCGACGACCGGGTCCCCGCAGCGGCCAGGTTTCCCCGACACTGTAGGGAGTAAAATTATAATGATGCATGAAGGATTTCTTTTCATCTTCACCCAGGCCGAAGAGCGTCTGCTCGTCGCTGGTGGCACCCAGAGTTAGAATGGTTATAGTCTGGGTTTCTCCCCTGGTAAAGAGCCCGGAACCATGAACCCTGGGAATTGAGGCAACCTCACAGGAAATATCTCTAATTTCATCTGTTTTCCGCCCGTCAGGACGGCGGTTATTTTCAACAATTTCTGACCTGATAATATCTTTACTGACGCTGTCAATTTCCTTTTTCAGCAGTCCTGATAGTTCCTGAAATTCATCTTCAGGAAGTTCTGTCTCGAGTTCGGCCATTATTTCTTGTTTTACCAGGTCCATGGCCTCTTCCCTGGCCAGTTTTTCCTTAACAAATACAGCTTCCTGCATGCTGTCATAACATTTATCTTTGACCAGTTTTTTCTTATTCTGAGGAAGCTCTTCGGGAGTGTACTCCATCTTCTCAAGTCCAATTTCTTCTCGCATACCTTCCTGAAGCTCAACAAGTTCCTTAATTTTCTCGTGGGCAAGCTCAATGGCATCCAGCATGGTTTCCTCTGAAACCTGATCAGCGCCTGCCTCTACCATCAAGACGGCATCTTTTGTTCCGGCTATCATCAAATCCAGCCGGGATTCTTCACAGTCTTCTTCTGAGGGATTAATTACCAGCTCATCATCGACCAGGCCAACTTTAACTCCGGCAATTGGACCGTCAAAGGGAATATCGGAAATAGTTAGAGCAGCAGAGGCTCCGTTCATGGCCACCATTTCGGGATCGCAGTCATCATCAACCGATAATACCGTGGCAATAACTTGAATGTCATGACGAAAGCCCTCAGGAAAGAGAGGTCTCAGGGGACGATCGATCAGGCGGGCAAAAAGTGTTGCCCGGTCCCGGGGACGGCCTTCCCTCCTTGTTACGCTGCCTGGTATTTTACCGATGGCATATACTCTTTCTTCATAATTGACCATCAGGGGAAGAAAATCAACGCCTTCCCTGGGATCTGACATGGTGGCGGTTACCAGAATTGTTGTATCTCCATATTTTGCCAGAACCGATCCATTTGCCTGTCTGGCTAGTTTTCCTGTTTCCAGCCTTAACTCCCGGCCATTAATTTCTTTAGTCCAGATTTTTTCCATAAATCAACCTCCTAAATTCTAATAAATCTTCTGTTGCTGTTAAGCAAAATTTTTGCTGTCTGCCTGAGATATTTTAAAAAAAGTTCTGTAAATTTATAAAGAGAGGAGCGGGTCAATATATATCCCGCTCCTGATGATATGCTAACCTCTAAGGCCAAGTCTATCGATCAGCTCTCTATATCTTTCCACATCGCTGTTTTTAAGATATTTAAGCAGACTTTTGCGCTTTCCAACCATTTTTAAAAGACCGCGACGGGAATGATTATCTCCTTTATGTTTTTTCAGATGGTCGGTCAGTTCACCAATTCTGGCAGTTAGAATGGCAATTTGAACCTCAGGTGAACCGGTATCATTTTCATCCCGCTGAAATTCTTCGATAATTTCCTGCTTTTTTTCCTGAGGAATCATCTAAAGCACCTCCTGTCAATTTTATTCTCCTGCAGCCAGGACACCGCTGGAGGATGCGAATATCCGAGCCGAGGAAATCTTTACTCCTGTAATTTTAACATAAAACCTTTCTGGTGTAAAGAATATCCTGTTTAATTCTTTCAACCAGCTCTGCTTCAGTGTTAAATTTCTTTTCCGGTCGAATAAATTTAACAGGACTGAAAGTAATTTTTTCATCATAAATATCATTGTTCAGGTCTAAAATATAAATTTCAATACTGTAGTCTTTACTGGTAAAGGTAGGATTTTCCCCGAAATTAGCAGCGCCGGCAAATCTCCGGTCCTGATATCTGACAAAACCGGCATAGACACCGTTTTTAGGCATTACATAGTCGGTTTCTAAACATAAATTGGCGGTGGGAAAACCGAGACTTTTCCCTTTCCCCTGCCCGTGGACAACCCTGCCCTGAATTTCATAAAATCTCCCCAGGAGATTCTGAACTTTTTCTACCTTACCCCGGGAAATCAGTTTTCTGATGCGGGTGCTGGATATTTTTTCTCCTCCATTTTTAACGGCGGGATGGATGGTTACTCCAAATCCGTACTTATTCCCCAGAGATTTAAGATCTCTTACATCCCCGCTTCCGCCCCGGCCAAAACTAAAATCCTCTCCCACCACAATATGGGAGGTTTTGAGCCGGGAACAGAGAACTGTTTCTACAAAATCAGCGAAATCCTGCCTGGCAAATTCCCTGGTAAATTCCTGACAGAAAAAACAATCTATATTCATTCTTTCCAGTATTTCGATCTTTTGTTCCTGAGATATTATAACACCCTGATCCCTATCGGGCTGAAGAACCTGACGGGGATGGGGTTCAAAGGAAAGCAGACCTGAAACCAGTTTTTTTTCTCTTGCCAGAGAATTGGTTTTTTTTATAATCTTCTGATGTCCCAGATGGATACCATCGAAGGATCCAATAGCCAGAGCTGCAGGTGGTCCGTTGAATTCTTGAAATTGACTGCTGTAAATTACATCCATTGCTTCTAAAACCTCCGGCAGAAACTTTTATCCTGAAAATGGAATACTTAATCCCCAAAGTGGATAGGAAAACTGAACCTGAAACTAAAATCCTGTAAATTATTATGCTCAATTTTGCTGGTAAAAAACTCTTTCCGGGTGCAGACATATTCTACCATCATCGTCTCTAACCACCCGGCTTACGGCAATAAATTCCTCCTCAGGACCTTTAATAACAAATCTTTTATCCAGATCCGCCGCAGTTGGATTAAAATCAGCAAAGTTATGGGCATAGAGGCTGGCTCCATTAACAGCATATTTAAAGGCCTCCTGCCTGATCTTTAATTCCGGCAGATTGAGGGGAGATGATACAGGAAGCAGCATCACAGCCGCTGTGGAAGAATCGGCAGCGATCCGGTGCAGAGGCTGACTTGTATCCAGGTGAAAGGGGCCGGACCTGGTTCGAATCAGAAAATTTAAGACTGCTCCACATCCCAGTTCTTCGCCAATATCCCGTATCAGCGAGCGGATATAGGTTCCCCGGGAGCATTCCAGCTGCAGGCGAATTCCGGGAGGATTAATGGCATAAATTTTCCGGGAATAAATTTCCACTTCTCTGGCTTCCCGGACAACTTCCTGACCTTCTCGGGCCAGCTGATAGAGGGGCTGGCCATTTTTTTTAACAGCTGAATACATCGGAGGAACCTGAGAAATTTTGCCGGCAAAACCGGTGATAATCCTCTTTATTTCATCAGGAGAGATTTTCTGCCAGCTGTCATCCTGGGAGATAACCCTGCCTTCCCTGTCCAGAGTATCTGTTCTAACTCCCAGTTCCATTTCAAAAACATACTGCTTTTTCTCCTCCGGCAGGAAAGGAATTATTTTGGTGCCCTTTCCCAGGCAGACCGGCAGCACACCAACTGCCAGAGGGTCCAGGGTACCGGTATGGCCAATCTTTTTCTGATCCAGAATTTTTCTCAGCTGCTGCACTACCTGAAAGGAAGTTAAACCAGGAGGTTTTAGAATATTTAAAATACCATTAAGCTCAGACATGTTTTTTTACCTCATTTATTACCCGGTCAATTACTCTGTCAAGTTCACCGCTAACTTTACAGCCTGCTGCCCGGGGATGACCTCCTCCCCCAAATCTGGCAGCAATGTCATTTACTCTGAGATAGTAGTTGGAACGAAAACTAACCTTTATGCAATCATCTTCTTCACTGAAAAAAATTCCCACTTCGACTCCGGATATATTGCGGGCAAAATTCACAAATCCCTCATTATCACGAGAGGTTGTTCCGGTAATTCGGTAATCTTCCCTATCGAGATAGAAATAGGCTATCCTGTCCTGACCGGAAACTTCAATCCGGCTTAACCCTCGCCCCAGCAATCTCATGGCTTCCGGCTTATTTTGACCGTAGAGGGATCTGTTGATTTTATGTATGTCCGCGCCCAGTTCCATCAGTTCCTGAACAACTTTGAGCACCCGGGAACCGGTATTGCTGTAGCGAAAAAACCCTGTATCAGAGAGGATTGCCAGGGCCAGAGCCCGGGCAGCATTCTGATTAATTTTCCAGTTCAAGCTGACAGCCAGGTCAAATATTATCATGCCGGCAGCTGCAGATTCCGGCCTGACATAATTAAGTTCTCCAAAAAAATCATTATCTTCATGATGGTCTATATTTAAAACAGTCCGGCTGTCAAGTAAATCAGCAGCGGGACCAAGGCGGTCCTGCCCGCTGCTGTCCAGAACAATAACCCTGTTAATATCCGGCAGATCCTCCGAGACCTTAACGATCTTTAGATCGTCCTGAATTATTAGCTGAAACATTTCAGATACCGGCTGGTAAATTCCTATGACAGAATTTTTGCCCAGTTCCTGTAGGAGATAGGCCATACCGGCCAGAGAGCCAATACAATCGCCATCGGCATCCTCGTGGCCGAGAAGTAAAAACTCATCCTCTGCGGTAATAAAATCAGATATCTCTGCTATTTCATTATTGACTCTGGTCTCCTGCATTTTCACTATCTGCTCCTTCAGCTGTCCGGTTATTTTCCCTTTTTTCTTCAGCCCGAACTTCTTTAATTAACTGGGTAATGTGGATGCCATGTTCAATGGAATCGTCATAGCGAAATATAATTTCGGGAGTGTGGTATACAGTAATTCTTTCTCCCACCAGTTTTCTGATAAAACCGGTGGCCTGTTCCAGGCCTGCCATGGTTTTCTGACGTTCTTCATCACTGCCAATAACACTGACAAAAACCTTGGCATGTCTTAAATCACCACTTACCTCAACATCTGTCAGGGAGACAAATCCTATCCTGGGGTCCTTTACCTCCCGCAAAATTATATCACTGATCTCTTCTTTGAGAAGCTCGGCGAGCCTTCTGCTTCTATTATTGGACATTATTATCACCTCTAATCCGGGTGATTAAGTTTAAAGACTTCTCTTAATCTCCTTGAAATCGTAGGTTTCCAGTATATCTCCTGTTTTGATATCGTTGTAATTTTCAATGCCAATCCCGCATTCATAACCTTCTTTTACTTCTCGAGCATCATTTTCAAAACGCTTTAGAGAACCAATTTCGCCTTCATGCTGCACAACACCATTGCGAATTACCCTGATTTTATGGTTTCTGTTAATAACACCATCTCTAACATAAACCCCGGCAACAATACCTACATCGGGGACTTTAAATAGTTCTCTAACTTCAGCATGGCCTTTAACCACTTCCTTTAATTCCGGATCCAGCAGTCCGGCCATGGCATCTTTAATATCCTCCAGAGCTTTATAGATAATTCTATAGGTGCGGATGTCAACACCCTCTTTTTCCGCCAGCTGCTGGGCATTGAGGCCCGGACGGACGTTGAAACCAATAATTATTGCCTGGGAAGCACTGGCCAGGTTAACATCGGTTTCATTGATGGAGCCGACACCGGTGTGAATTATATTAACTGCCACTTCATCGGTGCTGAGTCTTAAAAGTGATTCCCTTAAGGCTTCAATTGAGCCCTGAACATCAGCTTTTATGATAATATTAAGCTCTTTAACTTCGCCTTCCTGAACCCTTTCATAAAAGTCCTCCAGGCTGACCGTGCTTTCTGACTGCAGTCGGGCTGCGTGCTGTTCTTCCTTGCGTTCCGCTGAAATATCCCTGGCCCTTCTATCATCCTCCAGAACCTGAAGCAGGTCACCTGCCGCCGGAACATCGGAGAAGCCCAGAACTTCAACAGGAGTAGCCGGTCCTGCGTTTTTAATTCTCTGACCGTGTTCATCTATCAAAGCCTTAACCCGGCCGCAGCTAGCGCCAGCCAGAATGGCATCTCCAATCTCGAGGGTTCCATTTTTAATCAGGGCGGTGGCCACCGGTCCGCGGCCCTTGTCAAGTTCAGCCTCAATAATAACACCCTCTGCCGGTCGATTGGGATTGGCCATAATTTCTTCCATTTCAGCCACCAGCAGCACCATTTCCAGCAGTTCATCAATGTTTTCTCCCTGTAGGGCCGAAATCTCCACACAGATGGTGTTGCCACCCCATTCTTCGGGAACCATACCGTGTTCGGTTAATTCCTGCTTGACCCTGTCGGGCTGAGCATTGGGCTTATCTATTTTATTGATGGCAACCAGCAGGGGAATTTCAGCAGCCTGAGCATGATTGATAGCCTCCACAGTCTGGGGCATGATACCATCATCAGCTGCTACCACCAGAATGGCAATATCAGTTATCTGAGCCCCTCGGGCTCGCATGGCAGTAAAGGCTTCATGACCGGGGGTATCAATGAAGGTTATTTTTTTGCCATTGGCAGAAACCTGATAGGCTCCAATATGCTGGGTAATACCACCGGCTTCGGTTTCGGTTACTCTGGTCTGACGAATAACATCCAGCAGGGTAGTTTTTCCGTGATCCACATGCCCCATTACCGTCACAATAGGCGGCCTGAGCCGATAATCAGCCGCATCATCTTCAAAATCAGTTTTTACCCGCTGGGTACTGCAGACTTCCATTTCTTGTTCCTCAGCACTGGAAATCTTAACTGAAAGATTCATTTGATCAATTAAACTGTTAACAGTATCTTCATCCAGAGAATAATTGATATTTCCCATAATTCCCAGACTCATCAGTTCCTTTAACATGCTGTTGGCAGCAACTCCTGCTTTTTCTGCCAGTTCTTTAACAGAAAGCGGGGGAAATACTGATTCTCTTTCATCTTTTTCTACTGTGTCTGCTGTTTCCTCTGCAGTTTTGGTTTCAACAGTTACCCGGGATTCAGTTTCTTCCTCTGTTACAGCCTTTTCTTCTGCAACCAGTTCCTCTTCACTTTTTTCAACAGCTTCTTCAATCACTTCTGCGGAATCATCATACATACCTCGCACCAATTCCGCTGTTTCATCTTCAATTGTGCTCATATGACTGGTAACATCTATATCCAAATCCTGCAAAATATCTACCAGTTCAGTGCTGGCTATATCCAGTTCCCTTGCTAGCTTATAAACTCTAATTTTGCCCATATACTAAACACCTCCAGAATTACTGATCAACCATGATTTATCTCCTCCAGCAGTTGATTAAAGAGCTCCTCTGTTATTTCAATGTGAAGCTCCTCGCTCAGCTGGTTATCTTTGCGGGCTGCCTGAAAACAGCTGACCTGGGGGCAGATGTAAACATCTCTTCCCGATAACCTTCCTCCCGGATCTACCTTGAGTTCCCCCTTATTATTGACTATCCTCATTAACTCAATTTCTTCCCTCCGCTCACCACAACCAAGACATTGTTTAAGTCTGTCAACTCCTGGCAAGTTATACCCTCCTTTAATTTTAGTTGCCAGTTCAGGACTCAGGCTGTTTTTCAGCCTCTCTGTCCCCGGCATTTTCCTCCAGTTCTTCAGAAATTTCTTCAGCTTCAGCGGTCAATTCTTCTGGTTCGGAAGTATCCCGTTCTGCAGCAGAATCTTCCCGGGATTCTTCAGTTTCATCAGCTTTATCAGCAGGTTCAGCGGATTGATCAGCTTTATCAGCAGGTTCAACAGTTTCAGCATTGGATTCAGCAGTTTTCTCCTCGTCAGCTGCCTCAGGTTCAGCAGTTTCATCATCTTCAGCTTCCTCAGGTTCAGCTTCCCCGGATTCTGCTTCCTCGACTTCCCCGTCTTCATATTCAGACTGTTTTTTAATATCCACCTTCCAGCCGGTTAATTTGGCTGCCAGCCTGGCATTCTGGCCCTCCTTACCAATGGCCAGAGATAACTGAAAATCAGGAACCACCACTTTTGCTATTTTATCTTCTTCATTTAAAATAACTTCATTGACTTCAGCTGGATTCAAAGCATTGGCAATCAACTCTGCCGGTTTCTCCCGCCAAGCTATGATATCTATCTTTTCACCATTTAACTGATCAACAACGGCCTGAACTCTGCTGCCCCGGGGCCCCACGCAGGCTCCCACCGGGTCCACATCTTTATTTTCGGAATAAACTGCTACCTTTGATCTTTTGCCTGCCTCCCGGGCTACAGCTTTGATTTCAACCGTTCCATCATATATTTCCGGGATTTCAATTTCAAACAATCTCAGTAAAAGACCGGGATGGGTTCGTGAGACTAAAATCCTGGGACCCTTATTGGTGGAACTAACTTCAACTATATAGAGCTTAATCCGGTCGCCGACACTATAATTTTCAGAAGGAATTTGCTCGGAAGGCGGCAAAAGAGCTTCAGTTTTGCCCATATCGATTAAAATATAATCGTTGTGAAACCGCTGAATGGTCCCGGTAATAAATTCTCCCTCTTTCTGTTTATAGTGCTCATAAATTACATCTCTTTCAGCTTCTCTAATTCTCTGCATAACAACCTGCTTGGCAGTCTGAGCAGCAATCCGACCGAAATTAGCCGGAGTAACCTCTACCTCAACCCCATCGCCTATTTCGACAGAACTATCAATCTCCCGGGCTTCTTCCAGAGTAATCTCAAAATTTTTATTTTCCACTTCTTCAACAACTTTTCTCCGGGAAAATACAACAACATCACCGGAAGATGGGTCGATATCAACCCGGACATTTTCCTTGGAACCAAAATCCTTTTTATAAGCTGAAACCAGAGCAGTTTCGATGGCTTCCAGCAGTATCTCCTTGGGAATATCCTTTTCATTTTCGATGTCATCCAGCGCATGTAAAAATTCTACATTCATAAGCAAATTCCTCCTAATAATCTAGATATCTAAATTCAATCTGGCCGCAGCAATACTTTTCAGAGGAAGTTCGATAATTTCATCCTCTGACATTTCCAGCTGGACCAGGTCTTTTTTTAACCCCAGAAGCTTACCGGTAAACTCTTTTTCTCCCTTGATGGGTGCATAGGTTTTAATGAAAACAGATTCTCCGGAAAACCTCTGATAATCATCTCTGCCACGCAGGGGTCTTTCCGCTCCTGGCGAGGAAATTTCCAGTATATAGCTCTCAGAAATGAAATCTTCTTCATCCAGCCAGTCAGAAAGGCGATGGCTCAGGCGGGCACAATCGTCCAGATCCAGATCACCCTCTTTATTTTCAATAAATACCCTCAACACTCTTTCCGAGCCTTCTTTAACATATTCCACTGCTACCAGATCATAATTACCCTCAGCCAGTAAATCTTCAACTTTATTTTCTACTCTTTTAACTATACTCATCATTATTACCTCCAGCAGCATGAAATATTTGTTAGTTGGATTTAAAGTAGTTGGATTTAAAGTTCCGGTAATCAATAAATTTTCCAGCTCAAAAATTTTCGAGTTCAATTCGAGTTCTATTTATAAAAAGCTAAATTATTTTATAACAGCCTATATTTTAAGCTCTATTAAATTAAGGAGTGGGCAGCAGGCCCACTCCTTCATTCCAGACCGAGTATAACACATATTCCTTTATAATTTTACCACAGCACCAACAAACATGCAAGTTAGAGGTAGGGGCATTCGATAATTTCCTCGTCAAGGTAATTTTCCAGCTTGGCTTTAAGCTCCTTACCCCGTTCCAGTTTTTCCCGGGATTCAGTTGCAATCTCCCGGTTAAAGCCCTCATCATCAATTGAGCAGATATTGATCATGACATTATAATAGGAAGCCTGGAGGGCGGAGAAGGCAAGCTGGGCGGCAATTCCCGTTTCAGCCCAGGCATTGCGGTTGCCATTCTTAACAACTAGATTGGCAGCTTCGAGAATTTCCAGGGCAAGCCCCATTAGTTTCTCCGGGGGCCGGCTGGCAGCCTTCAGGGCCTCTTCTATCCTTGCCTGGCGCAGTTGAACCTCTGCCTGGCTCTCAGCAGGCAGCCGGTAGGCCTCCATAACCCCTTCAAAGCCCCGGCAGTCCTCCTCAATCAACCGGTAAGACTGCTGCAAATGATCAGCGAGCTCCCGGTCAATCTCTTTAACTTCATCCCCAGCATCGGTCAGGGCAGTTACCATGGCCAGCAGGGCAACGCTTATGCTGGCAGCAGCAGCCGCTGCCGCCCCGCCGCCGGGGGTGGGGTTGTCGGACCCCAGGGTATCATTAAATTTTTCCAGTGATTCGCTGCTCCATTTCATTTAGTTATCTCCCCTCTTTCTTCCCTCTGTCAGGCTATCCAGGAAAATGGTATATTCAGGGGCCAGCTGATAGGCACACCCCCTGGCGGGGTATCCCTGCCCCGGGAGCCCTTCCCGGCTGCTGTTACTTCGGCACCACCAGGGGCAAAGCCCCGGGAAGCACTTCAATCTCTACCGGGTAAGCAGGCCCCTTCTCCCCATCAATATCGGTGTTGCCCGGGAAATTTTCCCGGGTTGGTTTAAGATAAAAATAACTGTCCTTAAGCAGGATAACATTGTCCTGCTGTTGGTTTTTGTTGATAAAAACCTCGATCAGGGTATTAAACATTTCATAAAAGCTGCCGTACCTGATGGCCAGAAACTCAAAAAGGCCATCATCGATGCTGCTCTCAGAAACCAGGCTGTCAAAGCCCGCCGCCCGGCTGCTATTCAGGACCAGGAACATAAAGAGCTCGCTGGAAATTTCCTGGCTGCTGGTGGTTACCTCCAGGGGCAGGGGCTTAAAGCTGGGGAATTCCTGCAGGCCCTTGAGGTAATAGGCAATCCTGCCCAGGCGGTTTTTCAGGGCAGTGTCGGTTTTGTGGGGCACCCCGGTTAAAAAGCCGCCGGCGCAGACATTGAAAAAATAGCGGGCATTAATCCTGCCGGCATCAACCATCCTGATATTGCCCTGCCTGATAAGCTCATAGTACTCTTCAAAGTCATTGGGGAGGCTTAGGTAGTCGGCAAAATCATTGGAGGTCCCGGTTGGCAGTATGGCCAGGGGGACCTCAATACCGTTATCTAACATGGCATTGACGACGGAGTTTATGGTGCCATCCCCTCCCGCCACCATCAGGCAGGAATATTCGGCAAAATTTACCCGGCTGAACCTTTTTGCCAGGTTAGCCCCGATTATGTTCAGCAGGCTGACCTCATAGCCCTGCTGAAATACCCGGACGAATTCGTTGATCCGCCCGGGGAAGCTGCTGTCACCCGCCCGGGGGTTGTAAACTAGCTTGATTTTTTTCATGTTATCTCCCGCTTCATTAAAGATTTCATTTACTAACGATTTCATTTGCTTAAAAGAATTCATTTGCTTAAAAGAATTCATTTTCTTAAAAATTCATGTTTCCACTTTACAAAGCCTAATTTAACGAAATTTCAAAATTACAATACCTGCCTGGCAGCAGTTCTGGCAGAAATAATTATCCAAATATCATTTTTTTAAGCTGAGCAGTTTCATTTATTACTAAAAATCAAAACTAAAGCTTAAAATTCCCAGTCCAGCTGGGGGCAGGGCAGTAGGGCCAGCAGGCGGTCCAGGCCCTCCAGCAGCCCCGATGGGGCAGCCAGCTCATCGGTCCTGCTCAATGAGGTAGGGCGCAGCACGCCCAGCCAGAGCCGGGAGAAGGCGTTCACGGTGCATTCCATAACCGGCAGGCCCTCTTTAAACCCCTCTTCAATGCTGGAATTTTGGCCCAGGGTAACCGAGTACCTGCCCGCCAGGCCCTGCCATTCATCAGCAGGCTTCAGGTATTTCTCCACCGGGTCGGAAAGCTCCAGGTTAAAGCTAATTTCCGGGCCGGGCAGGGATACTGCCCGGAGGCACTTCTCCAGGTCCAAAACCCTGACCTGCCAGAAAGCTTCTGCCCGGGACTGGTACTTATAATCGCTGCCCCTGGTAACCTCAGACTGCTTGTGGGGCAGCTTAATCAGGTCCCGGAGCTGGATGCCGGCTGGCTCCTTAAGGGTAACTGCAAAAACCTGGTCGGCCTGGTTTTTCAGGAGGGCCAAAAGCTCCAGGAACTGCTGGTGGCTGCGGTAGGTTAAAAAGGCAACCTTGAGCGGCCCGTGGGAGCTTTTTTTCCTGAAAAGCCACATCATATGGGTTATTTCCTTGCTGGCGTTGCGGTAGCCCAGCCCGTAGCTCTTCTCCTTCTGCCAGGAAACAATGTCCCGGATTATCCCCGGGTGCCCGGGGGTGGCAAAGCCGTGGGCCTTCCTGCGCTTAACCCAGGAGCGGTGGATAGCCTCCCAGTCTTCGGCGGTAAGCCTTTCCGGGATGTCCGGCTCACAGCTAACCTTAAGGTGGGCGGGGTCAAAGGTAAAGATATGCTCATAGCTCCCGGTCCCGTAACCCAGGTGGTTATAATATCCCTGCTCAAACATCAGGAGGGCCGAGAGGGCATCGCCCCTTAAGGCCCCCTGCTGCAGGGAGGCGGCCACCAGGCGGCCAGCCAGCCCCTGCTTCCTGGCCAGCGGGCTTACCACCACGCCGGTTAGGGCATGGAGGCTCAGCTCCCGGCCCTGATAATTAAGCCCTGCCGGGATAAACCCGGTGGTAGCCTCCAGCCGGGAATCAACTTCCCCCACCAGGAACTCCGAGGCCTCAAACATATGCTTTATCCCCTCATTGTCCTCCGGCTTGGCGCTTTCCAGCCAGCCAACTTCCCGCCAGACATTGAGGGCAGCCTGGAAGTCCCGCTCCAGGCTGAATTTGCGGATGTTAATCCTGCTGTCATTTTTCATGCTGCACTTCCCCTTTTCCTCCAGTTTTTATCCCTATCCATGGCCCGTGGTAACCTCATGCTGCCATGTATAGAGCCTGATCAGCCTTAACCTGTATTATTCTGCAAATTATTAACCAGCATTAACCTACCAGGCATTAACCTAAAAATCCTGCAAAACATAATACCTGCCCCGGCAGCAACTATTTGGCAGGCCGGGCAGGGTTAGAAGGAAAACACTAAAGCCAGGGCCCCGGCACCCAGCAGAAAAACCAGTACCGAGAGGCCAGCAACAGTGCCCGCCACCGTCAGAACCGCCCTGAAGCTGGAAAATTTCTGGCTTTCCCTTAAGGAAAGAAGAAAAAGCAGGTAATACCAGACCAGCAGCACATTCCTGAAAAAGAGGCCAAGGTAGGTGGGCAGGCTGAGCAGTCGGGAGATAAAAACCACCACCGGGTAAAGGAAAAGGACAAATTGGGAGATCCCGGCAGCGGCAAAGAAGCCAAAATAATTGCTATCCCCTCCCAGGAACCTGGCACAGAGGGTGAAAAAAAGGACCCCGGTTAAAAACAGCAGCAAATTGGCTACGGCTGCCAGCAAAGCCAGCAGTATAACCGGAACAGGATCCGGGTGAATGGCAGCCCCCTCAGCTATCCGGGGCGCAAAGGCCGCCAGGGAAGCCAGGAAGGAGATAAATATCGCCAGGCTGACAGGTTCGGCTGAAACTATCCTTTTGATTGTCGGGAGGGGCTGAAAGAGAATCCCGTACAGCACCTCAAACAGGCCGAGGTTTTCAAAATCAGCCCCTCCTGCTGGTTTGCCCCCTGTGCTGTTTGATTTGATTGATTTTAAACTACTTTTAGCCCCCATTATGCTTCATCCTCACATTATAAATTTTCACTGTCAACCACCCTAATAACCCGGAACTCGGTATTCAACCGCCGGGCTTAAGCCGTCCTGGATATCCTTAAAAATCACAAGTTCGGGCTCGGCCAGGGAGCGGGAGATGATATCCGGCAGCCGGATAGCTGTCCCCATTAGCTGCTGAAACAGTGAAGATTCCGGCAGCTCTACATACTGTGGGTCCTCAATCCCTGCCAGCTCACCGGCAATCTCCAGGGCCTCAAGCCTGCCGCCCAGTTCATCGACCAGCCCGTATTCCAGGGCCTGGCTCCCCAGGAAAATCTCCCCGGTGGCCAGTTCCCGGACGGCTTCCTCTTCCATATCCCGGCCGGCAGCTACATCGGCAATAAACTGGCTGTAGGCCTCATCAGAGAAGGCCTGCATTTTTTCCCTCTCCTCCTCGGTCAGCGAGCGGGAGAACATATCCTTGTGCTCCCCGGAGGTGATAATCTCCCTTTCCAGCCCGATCATTTCAAAGAGCCCTTCCGGGTCAAAGAAGGTGGAAATAACACCGATGGAACCGGTCATCGACCCCGGCTGGGCAACAACAGCATCGGCAGCAGCCGAAACGTAATAGCCTCCCGAGGCCGCCATGTCGCCCATTGATATTATCACCGGCAGGTTAAAATCAGAAATCAGGCTGTAAATTTCCTGGGAGGCCCCGATTGCTCCCCCCGGGCTTTCCAGCCGGATCACCAGGGCTTCAACGCCGGGATAGCGCTCTGCCTGCCTCAGCTTGCTGTCCACCCGGTCAGGAGAAATTACAGTCGCGGTAAAACCCGCCACCCCCTCCTGGATCGGGCCCTGCAGTGTCAGGCGGGCCACCCCATCTTCCACCGGCTCTTCCTCCAGGAAGGACAAGTAAATCAGCCCGGTAACCGCACCGGCAACCACAAGGACAAAAAGTACAATAACAAGTTTTTTAAGTATGCTTTTCATCTTTTTTGTTTCCCTCCAGACTTATTTGGCTTTGTTATACAGGTTTAAACAGATAGCCTGTCAATTTTAAATTAAATCTTCCAGCTCTTCAATTTCTCTAACTCTTCATCAATTCCTGTATATATATTTCTAGATATTTTCAATAAGGCCTCCCAAAAATATCATTAATTATATATTTTATTGATATCCCGGGATAAATGTGATTTAATATAATCAGAAGTGAAGCATTAGAGTAAATTATTATTTACAGCGGGAGGGATAAAAATGCCAGATAATAAGAAACAGGATAATAATGAGAATAATATGAATGATAAAAATGATGACGGGCTGGGAGAAATGAATATTGCTGATGAAGTATATG
>Ga0207421_10004151_pt1 | contig 16891 bp, 14 predicted proteins | sample SodLakKL_010_SED_4_FD_187542 | JGI IMG/M metagenome (GOLD analysis project Ga0207421, IMG submission 187542) | Alkaline sediment microbial communities from Lake Tanatar, Kulunda Steppe, Russia - 8KL_010_SED (SPAdes) (version 2) | ecosystem: Environmental > Aquatic > Non-marine Saline and... | reverse complement strand
TCCGGGATAGCGCAGAAGAGCCCTGCCTATATTGCCTACTCCTACAAGCGCAAATTTTTGCAGCTTATCCTTGCCTAATATATGGTTAAGGCTTTCAATGAGCTCATTTACCTTATATCCGCCCCTGCGATTGCCTGTAATCCCGAATATTGAAAAATCTTTTCGAACCTGAGCAGCGCTTACGCCTGCTGCATCCGCCAGATTATCTGAGAAAACTCTCACAAAATTCAGCGACTTAAGCCTCACAAGCGCGTTTTTGTACCGGGATAACCTAATTATACAACTTTTATTACGCATAATAAAAAACTCTGGGTCGTTTTACTTTAATTTTTCACCTAAAAGATGCCCCTTGGCGCCTCACAAATCCTGATCCTACACTTCTTGTGATATTATTGCACAAAAGACCGCAGAGTTCAACTAATTTTTGTGATTTTTATCACTAATAATAAAAAACTCTTGGATTGGTGAGCCCACAGATATTACCTGCGGTTGCCACATTAGCAGCCTGGTCATATCACAACAGAGAACAAGCTGTGGTCAATACTACTAAATCGCGTTTATTCAGGAGTGTTTATCTTTTTTACCAGCCAGGCCATATTCTCGCCAAGTGTTTTCATTGTTTCGATGCCTTCGGTATCTGAATCAACCTGGCCCTTGCCGCCGCCAAAACCCATGTTCCAGTATTTAGAACCCGCAATTACAACCTGATTTATAAGGTACATATGGTTGATTGCGTCAAAAGCGTTGACCGAGCCCGCCCTTCGCACCGCCACCACGGCTGCGCCAACTTTACGCTTGAACATATAATTGTTGGCTCTGGCAACTAGTCCGCTGCGGTCGATCACCGCTTTCATCTCTGCACTGACATTAGCGAAATAAGTTGGCGAACCGAGGATGAAGCCGCTTGCTTTGGACATCTTTTCAATGCATTCATTGACAATGTCGTCTTCAATGACGCATTTGCCGTTTGTGTTCTCTTTACATTTGTAACATGCGGTACACCCGCGTATACGCTGTCCCGCCAGTTGGATAAGCTCTGTTTTGATACCATTTCGGTCAAGTTCCGCCAGTGCCGCCCGTATAAGTATGGCCGTATTACCGTCTTTTCTGGCACTTCCGTTAATAGCTATGACTTTCATTGTTGCCTCCATAATTTTATCCTCATGATTCCTCTGGATAGTAAGCCATCTTCTTTTCAAATACAAATGCTTTTTACAGGCTTATGCACATAAGCATAGCTTATAATGGCAGCTATTTTGCTTATAAAATGATTTTATTTTAAATTGTCGTCTGAATCATAAATCTTTTGCTCACAACATGATATAATAGTGATGCTTGGTTTTATGAGCTATAAAGACAGAGCATAACACTAATTCTTTGACTTCTGACGCCTTTTTTGTTAAACTAACTTGCTTATGGCAAATACAACGAAAACAAAAAGAGTGACGAAAAAACGAAAAGGTAAAACGCGAGTGGCTAAGGTCGGTTCCCGCAAAGCTTTCTCATGCTATACTGAAGCGGTGAAATATTTGTCGGACAGGACCGATTACGAGAAAGAAAAGAGGGTCAGATATAATGTTACGACCTTTAATCTGGATAGAATGCATAATTTTCTTTCTCTGCTGGGCGATCCGCATACCAGAATAAAGACGGTACATCTGGCCGGAACGAAAGGCAAAGGCTCCACCGCTGCTATGCTGGGGCGCATGCTTGAGACAAACGGCTACAATACCGGTCTGTACACTTCGCCGCATGTAGTTGAGATGCGGGAAAGAATTGCCGTTAATTCTGAAATGATAAGTGAAGATCAGATGCTGGGTCTGATTAACCGCGTTTATCCGGCTGTTGAAAAAATGGCTAAGGATGACCCGCTTAGTTACTTTGAGATAATGACGGCGCTGGCTTTTATGCATTTTGCCGATACAGAAGTTGATATAGCCGTGATCGAAACAGGCCTGGGAGGCAGGCTCGACAGCACAAATGTCATAAATCCCGAAGTAGTCGGAATAACAAGTCTGAGTATTGACCATCATAATCAGCTTGGCGATACGCTTGCTGCCATTGCCGGAGAAAAAGCGGGAATAATAAAAGAAGGAATACCCGTAATAAGCGTGGAGCAGGAGCCGGAGGCGATGAAAGTTCTGAAAACTCACGCTGCTTCGGTGAATGCGCCCTTGTGTGTTACCGGAAAAGACATTGATTTCTCATATCGCTTTGAGGTTTCTCGTGAGCATGGCCCGCATACGAGAATATGTTTGAATACGCCGACTAGTAAATTTGAGCACCTGCGCGTGCCGTTGCACGGTAAACATCAAGCTATAAATTGCAGCTTGGCTTTGGCTTTGCTGGATAAATTAAAAACAGCCGGCTATGATTTTGACACCGAAAAGACCGCACAGGGCCTTGATGGTATGAACCTGCCCGGTCGGATGGAAATAATCGCCGAAAATCCGAGAATACTCATTGACGCAGCCCACAACGCCGCCAGCATCAGGGCGCTTATCCATGCCATAGGACAGAATATCCCATACGATTCGATGGTAGTGATTTTCGGCTGTAATATGGACAAAGATATTCGCGGGATGCTGAATGAGCTTCAGTTCGGTGCAGACAAAGTGATATTCACCCGTTCAAGCTCTGCAAAGGCTGTTTCGCCGGATGTTCTCGGTGAGATGTATTCTGAAATTTCCGGCAAAATGTACCAGACTGCTACAAGCTTGGGTGAAGCTTTGCAAATTGCGAACAGCGCGGTAGCCAGAGACGACCTCATCTGCATAACAGGCAGCATTTATCTGATAGGCCAGGCCAAATCACGCTTTCAGGCACAGGCCGAGGCGATAGCTGTTTAACCACTGTTGCTGAGTCTTATCTTGCGGTCAGTCTGCTGTAACCGGCACATAAAATAAATATGGCCGTGCTGGTCAGTACTACGGCCGCACCCGTGGGAAGATTGAATTGCAGGCTCATAAAAAGCCCGCCGACTGCGCTTAGTACTCCAAAAAATACCGAAACTATTACAACGGATTTATAGCTTGAGCATATCTGATAAGCCGCGGCAGGAGGATTGGTTATCAAGCAGAATATCAGCAGTCCGCCGATGATGCGTAGATTTACCGAAAGAATAAGCCCGCAAAGAGCAAGAAATATGCAATAGACAAAATTTTCGTGCACGCCTGTCGCCGCCGCAATAGACCTGCTGAAAAGCAGTGTTTTCATCTCTTTGCCGAATAAGACCAGAAACAGTACAAGTGCCGTTGCCATAATCGCGACAGTTATTATCGTTTCCTGACGAACAAAAAGTATGCTTCCCCAGAGCAGTCCGAGCAGTTCGGTTCGGCTGTCCTGCATAAGTCCCATGCCCATAAATGCAAGTCCCAGCATAAGTGAAAGCATAATCGCCAACCCCAGATTGGCATCAATGCAGGGTTTGTCCGCTTTTACTGCAGAGAGGCTAATCGCCGCCAATACGGAAAAAACGACACCGGCGGCCGTTGTGTAGGTAAGCCCGGCAAGCGTGGCGAAAACAATTCCAGTGATTGCCGCGTGAGAAATACAGGTGCCGATAAAGGGCATTTTCATCCCAACGATATATACGCCCAGCAGCGAGGTGCTCGCACCTGCAAGAATGCCTGCTAATATTACAAGATAGAAAAACGGATCCATAAGATTCTATAAGTTAAGCTGTTCTGTGTTTCTATTATCAGGCTTTTGGACGAGATATCTTCGTCCGTGAATTTGCCGTACCTGTAACGGACACTTGTAGGCCAGGCTCAGATGTTCATCGTCAAAGACCTCATCAGCGGCCGAATCCGCAAGTATCAGACCTTGATCGAGCAGGATTATTCGACTACAGCTTTGCGGCAGCAGGTTTGTCTCGTGCGAAACCATCAAAACAGTTACGCCCGTCTGCTTGTGTAAATCCTCAATGATTTCCGTAATACGGTACTTCCAGTTAAAATCAAGATTGGCTGCCGGTTCGTCCAGCATAAGTATATCGGGGTTCTGTGCCATTGCGCGTGCAATCAGTGCTTTTTGCTGTTCGCCGCCGGACAATGATCTGAAAGGTTGCTGAGCAAGATGTGAAAGCCCCAGTGCGTTTATCCATCTACCGGCAATTTGACGGTCTTCTGTGTTGATTCTGCTAAGGAGGCTTTTTGCGGCGGCTCTTGCCATAAGCACAATTTCTTCAACAGTAAAGGGCAGTTCCTTATTATATTGCGTTGACTGCGGGATATAACCTATGGATTTACGCAGATTTGCTTTTTGCCAGTTCCAGAGTTTGCCTATATCAGCCTGCTTAAAGATGACCTTTCCTTTGCTCGGCCTGGTCAGACCGCAAATCGTCTTAAGCAGGGTAGTCTTGCCCGCTCCGTTTGTACCTATTATGCCAACGAACTCACCGGATTCTATTTTCAGTTTCGAGAATTCGAGAATTTTGCGCCTGCCGGCCCTTACCATAATGTCAGAAAGATATATCAGAGAGTTTTGGGTCATTTTGCTGCCTGCAAAAGATTTTGTGTATTTTCCCTGAATAATCCTTCAAAACCGGATTGGGAATAGTCCGAGTCGGGGAAGTTACTGAAGATTACCACCTGGGCGTCGAGCTGCTCGGCCAGCGCTTTAGCCAGATCAGTGCCTTCCTGCATGTTGGCGATTACAAATTGTATTTCCTGCTCTCTGGTATCAGTAAGTATAGAGTTGATTCTGCTTATTGTTTCGGTATCCTGGCCGGTGAATGTCGCTACAACATCAAGTCCCAGATATTCGGCAAAAGACTCCTGATGTGCTGAGGAAATAACCTTTGTGTTTTCAATTCCGGCGTTTTGAAGCTCTATGCTAATTTCATCGCTGATTTTCGCGAGACAGGTTTCCAGTGCCGCGAAATTATTTTCAAAAGTCTCCTTGCGGTCAGGATAAATATCAGCAAGAATTTTTTTTACCTGGCGGCTGGTTTGAAGATAAATATGTGGTATTGACATACCTTCACTCGATTTTACCGTTGCGATTTTAAGTCCTTCATCGGTCAATCGCGAAAGCGTACTGTTAAGACTTTGCTGAAAATCGAAGATAAGCAGTGCCGCCGATTGTCTAAGCTGAGTTACCTGTCTCGGCGATATATCAAAGTGTCCCGGACACATACCCGGCGATGCCAAAGTTACTACCTTTATATCCGGCCCGGCGATGTCCATTACAGCCGAGGCCAGATAGGAATTCGTAACCGCAATCATCTCAGTGTCTTCAGGGTTATGTTCCGCACAGCCAGTGCCAAACAAAGACGCACAAATATAAATTAGAAGCAGCGTTTTTAATGGTTTACCAAGCATTGCATTAGTCGCCTTGAAATGTTCCAGTATATTGACCGTTTCTTAGCCTGATACGAGTTAAGATACCGGATTTTTTCCCAGGACTATACCAGAAATCCTTAAGCAAGGGAAAGCCGTCTCTTACTGGAAACATCGCGCGAGATGTCTTTTCGGGATCATGATTCGGGCCTACGCTGAATATTGCGTAAGTAGCGGGTGCCTCTTTCTGGTCGCGGTATCGCTCAAGCTCACTTTTGGTTTGATTATGCGGATAATTCGAAGGCATATACATAGTCTGAGTGCCCAAAGATGTACCTATAAATGTTTTTAGGGGCCCAGGTGTAATATATTTGTAGGTATAGCCTTTGTTAAATCGGTCTTCTGTATTAGCAAGCTCCGTTCTGGCGACTCGCCCACCTCTATCCAGATAATTACCTTCAATTAATTCACTAGGTAATGGGTACGCGTGAGGAATTGATGCCGTGCTACAATCCGCCCGGGCCGGGGGAAAGGTTTCATTATTATCAATATAATATGTCTCCAAGGCCAGACTGATACCGTATAATTCGGCATGAACAGCGACAATTCGAGCTTTGGTGCGCGCTGCCGCCAATACCGGAATCAAGATGCCAAGCAGCAGCGCGATTATACCTATGACAACAAGAAGCTCTATCAGGGTAAAACCATGCTTTGTCATATCAGAATCAAATGCATTTTTGAGAGCCATATATTTTCTTAATCGCAACTTTTTGATCCGGCAATACAATCAAGCCAGTAGTTTGCCATATTGGCAAAGTCCCTAAAGTTAATCGTGCCGTCAATGTTCGAGTCGCCGGGCAGGTTGTGTTCGACTCCGGGTCTGGCCGTAAGAACTCTTTGATTGCCGTCATAGTTCATAACCCATATAAAGTAGTCACCTTTTACATCTTCGCCATCCTGATTGAAAATACCGACAACATCAAAATTTTCGTCAAGATTTTCAGGCCCATACTTCGAGAACCCCCACCCTAAACCAAGCCGTAGTTCAAGTGTCCTGTCCCTGTCGGTGATTTCGACCCAGCCGTTTGGACCCCAGTCTTCATCGTCACTGAAACTGACATCTTTAAGACGCACCAGCCTGGCCTGATATCGCTCACCGCCAATTTGTCTGGTGTGGTCAAAAATGTAATCATCATTTTCATCTTTTATGTCAGCAAGCGTTATAACTTCAGGTTGAGGCAGGCCTACACCGGCATCTATCAACTCAATAGTAACATTATTTTCTGTATCGTGTTGCTCATTAATATTAACTTTTCCATTGCGATGGAATGTTTTACCCGTAACCCTGACCCTGTCACCCGGAGCAAACTTATAACCTGTAGCAGAATCATAGTTAAGGTCTTCAAGCCGTCGCTGCCATTCCTGGTTAGTATAATAACCGTTGGCCCACGGCAAATTCCCATACATTTGCCCCAGCCATACGGCGGTGCCCGCATTATCAGGCTCGTTAGGATCATCGGGGTCAAACTCACCTTGAATATAAATTTGCCATTGCCCGCCAAGACCACTTGTAGCTTCATCATTTGGAGTTGGGTCAACCATAAACTCAGGCCGATTAAGTATTATACCCTCGACAGTAAATTCCTGATCTGTTCCGATATCACTATGGAGAGGGTTACCCAGTTCGTCTACAGCCTGGAGATATTCATGGCTGACTAATTTTGCGCCATTTGTATAAGCTGTAAAGCTTGACGCCAAAATCAAAACCAAAACAATAAAATAACTTCTTTTCATCACTAATTCTCCTTAAAAAATAAAAACTTGTTTCTGCGCATAATAAAACTAAAATCGTGCTACCTAAGGTCAGGTTATCACAATTTTTTGTGGACTGCGAGAGTTATTTGAGTATTTTATGTAAAAATAACTATTCTTTTGAATTAAGGAGCAAATTAATGCCTGTAGACAGCGCGTTTGTAACCACCCTTGACGACAGCGGACAATATCAGGAGCTTTTATCAGGTCAGCCAACCACCTGCGGGATGCGGAGCGGACGGGTTCATCTGCAAAACGGTCAGGACTGCGGAACACACAGCACAAAAGCACACGAAGAGCTGCTTGTATTCCTGTCCGGCAGCGGCACCCTGGAGCTTCAGGGCGGCAAGGAATTACAAGCGGAGGCAGGACAAGTCTGCTATATTCCGCCCCATACCGAGCACAATGTAAAATGCAGCAGCAGTGAACCGTTGCAATATATTTACTGTGTCGCTCCTGTCTGATATGGCTGTAGAAAGGGCGTTGGCTTGTTCAGGAAGTTGCTTTTCCGATTCGGCGGTTGAGTTTGCGCTGCAAATCTTTCAAGCGGTTGGATTCATCGAAGCCCATTCGAAAAATTGCAAACGCGGTTTTGTTATGGTTGAGCGGTTCGTTCATATCGGCATAGCGCCCGCATTTTTCATAATCGACTGTGCCGGGCACAGGCGAAAAATCAGCCAGCATACCGCGAATACCCAGCGAGTTTACAAAATACATTGACTGTTCGAGTTGCTGAATGTCAACATCTGGGTGGCCGAGAATTTGATAAGCCGTGATATTGCGCGGGTCTGCACCGGCGGCGAGGAGATTTTTCACTGCCGCTGCCAGTTCTTGCGAAAATACCTTACCGCCGGTCTGTTTTTGCCAATTGCTTGAAACGCTTTCGAAACCAAGATAGAAAGTCTTAAACCCCGCCCGAATCATCAGCCCTGCAAGCTCGGCGGTTAGAAAACGAGCATTGAGGGCGTTGGGACAGTGCAGTTTTAATTCGATATTGTTACTGAGCAGTTCTTCCAAAAAGGGCATAAGAACCGACTCACTATTGAAAAGCAGAGCGTCATCGTAGAAAGCTAAATCGGTTGCGCCGATACCTGCAAGCAGCTTTATTTCATCCAAAGCTCTGCCATTCGGCCGTGGGTTAAAGCCTTTATAGATATGCGGCACACAACAGTATGTGCATCTGAAAGGACAGCCATCGGTTAGTTTTGTAATACCGACTTTCAGGTCCGGATATGCCTGCCAAAGGGCGGGGCGGGTTATGTCAGGCGTAACATTCATATAACTCCATAGAGTCTCAAGACAGTTGCCGGATATTACCAGATCAGGTTGCAGGCCGCGGGCATTTTGCGGGCATAGCGTCGCGTAATTGCCGCCGAGTATGATTTTGGTTTCGGGTGAAATTGCGCGAATGTCTTCGATAGCCTCTTTTACGCCGGGATACCAGTAGGTCATTACTGTCTGCACGAGCGCAAAATCGAAAGGGCAGTTTTCTTCGATGTGTTTTCGGAATAGATTTCTGTCCAGGCCGAATCGTCGATAGTAACGGGGGATTTGACTTAATGGCCATGGGCGGTCAATATTGATATGATAAAACCTGCCGCGATTAAACCGGTCGCCTCGGCAGTATTTTTTACCGGCCATAAAGGGGTGCTGCCTGTCCATATAGTCGAATAGAAAAAACTCTGCCTGGTCACTTATATAGCCGGCAACGGACAGCAGGCCGTAAGGCTTCACCCAGAAGTCGTAAGCGGCAAAATCATAAATCGGCGGATTTACAAGAAGAATCCTCGACTTCATCTTAAAGGCCTGTCAGCAACTTTGTGCATTCTGTCATAAAGACGCGATATCGAGCTCTTTGGCGGCTTTTGTTTCATCAGGACGGTTCACGGTTGCTTTTTCCGGCGCCGCTTTGAGTTTTTCAGGATCGCTTTGAGCTAATTCGGCTATTTCGATCATAGCGTCGATAAATGCGTCAAGAGTTTCCATCGACTCAGTCTCGGTCGGCTCAATCATCATAGATTCGCGCACAATCGTCGGGAAGTAAACGGTCGGAGGATGGAAGCCTCTGTCGATAAGTGCTTTTGCGATATCGACCGCACGAATACCGTTCTCTGCCATTTTTGCCGTGGTTGAGAATACGCATTCATGCATACAGACACGGTCATAGGCGATTTTGTAATAGTCTTTGAGCTTGTGGCGAATATAGTTAGCGTTTAGAACCGCGTTCTCGGCCACTCTCTTAAGCCCTTTGGCGCCGAGCATCAGCATATATACATAAGCTCGCAGAACAACAGCGAAGTTGCCGTAAAACGGTGCGACATACCCTATCGATTTCGGCCTGTCATATTCCAGAGCGTAAGTGCCGTCATCGCGCTTTATTACAATTGAAACCGGCAGATAATCGACAAGTCGCTGACACACACCGACCGGTCCTGCTCCCGGGCCGCCGCCTCCGTGCGGGGTTGCGAATGTCTTATGCAGGTTCAGGTGAACAATATCGAAACCAAAGTCGCCGGGTCTGGCCTGACCGACAATAGCGTTAAGGTTTGCACCGTCATAATATGCCAGGCCATCAACGCTGTGAATGAGGTCGCAAAGTTGGCGAATATGCGGATTGAAAAGGCCCAGCGTGTTCGGGCAGGTGAGCATTACGCCTGCGATATCATCGTTAAGCGATTCTTTAACCGCGTCCAGGTCCATCACTCCATCTTTGCTGGGGATTGTTTTAACCTTAAAACCGGCAATAGCTGCGCTGGCGGGGTTTGTTCCGTGGGCACTGTCGGGGATAAGCACGGTTTTTTTATGATTGCCTTTGTCTCGATGGTAAGCGGCCATGATCATCATACCGGTAAGCTCACCATGCGCTCCTGCCATTGGCTGCATTGTGTAGCCGGCCATCCCTGTAATTTCTCGCAGCAGCATATCCGTTTCATAAAGCACCTGCAAAGCGCCTTGTGTAAGCATACCGCCAAGTCGAAGCTGCGGCAGCAGGGGGTGAATGTGCGCAAAACCCGGATAAGATGCGATGCGATCAGCCACCTTGGGGTTATACTTCATAGTGCAAGAGCCAAGAGGGTAGAAATTCGTATCTACGCCGAAGTTGCGCTGGCAAAGCTGCGTAAAATGTCTTACCACATCCAGTTCACTAAGCTCCGGCAGCGTTGGGGTGCTGCCGCGCAGCAGTTCCGACTTTATATTTATACTCGTGGGGACATCAGATGGCGAAGTCCTGACACCCCTGCGATTTGGCACAGATTTTTCAAAAACTAATTTCATAAAACAGACTCCAATGCTTCAGCCAGCAGACCAATTTGTTGTTTTGATCGTTTCTCCGTAACGCTTATCAGCAGAGAATTTTCCATATCATTATAATAGCGCCGCAATGGAAAACCCGCCGCGAAGCCTTTTTCTATAAGTTTTGCCACAACATCCGCAGCATCACAGGGTAAATCAACGACAAATTCATTAAAAAACCACTTCGACCTGAAATGCGCTTCAACACCCGGTATCGCTGTAATTCTTTGATAGGCGTAACTTGCCTTATCAGCGCAAAGCTGGGCAGTTTCTTTCAAGCCCTCTTTGCCCATAAGAGAAAGATAAACCAATGCCGTAAGCGCGCAAAGAGCTTCATTGGAGCAGATGTTGGAAGTAGCTTTATCTCTGCGTATGTGTTGCTCTCGAGGTTGCAAAGTAAGCACAAAAGAACGACGGTCCTGCCTGTCTGTCGTCCGGCCTACGATTCTGCCGGGCATTTGACGGACAAATTTTTTCCGAGATGCCATAAAACCAAGATAAGGTCCGCCAAAAGACATTGGCAGACCAAGCGACTGTCCCTCGCCGGTTACAATATCCGCTCCCATCTGTCCGGGCGTCTTAAGTATGCCAAGACTTATAGGATAGGTCGAAACAATCAGCAGTGCTCCTTTTTCGTGCGCCGCCTGAGCAATGTCAGTGAAATCATCAATGCAGCCGAAAAAGTTTGGGTTCTGTAAAATAACCGCCGCCGTTTTATCATCAAGTTTATCTAATATTGCCTCACGATTTGCCAGACCGTCGATGCTTGTGGTTTGTTCCAGTTCGATTTTGAGATTCTGGGTGTAAGAATCCATCATCACGCGATAAATTGGATTCACCGAATCGTCTATGACAATTTTATTCCTCCGCGTAATCCGCAGAGCCATCATCATAGCTTCATAAATTGCAGTGCCGCCGTCGTATAGCGATGCGTTTGAAACCTCCATATCGGTCAGTCTGCAAACAGACGACTGGAATTCATATATCGCCTGCAATGTTCCTTGCGATAATTCCGGCTGATAGGGTGTATAAGCGGTATAAAACTCACTGCGGGAGACGATAGAATATACTGCCGCCGGAATGAAGTGATCATAAAAACCGCCGCCAAGAAAACAGGTCAGGTCTATATGGTTTTTACCTGCCATTTCAGCAAGATGACTGCGAACCTGCTGCTCTGTCATAGACTTTGGCAAATTCAGGCTATTTGTCATAAGCTCTTGCGGAATATCGGCAAAGAGCCCGTCCATAGTCATGCCGATCGCCTCTAACATCTGATGTCGCTGTTGGTCGGTGTTGGAGATAAAAGGCATTTACTCAAGTCCCTCAACATACTTATTATACGCCTGTTCGTCAATAAGGCCTTCAACCTCGCTTTTGTCTTTAACGGTCATTTTCCATATCCAGCCGTCTTCGTAGCAGCTTTCATTTATGGTTTCAGGGTTATCTTCAAGAGCATTATTGACCTCGGTAACAGTCCCCCCGGCAGGGGAGTAAACATCCGATGCGGCTTTGGAGCTTTCTACAACCGCCGCCTCATCACCGGCTGATAATTCTTTGCCCTCGATAGGCAGTTCGACAAAGGTTATCTCACCCAGCGATTCCTGGGCATGATCTGTAACGCCTACGGTAGCTGTATCGCCTTCGAGTTTGATCCATTCATGATTTTCGGTAAAAAACAGACCTTTTGGTGCCATTTTAATTTCTCCTTTTATTAGAATTTTGCACTTCTTGACACAATCGTGCCGTGAGTTTCACTTTCAAGTTTATCGCCCAAATCGGCGGATGTTTTTTTGCCTTGTTCTACCTGTCTTTTACTTCTGGCAAGGTAATATATGCCGAGATGTTTTTTCTCTTCAGCATATTTCTTATCAATGTATGCCTGTGCGAAGCCGTCTGAATCAACAGCCGCTGCACTGGTAATCCATCCGATGCATTCTCCTTTACTATTCAACACTGCATCGTCTGCTCTGACTGGACGAGTTCCCTTACCGCTGACGGTTTGAAGACGAACGATCTGCATTTTATAATTTTTGCGTTTTTTGATTTGATTTTTACCAATGAAAAATCGTTTCCTGAGTTTCACTGCCCAGCCGTAACCTGCTTCGAACGGTGAAATATCATGCTTCCCGTTAAGTTCATGGCCGTAAAGCGGCAATCCCGCCTCGATCCGCAGGCTGTCTCGAGATGCCAGACCGCAGGGCTCCAAGCCGAAATTTTTCCCTGCTTCCATAAGGGCGTCCCACAGTTTAACCGCTTTCTCGGGGTGAACAAAAACCTCAACACCGGTGCTTGACCCCGAGTAGCCTGTCCTGCTTATAATACAGTTTATACCATCGAGTTCTGTCTCAAAAAACCGAAAAGCGGTCAATGAGTTGATTTTTTCACGAATCTGCAAATCATCACTCAGCCGGCACAGTATCGCGTTAGTTGTAGGACCCTGTACAGCGATATCAACTCGACAATCTTTGCCTGCAAAAGTGTCTTTCATATCTCTAATGCGAGGTTGGTGCTCAAGCTGTTTTTCGGGCGTCTCGGTATCTATCACAACTCGCCTATTCTGAAGAGCGTTGAAATACGCTTTTATTTTGGATTCATTGGCGGCGTTGACCACAAGCATATATTGCTCATCGCCCCGGCGGTAAACTATAATATCGTCAAGAATATTTCCTGCCGCATCGAAAACAAAGGAGTATTGCGCCTTACCGTCAATAAGTTTTTTTATGTCGTTACTGGTTACCGCATGGAGAAATTCTGTTGAGCCCGGCCCGGCTACCTCCAGCACGGCCATGTGCGTACAGTCGAAAATACCAGCCGCTCGCCGAACAGCCTGATGCTCCTTGCTTGGTGTGGAATACCACAGCGGCATTATATAACCAGCGAAATTAGCCATTCGCGATCTTTTTGTCAGACGAAGATGCCGCTGATAGAGCAGGCTGGGCCTCGGTTCAGCTTCAGTTACTTCATAATGAAACTGTCCTGTATATTGCTTTTCTGTCAAATTAGCCTCCATGAATAATCAAAAATGCAACAGTACACACATTCACGATGAAGTCAAGGGATGGTTTTGTCAAGTTGCAGGTAATTTTAGAATTCGTTTAAGTAGTTACGATATAATTTGATTTTATCCGTTGACATAGTCCTGCAAAGCGCATATGATAGCCGTCTTATTTATCCGCAGTGGCTGTTACAGAGTTGTGCAGTCTTGTAATTTTGAAGAATGAGCAGTTGTTTTACAACCAATTTTAGTAAGTAAGGAGAAATTTTCATGGCAGAAAAACGCGTATATTTCTTCGGCGAAGGAAAAGCCGATGGAAATGCAACAATGAAACAGCTTTTGGGCGGCAAAGGAGCCAATCTTGCCGAAATGAGCAGTCTTGGCGTTCCCGTACCGCCTGGGTTCACCATTGGAACCAATGTTTGCAAGGAATACTACGAATCCGGCGGTAAGTGGCCCAAAGGCTTGGAAGAGGAAGTGAAAAAAAATCTGGCCAAACTTGAAAAAGCTATGGGCAAAAAGTTTGGCGATCCCAAAGACCCGCTGTTAGTGAGTGTTCGAAGTGGAGCGGCAGTGTCAATGCCGGGCATGATGGATACCGTGCTGAATCTCGGATTAAATGATGATGTTGTAGAGGGTATCATCGAACTTACAGATAATCCGAGGTTTGCTTACGACATTTATCGAAGGTTTATTGATATGTTCGGCGATGTGGTAATGGGATGTTCACATGAATACTTCGAAGAAGCCATAGCAGGCGTAAAGAAAAAAGCGAAAGTAAAGCTTGATGCGGACTTAACTGCCGATCATCTTAAGGAAGTAGTGGATAAGTATAAAACGGTATATCGCAAACATGTGGGAGACATGTTCCCTCAGGCCGCCATTGATCAGCTTAAAAAGTCGGTTGATGCGGTTTTCCATTCATGGAATATCCCGCGAGCCATTCGATACCGTGAGCTCAATAACATAACCGGTCTGCTCGGTACGGCTGTGAATGTCCAGGCTATGGTATTTGGCAATATGGGCGATGATTCCGGCACAGGCGTGTGCTTTACCAGAAACCCGAGCACCGGCGAGAAGAAATTCTACGGCGAGTTTCTGATGAACGCTCAGGGCGAAGATGTGGTCGCCGGCATTAGAACCCCGTTGGATTTAAGCAAGCTCAAAAAGGTAAACGCCAAGATGTACAAAGAGCTTACCAATTACATGAGCAAGCTGGAGAAGCATTATAAGGACATGCAGGACATCGAGTTTACAATCCAGCAAGGCAAGCTCTACATTTTGCAGACACGAAACGGCAAAAGAACCGCTGCCGCAGCTATCAAATGTGCGGTCGATATGGTTAACGAGCGGTTGATCCCGAAAAAAGAGGCAGTTAAACGGGTGGAGCCAAACCAGCTTGACCAACTTTTGCATCCTCATTTTGATGAAAAGGCTACTCGAAAGCCAATCACCAAAGGTCTTCCCGCTTCTCCCGGAGCCGCCGTCGGTCAAGCTGTATTTACCGCCGATGAAGCCGAGCAATGGCATAAAAAGGGTAAACCGGTTATCCTAACAAGGATTGAAACCAGTCCTGAAGACATCGGAGGAATGGATGCTGCTGAAGGTATCCTGACAGCACGCGGCGGTATGACCAGCCACGCCGCGGTAGTTGCTAGAGGTATGGGTAAATGCTGTGTAGCTGGTGCTGATGATATAAACATAGACTACAAGGCCAAGAAGTTTACCTGTAATGGAACCACCATAAAGCAGGGCGACTGGCTCAGCATCGATGGCACAACCGGCGAAATAATGAAAGGCCAATTACCGACGGTCGAAGCAAAGACCACCGGTGATTTCGGTAAGTTTATGAAAATCTGTGATACTATGCGTAAGCTCGGTATCCGAACCAATGCTGATACGCCGGAAGATGCACAGCGTGCACGCGATCTCGGAGCAGAAGGTATTGGCTTGTGCCGAACCGAACATATGTTCTTCGAGGGTGACAGGATCTGGGCAGTTCGCGAAATGATTCTGGCCGCGGATTCTTACGCTGATATGCTTAATGAGCTTGAGCAGGCAGAGAGTAAGGCTCAGCAAAAGCAAATCGAAAAGAAATATGCAGAAACTAAAAAGCAATTTGAAGGCTCGTTAAAGAAGTTACTTCCGTACCAGAGGAAAGATTTCGAGGGCATCTACAAAGCTATGAAGAATCTGCCGGTAACTATTCGGTTGCTTGATCCCCCGCTGCATGAGTTCCTGCCAAATGATACAAAGGCCCAGCAGGAAATGGCCAAGCGTCTTGGCGTCAGTAAGAATGTTGTACGAGACAAGGTTAATCAGCTTCACGAGTTTAACCCGATGCTCGGTCACCGCGGCTGTCGCCTGGCAGTAACATACCCGGCCATTTACAGAATGCAGGCTCGTGCTATAATTGAGGCAGCATTGAATCTCAAAAAGAATAGGATCAATGTAATCCCCGAGATTATGATTCCACTCGCTGGTGAGGCCAGAGAGCTTAAGTTTGTCAAAGATGAGATTGTTGATGAAATCGAGCAGGTATTCAAGCGTCGCAAAGCAAAGGTCAAGTATTTGATAGGGACCATGATCGAAGTTCCTCGTGCGGCATTGACCGCTGATGAGATTGCCGAAGACGCACAGTTCTTCAGCTTTGGCACAAATGACCTTACTCAGATGACGATGGGCTTTTCTCGCGATGACGCCGGCCGATTCCTCGGCGAGTATGTCAGCAAAGGCATATATGATGCTGATCCTTTCCAGCAGCTTGACCAGGTTGGTGTTGGTCAGCTTGTAAAGGAGGCTGCTGACCTTGGCAGGAAAGCACGCAAAGGCCTGAAAATCGGAATCTGCGGCGAGCATGGCGGTGATCCATCGAGTATTGATTTTTGCCATGATATTGGGCTGGACTATGTATCCTGTTCACCGTTCAGAGTTCCGATAGCGAGGCTCGCTTCGGCCCAGTCGGCAGTTAAAGATCGGTAAAGCAAAAATACGCAGTTTTTGTTCAGGTCAATATTGACTTGGATAAGACATTGTGTACAATAACAAGCCGTGTCGGGTGTTTTCGGCACGGCTTGTTTTCAATTGATTAAGCAGTAGCGGCTTATTTTAGCGTTTGGCCTCATTCGTGGTGAAAGTAGCTCAGTTGGTCAGAGCACTGGATTGTGGATCCAGGGGTCGGGGGTTCGAGTCCCCTCTTTCACCCTTCAAGTACAAGGGCTTAGAATGCATAATTTGGCATTCTAAGCCTTGTTTCATGACATTCTGTGAATTTCCAGCCTGGCCTATCGGCAGTCCTGTTTCGTCCTGTTTTTTTGCGTTTGGTTGCATATTTTGGGCAAGCTGGCTTGCCGCCTAACGGCGAATACTTTGCCGAAAGTATCATGAGAAGGTATCCCATTGGGCAGTTCCAGAAATGTTTTAAACCACTTGCTGTTGGCTTTGGCAAAGTCTTCTATCTGCGTCCAGTGCTCCAGACCGCAAATGACGGCACAAACCGTTATGACCA